>Ga0209262_10000646_pt1 | contig 15162 bp, 11 predicted proteins | sample Lowcelwee11metaG_FD_187171 | JGI IMG/M metagenome (GOLD analysis project Ga0209262, IMG submission 187171) | Freshwater pond sediment microbial communities from the University of Edinburgh, under environmental carbon perturbations - Low... | ecosystem: Environmental > Aquatic > Freshwater >...
TATTTCAGGGTGGCCAGGGGAATTTCGATCTCGGCCGACCAGCCTTCCGGGATGCGGACAGCCGCCGAACGCCATTCGCCGTCCCAGGTGTCGTCCCCGACGCGGCCGTTTTCCGAGAGGCGGCCGTCCTCCTGCGTTCCCAGGGGATTGGTGAAGAAGTAGTAGGCCGTACGCCGATCGAAAAAGGTGTCCAGGCCGACGCACACGCAATCGTCGTCGGTCAGGGCGCTGTCGCGCCGGGTCAGGCGCGCCGTGATCCGCTCCGGTTCCGGGTCGCGGCAGAAGAAGCCGACGATGAGCCGGTCGGCGGCAAGCAACACGCGCGCCTCGGTGGCATATGCGGCGGCCCGGCCCCGTTCCGGTTTGAACTGGACGAAATCGGCTATAGCCGCGGCCTGGCTCCAGGCGGGTTCGTCGAGGCGGCCGTCGATGGTGATCGCATCCTGTATTTTCAGAGGCTGGATCTCTTGGGCGGCGGCCAGGTACGCGGACGAGAGGAAGCCAAGGACGGCACCCGGCAAGGTGAGGATGAGAAGGGATCGCGGATTTTTCATCATCGCATTTTAGCACAGATGATTGGATTTTCTGGATAGCTTGGAAGCACTTGACTGGGAGGGAAGTTAAAGTGGAGCTGAGGAGGATCGAACTCCCGACCTTCTGAATGCCATTCAGACGCGCTCCCAAACTGCGCTACAGCCCCACTAGATCGTTAATATAACATAAAAACAGCAATAAATCAATAAGGTTCGCTGTTCGACGTTCGAGGTTCGAAGTTGAAGAAAAAGGCGAACGATCATGAGGTGAAAAAAAATAAGACTAAAATTCCAAATCACAAATCCCAAATTCCAAACAAGCACCAAATTCCAATGACCCAATGACCCAAACAAAGATAGTGAGCACTATCAGATGAGTAATTCGTGATACGTGATGAGAAATAGCACTAGCTTGAAATATACAGGATTCTTTTTTTTCTCATCCCTCATCATGGAGTCCTGGAAGTTCGTTCACGCATCACGATCTTTGTTTAGGACATTGGGCCTTGGAACTTGGAATTTATTTGGGATTTGGTGCTTGGGATTTGGGATTTTTCTTCACCATCTTACGTCACCCGTTTGCCGATCTCTCCTTGACAAAAAAAGTGCCGGCGAATACGATGTTTCCGCACGGAGCGAGGTGACGCCGCAATGGACGAAAAAGAAAACACGCGCGAACTGGTCGTCGTCGATGTCAAGCGCTACAAAAAGGTCAAGCTTGCCCTGCGGGAGAGCGAGGAGCGCTATCGCCAGCTTTTTGAAAACGTGCCCATCGGCATCTACCGCACCACTCCCGAAGGCCGCATCGTGGACGCCAATCCGGCTTTGGTCAAGATGCTCGGCTATGAGTCTTTCTCCGAATTGTCCACCCGAAACCTCGAAAAGGAATACTCGGACGTAGGATACCGCCGCGCCGATTTCGTCAAGCGCCTGAAGCGCGACGGTGAGATCAAAGGATTGGAAGTGATCTGGAACAAAAAAGACGGTTCGCCCATCTATGTGCGTGAAAATGCCAAGCTGACCAAAACCGAAAACGGCGAAGTCTTGTTCGAAGGTACGGTCGAGGACATCAGCCAACGCAAGCAGATTGAAGCCGCCCAGAAAATCCGCTCCCGGCAATTGGAGATCCTCAATTCCCTGATCTGCTCAGGCAACTTGGCCGATTCGCTCCAGGAATTGCTGGACAGTGTTCTTCTCAACGTGAGCAAGATGCTGAATTTTGAGATGACCGCCATATACCTGTTTGACTTCAGCAGCAGCAAAGTGGTCATGGCGGCGCAGTACGGCTTGCCCAAGAAATTTGTCCTACAGGATAAATTCCTGTCCATCACCGAGAAGCCCTTCACCATGGTCATCCAGCATGGCAGGTCGGTCTTTGCCGACCATATCGGGAGCGTGGCACCCGATCTCGCGAAAAAATGGGAGTGGCGGCTTGCCGGCAGCATCCCGCTGGTTTCCAAGGGCCGGATCATTGGCGCCCTGAATGTCGCCAGCCGCCAGCGTGATGTTTTTACTACCGAGGAAAAGGATATCCTGGAGTTGATCGGCAAGGAGGCCGGGACTTTGATCTCCAAGCTGCAGACCGAAGCGGCGCTGCGCGAAAGCGAAAAATACTACCGCACGTTGATTGACACCTCTCCCGATATCATCGTGGCCATGGACCTCGATACCCGACTTGTCACCGTCAACCAGCAGTTTCTGAAGATCGGCGGCTATTTTTCTGAACAAGTGATCGGTGCCAAAGCCTTTGAGTTCATTTCCGGACTCGATCTTGAATTTTTAAAGAAAAAAACCGCGGATTTTATAAAAAGAGGAAAAGTGTCCGGGTCCGAGTATCTGTTCAAGAAGAAAGACGGTCAAATCATTCCACTGGAAATATCGGCAGCGGTCTTGAACGATGTCCAGGGAATGCCCAAGGGCATCATTGCCATCGGCCGCGACGTCACCGAGCGCAAGCGGGGCGAGGAGCGCCTTCGTTTCCTGAGCTCTGTTACGGAGAACACGTCGGATGCAATCATTGTCACGGACGCCGATTTTGCCATAACCTATATAAACAAAGTGGGGGAACAGTTTTTTGGCTACACCCTGGATGAACTGAAAGGCAAATCGCCGGGTGTATTCAACGCCGACCCATTGGCGGAGCAGATTCAACAGAAATTGTATAAAACAATTGCATCGGGAAAGACCTATTTGGGAGAATCGCTGAACAGGCGAAAAGACGGTTCAACTTTTCATTGCGAGTACAAGGTCATGCCTTTAAAAGACAGCCATGGATCAATTTATGCCTATACTTCGGTCCAAAGGGACATCACCGAGCGCAAGGAAGCTGAAAACAAGCTGCTGGCCTACCAGGAGCAGCTGCGCGCCCTGACCTCGGAACTGATCCTGATCGAGGAGAAGGAGCGGCGGCGCATCGCCTCCGAACTCCATGACCAGATCGGGCAGAACCTGGCCCTGTGCAAGCTGAAGGTCGCCGCCTTGGAAAAAATCCTGGCCGATGACGCCATGAAAGGGGAACTGGCCGCCGTCCGCCGGCTGCTGGAGTGCAGCATCCAGGATGCCCGTTCGCTGATCTTCGATCTCAGCCCGCCGATACTTTATGAACTGGGCTTGAAAGCCGCGCTGGAATGGCTGGCCGAAAGGATCGAGGAGCAATTTCAGGTTCCGGTCGAATTCGAAAACCGTTTTGGGGATCCGGAATTGGACAACGACCAGCAGGTGATCCTGTTCCAGGTTGTTCGCGAGCTGCTGATCAACATGGGCAAGCATTCGCGGGCCAGCCAGGCCAAGGTCATCCTCTCGCATGAGGAACCGTTCCTCAAGATCCAGGTCAATGACGACGGGGTAGGGTTCGACGCAGTGCTGGTATTCAGTCCCAGGGAGCAGAACGGCGGCTTTGGCTTTTTCAGCATGCGCGAACGCTTGAAATACCTGGGCGGCGGCATGGAAATCAAGTCCAAGCCCGGGCAGGGTTCGCAGATCATTTTGACGGTGCCGCTGCGGGTCCCGGGCCAGGCCGTCAGGAAGGAAAAATCATGAGCGTGAAGATCATCATCGCCGACGACCATAAGATCATGCGCGACGGCCTGCGCAACATGCTGGACAAGGAGGCGGGCCTGGAAGTGATCGCCGAAGCCAAGAACGGCCGGGAAACGATCAAGCTGGCCGAGAAGCTGCGCCCGGACATCATCATCATGGACATTTCCATGGACGATTTGAACGGCATGGACGCCACGCGCCAAATCGTGGGCAAGGAGTGGTGCGGCCGGGTCATCGCCTTGTCCATGCATGCCGACAAGCGCTTCGTAGCCGGGATGTTCGAAGCCGGGGCCATGGGCTACCTGCTCAAGGATTGCGCCTATGACGAACTGGTCAGAGCCATCCGCCAAGTGATGAGCGGCCGGACCTACCTCTGCACGATGATATCGGGGGTGGTGATCCGCGACTACATCCAGCGCATGCGCAAAAGCGAGCCGTCACTGCTCAGCCCGCGCGAAAAGGAAATCCTGCAGCTCCTGGCCGAAGGCAGCACCACCAAGCGCATCGCCGACCAGCTGAAAGTGTCGGTCAAAACCGTGGAAACGCACCGCCAGCACATCATGGAAAAGCTCAACATCTTCAGCATCGCCGAGCTGACCAAGTACGCCATCAAGGAGGGCATTACGTCCCTGGAAATGTGAAGTCCAAGCCCGGGTACACGGTGGACCGCGGAAGGAGTAATAAGTAACAAGTGACCAGTGACAAGTGACGAGGATGAATAAAATCCAAGCACCCAATTCCAAATAAATTCCAAGTTCCAAATTCCAATGTCCTAAACAAAGATCGTGATGCGTGAACGAACTTCCAGGACTCGTGATGAGTGATGAGAAAGAAAAAGAATCCTTTATATTTCAAGCTAGTGCTATTTCTCATCACGTATCACGCATTACTCATCACATAGTGCTCGCTCTCTTTGTTTGGGTTATTGGGTCATTGGAACTTGGTGCTTGTTTGTAATTTGGTACTTGTGATTTGGAATTTTAGTTTTCTCTCGTCCATCGGCACGGAGACACGTTTAATATGCAACAATGCCCTAAGGTATTTCGAATGCTGAAGTCAGAGATTTCCCGATTGTTTTGTCCTAAGGTTCCATACATTATTATGGCAAGTTTTTTTTTAGGGTCACAATTAAAGGGGGGAGAGAGGGATTTATTAAGGTGCCCGTCTGTTCGGTTCGCAAATTTCGCTGATGGGTGATAAAATCATGGACGGAAAAACATGGGCGCTAAAAATTTCGTCAATCAGTTCAAGAATACCAGACGTCAGGCGAGCCTCCATGGCCGCCATCCCCTTGGGGGACCGGCGAACCTTCATGGTCGCCATCCCCTTGGGGGACAAGTCCGGATCGATGGGGGAAAAACCGTAAAAAATTCCGGCCGGGTTTCAAAAATTCCGCGGGCCGGGCAACGGCCGCCTAAAAAATATTCCGGGCCCAATAGCAAATAAGCGCCGCCCGATTTCCCGCTTTGGCAAGGGCGATCTTGATTTCCGGGGAAATTTTTAGTACATTATATCCGTGCTGAAACGTTTATTGGCAATATGCTTCTGGCTCACGATCTCCATTTCCCTGCCGGCCAGGGGGCCGGTTGCACTCCAGAACATCCGCTATTATTCTTATCCCGAGTACACACGGGTGGTTTTGGACCTGAGCGCCAGCATCAAGATCGCTGAAAAAGTCATTAAAGGCAGCGACAGCGGCCGCCTTTTTTTTGACCTGAAAAACTGCCGCTTCGCCGCAAACTACCCTTTTGAAAAGAAGAATGCGATCAAGATCCAGGCTGGGAACCTGCAGCAGATCCGCATCGGCAAGGGGAACGCCCAGACCATCCGCGTGGTCTTCGATTTCGACAAGATCGGCAAGTACAATCGGTTTTATTTGACTTCCCCCTTCCGCATCGTGTTTGACATATACAGCCAGACCGAATTTGTCAGCCATGCCCGGCAGGCGCGGGAGCAGGAAGTTCCCGCGCTGGATGGCAGCCCCTCCATCGCCCGCCAGCTCGGGCTCGGAGTGCACCGCATCGTCATCGATCCAGGCCATGGCGGCAAGGATCCCGGAACGGTCAACCGTTACCTGGACGTTCAGGAAAAAGACGTCACCCTGGATATCGGCAAGCGGCTGAACGCCATTTTAAACGAACACAAGGAATTCGAAATCATCCTCACCCGCTGCCGCGACGATTATGTGCCGCTGGAGGAGCGGGCGGCCATCGCCAACTCCAACCAGGGAGATATCTTCGTCTCCATCCACACCAACTCGGCGCCGCGTCTGACCGCCCGCGGCGTGGAATCGTATTACCTGAACGTGACCGCCGATCCCTGGGCCATGCAGGTGGCGGCCCAGGAAAACGCCATGAGCAGCAAGTCCATGGCCGAGATGCGCACCATCCTGGACCAGATCCTGCAGAACAGCAAGATCTCCGAATCCAGGATCCTTTCCCAGTCGATCCAGGCGAGCATGATCGCCAACCTGAAGCGCAAATACGACGCCGTCGAGGACTTGGGGGTGAAGAAGGCGCCTTTCTATGTCCTGCTGGGGGCGCAGATGCCTTCGGCCTTGATCGAAGTCTCTTTCTTGAGCAACCGCGACGAGGCCAGGCGGCTGACCTCGCCTTCATACCGCCAGGCCGTGGCCGCCGGGCTGTATCTGGGAATCATCAATTTCATCCAGAGCCTGGGCAAGCTATGAAACTTTTTCCCGCTTTTTTGCGTCTAGATGTTTCTAAACAAGACAAGGAGGAACACATGAAAAAAATCGGATTGGTCGCCGGCGCCAGCTTTTTGGCCGGGGCGATATTTTTTGCTTTAAGCTTCGGTTTCCTGCAAAGATCAGCAAATAATGAGCCTATCATCAGCCCGGCCGTGGCCAGGGCTGAATCCGTGGCTCCCTCGGTCGTTCCCAACAGCTTCGTCACCATCGTCCGCAAAGTCAAGCCGGCAGTGGTGAAGGTGATCTCGGAATCGATCATGGAGAGGCGTTCCATGTTCGGCGACGATTTCTTCGACCAGTTTTTCAATGCTCCCCGGCGCCAGGAAAAGCGTTCCGGCGAAGGCTCGGGATTTTTCATTTCCGCCGACGGCTATATTTTGACCAACAACCATGTGGTCAAGGATGCCATCAAGGTCAAGATATTCAATATCGACAAAAAGGAATTCACGGCCAAGATCATCGGCACCGATCCCAAGACCGACCTGGCGCTGCTCAAGATCAACGACAAGAATGACCCCTACATCGACCTGGGAGATTCCAATGCCGTCGAAGTGGGCGAATGGGTGCTGGCCATCGGCAACCCCTTCGGCCAGGACCTGACCGTCACCTCGGGGATCATCTCGGCCAAGGGCAGGCAACTGGGGTTGGCCACCTATGAGGATTTCCTGCAAACCGATGCCGCCATCAACATGGGCAACTCGGGCGGGCCGCTGATCAACATGAAGGGCGAGGCCATCGGCATCAACTCCACCATCCTGACCCCCAGCGCCGGCAACATCGGCATTGGTTTCGCGATTCCCGCCAACATGGCCAAGAAGGTGGTGGCCGACCTGAAGTCCAAAGGCAAAGTGGTGCGCGGCTGGTTCGGCATCCAGATCCAGGATATCACCGAGAGCGACGCCAAAGACTTGGAGCTGGCCACCGGCGGGGCGCTGGTTTCGCGCGTGGAGGACAATTCCCCTGCCCAGAAAGCCGGCATGAAGCGCTACGACCTGATCGTAGCCATCAACGGCCGGGTGGTCAAGTCCGCGGCCGACTTGCAGATGGAAATAGCCAACTCCGCTCCCGGCGATGAGATCAGCGTCACCATTTTCCGCAACCGCGACAAGCAGGTGCTCAAGGTCAAGGTGAGCGAAGCGCCGGATGCCGCCCGGGAACAGGCCGCCGTCGAAAGCAAGAGCATGAACCTGGGCATGACCCTGGTCAAGAACACGCCGGCATTGGCCCGGGAATACGATCTGAAAACACCGAAAGGCCTGGTGGTCGAGGACGTGGAAAGGGGCGGCGCGGCGGCAGAAAACGGGATCAAGCCCGGCGACGTGATCCTGGCCGTCAACCGCACCGAGCTCGACAGTGTCGAGCAGTTCAAACGCATCCTGGCCGGCCGCCGCAGCGGTTCCATGGTCCTGCTGCTGGTCAACCGCGACGGCGACGAGGTATACGTCCGCTTTGCCCTGCCGGAATGATCTTTTATAAGACCAGCTCTTTCGGCAACGATTTCATCGAGATCGACCTGAGAGAGCTGACGCGCCCGCAGGGTCGCCATCCCCTTGGGGGACTGGCCGCAGCGATCTGCGACCGGCAGCGCGGGGTCGGAGCCGATGGCGTGGTTTTTTACGGTCCGAACCGTCAGGCTGCGCGGGCCGTGAGGCCGCCGTCCCCTCGTGGGACTGGCGTCCCCTTGGCCAACCGGATTGAAAACGAAAAATTCTATTTTGAGATCTTCAACCGCGATGGCGGCGGGGCCGAATTGTCGGGCAACGGCATGGCCGGCCTGGCCGCCGTGCTTTTTCAGCGCCGGCTGGCTTCTTCGCCGCTGACGCTCCACGGAGTCGTCGGCAGCCGGCGGATCGATCTGCTGGGCCGGCAAGGTCCGGTTTTCCAGCTCAATGTGGAGATCGGCAAACCCGACTTTGCCGATCGCGGCTTTTTTCCTTTCTTAAGTGAAAAGCAGGAGTCGTACCGCTGCGCCGGCGTGGAATTCCATCCGGTCGCCGTCGGCAATCCTCATGCCGTGGTCCTCTGCCGGGAACGTCTCGTTCCCGCCCGGCTGGCCGCCCTGGGCAAAAAACTGGAAGGCCATCCCATGTTCCCCCGGCGGGTCAACGTGGAATTCGTCCGTTTCGCCAGCGCCGAAAATCCCCCAAAGGGGACGGCGGCCTTGCCGCCCGCCAGTTGCCGGGTCTTTTTCTATGAGCGGGGAGTCGGGCCGACCCTGGCCTCTTCGACCGGCAGCGCCGCCGTCTTCGCCGTCCTGCGCCGTCTGGGAAAGGTCCGGGATCGCCTGGACATTACCTGCGAGGCCGCCTCCGTCGCCGTTGAGGCGGCTCTGGCCGCCGGAATCCCCGCAGGGGATGACGGCGCCGAATCCATCCAGGTCAGCTGGAACCGGGGAATTTATATTCACAATTTCACCCGCCTGGTTTGCCGGGGCGAGTACTTTCTTTAAATTGGCCCCGGCAACCCCGGCGTTAGCAGCCCTTAGAGGCAATTTACGTTGGGGCTTCTCGTCGAGTTCTTTCGATAGCTCCACCGCGGCTGACCGGGGAAATATTTCGCCCCAGTTGATCCAACCTGTTTGTTCTTCTCCTTGACCGCCAAACTCGGGATTGGATCATTTTATCTTTACTGGATTTGCCAGAGATTTTTGCACCCTCGCGTGCAGCAGAATTTAATTTTTTGGCCGCTGCAAGAAAACCAATTCCTGTCTGTTTTAATTTTTAAAGAACAAGGCGCGGCATGGTTCCGCTGGTTAGCGTTCGCGGGAGGAAAGCATGAAAAAGCTGGCAGGCTTGATTTTCGTGGTTTTTCTTTTTTCAGGCATCGTATCCGCCGCCAACGGCAAAGTCATGCTCAATTTATATGGCAGTTTCTTGAGCCTGGCCGAAAACAGTTATACAGACCAGGCCAGCCGGAACAAAGTCTATTTTGAAACAAAGGCCGCGGCTCGTATTTCCGGGAATTTCTATATTTGGGCCAGCCACGGCTATTTTCCGCTGCATGACAGCTGGGACGATTGGACTTCCAAGGCCGTGTTCGCTGCGGATATCAGCGTGGAACGAACGTTGTCCAAGCGGGTGGTCGCGGCGGGCTGCGGTTTTTTTGCCGGTTATTTCGAACAGAACCAGGTCGCGATCAGGACGGAAGTTGGCATCTGTTCCATCACCAATGACATCGAGTCGAAGATCAGCGATATTCATACGGGTGAGTTTCTCCATACCGAGTCAGCCGGGCAATCGGGGATCGGTGTTAGGGCCAATCTGGCCGTGACCTGCGGGCTCTACAAAAAAATCTTCGGGGAAATTGAAGCGGGCTTCATGTATGCCTCCGACAAGATTGACGCTGTTCGCAGCAACTTGGGCGGCTTCCATCTGGCGTTGGGACTGGGGATCCAGCTTTAGATCTGAAAAGAGGACCAAATGAAAAAAAGAAATAGGATGGTTCTGGGTGCGGCCATGTTGGCGGCAGTTTTTTCGTTTGCTGCTTGCAAGAAAGCCGATGTGGAAACGGGCACGTTGACGGTCATCGTTTCCGTGGGAGTTTCGGGAACTCCTTCCGCGGGCGCCTATACTTATAATGTTGGCGATCAATTGGCCTATGGATTCACCTTGGATGCAGGGTATGAAAAACTGACGGTGCTCCTGGACGAAGATGAGGTTGATGCCGCGGGAACGTTCACCGTCACCGGCGATCACACGCTGAAGGCCTATTCGGACGAGAACGGTCAATACAACCTGACCGTCGCGGTGGGGGCCGGGGTGAGCGGAACTCCGGCGGCGGGAATCTTCACCTACCCTCAAGGCACAACGGTCAATTACAGTTACGCCCTTGCCGATGGCTACACCGGGCTGACAGTGACGCTTGATGGAACCGAGGTCGACAGCAGCGGCACCATTACCATGTCGGATGATTGCACGCTCGCTGCCAGCGCCACGGCGAAAAAAAACATTCAGGGTTCCTGGCTGTTGAACGAAACCTATGACGACGGCAGCTTTTTCGATGTCACTGCCATGTTCAGCGGGAATTACGCAAGCGGCACGGTGACAGACAACGACGGCGGCAGCGGAACATATGCTGTCGATGCTGACCAGGCGGTCACCTTCACCATTGTTTTTCCCGATGTCACCTATGAATATGAGGGAGATTTTTCCGATGACGACACGATGAGCGGCACCTGTACGCGCAGCCAGACAGGCGGCAGCGCCATCAGCGGCACTTGGACGGCGAACCGCAGCACGGCCACCGTCGCGGCGCTCGGCACGACCGCTTCCGCCGGCAGGGAAACGTTACGCCGCAGATAGGGTTGGGGGACTTTCTTTAAAGGCCTTTATCGTCTTCAGGTATTACTAAGTAGGGCTTGAAGCTCATGGACTGCGGTTCCTTCTGGACGATGGCCAGCAGCTTGCCCTCGTCGTCGAAAATGCGGAAATAAGCGGTATTCGGCGCCGGGAATATTTTCAGGACGTCCGCGGCCTTCAGCGCCATGCCGTTGCAGATGCCGCGCCGGCCGGCCTGGTTGACGATCATTTTGGGATATTCATCCAGGAGCGACTCGATGGGAATGACCGCCTGCAGGGCGTTGCCGGCTTCGGCCAGGGTTTCGATCTCGGCCAGCGTCCTGGCTTTTTCCAGGCTGAAAGCCCCGATCTTTTCTCTTTTCAATTCCAATAGAAAAGCGCCGACACCGACCTTCTGGCCGAGATCGTGAGCCAGGGAACGGATGTAAGTCCCCGACGATGTCAGGGCCCTGAATTCCAGGGTCTCAGGGTCGACTACCCGTCCGGTCAACTCGTGGATGCTGACTTCCACCGGACTGATGGGGACCTCCTGCTGGCGTCGGGCATATGTATACAGCGGTTTGCCCTTGAATTTCTTGGCTGAAAATGCCGGCGGCATTTGCCATTGCTTGCCGCGGAATCCGGCCAGCAGGGTATCCAGGTCGATTTGTCGAAGGTCGATATCTTGTCTGGGCTCACGGGGTTTTCCTTCGGAATCGTAGGTGCTGGTGGCAAAGCCGAAGCGGATGAGACCGGAATACAATTTGTCCTGCTTGACGTAAAAATCGAAAAAGCGGGTGGCCTGGCCCAGGGCGATGAGCAGCAGGCCGGTGGCGGTGGGGTCGAGGGTGCCGAAATGGCCCGCTTTCTTGGTTTTGTACAGCCTGCGGATCCTGGCCACCAGGGCGTGGGAACTGATGCCCTTTTCCTTGTTGACGGCGATCAGGCCATGGATCATTGGAGCTGGGCGGCGACCAGCCGCAGGATCTCCCTTTTGGCGGCAGCCAGGTCGCCGCTGAAAAAGAAGCCGGCCGCGTGATGATGTCCGCCGCCGTTGAAGGCCTGGGCGACCTGGCGGGCGGAAAAATTGTCGCGGGAGCGGATGGAGACACGAAAGTAATTGTCGGCGATCTCTTTGAAGAACAGCAGCACCTGCACGCCGTCGATGGAGCGGGCGATGGCAATGATGTCTTCGGTTTCGATGTCTTTCAGGCTGAGACGGCTCAGGAAATCACGCTGGAAATGGATCATGGCCACGCGCTCATCCATAGCCATTTCCAGGGTGGACAAAACCCGGGTCAGCATGCGGATCTTTTCCTGGGGGTTGGAGTTGAACAGCAGGTTGCTGACTTCGAACGGGGCGAAACCGCCGCGGACGGCCAGGTCGGCGGCGATGGCCAGCGAAGACGGCGTGGAATTGGAATACTTGAACGAACCGGTGTCGGCGGCGATGGCGGCATACAGGTTGAAGGAGATGTCGCGGCTGAAAGTCACGGCCATTTCCAGCCCGAGCTCGTAGACCAGCTCGCCGACGGCAGCGGCATCCGGGACTACCCAGTTGATGTCGGCATCGTCGCTGGAGCCGGCGTGATGATCGATGTTGACGCAAAAATAATTCTTTAAATGCTTCTGTCCGGTCCTTTCCTCGTTGCCGCCCTCGATCAGGATGACCAGGTCGAAGGCCTGCGGATGGATCTGTCCGGTGCGAATATGTTCGTATCCGGGTAATTTGCTTATGGGATATGGGGCGGGATCCGTATTGAAAAAGCCGGGGTTTTTGCCCATTTGCCTGAGCATGAGATAAAGGGCCAAGCCGCTGCCGATGGAATCGGCGTCGGGGCGGACATGCGAACTGAGGGCAATGGTGCTGGCTTGCCTGATCTTTTCAGCTATTCGTACTTTCATGATCTCCTTCTTTTTGCAGGCGGGAGACTTTTTGTTCGAATTCCTGGACTGCATCCCTGACAAATTGGAGCTCGGGCATGTGGCGCAGGATCATTTTCCGGCTCAATTGCCGCTTGATGAATCCCGCGGCGCCGGCTAGTTGTTTCAAAATGTTCTCCTCGGCGCCTGCGGGACAGGCGATGGCCACGGTCGCCTTTTTCAGGTCGCGGCCGAGTTGGACGCGCACGATGCTGACCAGCTTGAAATCCGGATTCAGACTGTCCCGGGTGAGGATCTCGCCCAGGGCCTGATGCAGAGTGCTGGTGAATTTCTCAAGGCGGTATGACATTTTAAAAATACTGGATTTTTATTTTGCTGATCTGCAAAGCGTAGTTCAGGAAAATGAAATCTTCGATCTGCTTGAAAGTGTTTTCCAGGATGGCCCGGTTTGCTCCCAGGGTAACGACCGACAACTGAGCCTTCTGCCAAAGGTCCTGGTAATCGCTTTCCGCCACGGCGATGTTGAATTTATTTTTCAGCCGTTCCTTCAAGCTGGAAAGCAGCCGCCTTTTTTCCTTCAGGCTGTGAAATTGCTCACTGAACAAATCGATCTCCAGCAGGGCGATGATCACGGGATGACGGATGTTTCATATATTTCCAGGATGTCTCCAATTTCAATGTTGGTGAAGTTCTTGATGCGGATGCCGCACTCGGTCCCGGCCCGGACTTCGGACACTTCGTCCTTGATGCGCTTCAGGGATTCAATCTCGCCGGCGAAAACCAGATCGTCGCCGCGCATGACTTTGATCTTGGATTTGCGGGTGACCTTGCCGTCGCGGACCACGCAGCCGGCCACAATGCCCACCTTGGAGATCTTGAATTTCTGCAGGATCTCCACTTTGCCGACCAGGGTTTCCTGGTATTGGGGGCCGATTTTCCCCTTGACGGCCTTTTCAATGTCCTCGACCAGGTGGTAGATCACGCTGTACAGGCGGATCTCTACTTTCTCCATCTTGGCCATTTGCAGGATCTTTTGCGGCGCTTTGACGTTGAAGCCGAGTATGACCGCTCCGGCGGTGGTCGCCAGCAGGATGTCGCCTTCGGTGATGTTGCCCAGGCCGCTGTGCAGGATTTCGATTTTCAGCTTTTCCTGGCTGAGGCGGTCGAGGATCTGCCCCAGGACTTCAGCCGAACCAAAGTTGTCGGCCTTGACGATCACCGGGAAAACCTGGATCTTGTCCTGTTCCACCATCTGGAATAGGTTCTGCAGGCTCAGTTTCTTTTCGGCCAGGAAATCCTTGTTTTTTGAGGCTTTCTGGTTGATTTGCCGCATTTCTATGATCTTTTTCGCCTTTTCCAGGTCGTCAACGACCTGGAAAATGTCGCCGGCCTGGGGTACGGCTTCGAAACCCATGATCTCGATGGGATCGGGAACCTGGGCGCTGTCCAGCATGTTGCCCATATCGCCGAAAATCGATTTGATCTTGCCCAGGGAGCTGCCGCAGATAAAATAATCCCCTTTTTTCAACTGGCCGTGCTGGATCAGAACCGTACCGATCGGTCCCAGCTGGGGATCGAGCCGAGATTCGATAATGGTGCCGCGAGCCGGGATCTGGGCGTAGGCCTTCAGTTCCTGCATCTGGGCGGTGAGCTGGATCATTTCCAGCAGCGTGTCCAGGTTTTTATTCATTTTAGCTGATATCTCGACGGAAACCACCTTGCCGCCCCAGCTTTCGACCAGGATATTGTGCTTGTTCAGGTCCTGCTTGATCTTTTCGACGTCGGCGCCCTGGATGTCGATCTTGTTGATGGCCACGATCATCGGCACCCCGGCTGCCTTGGCATGGTCGATGGCCTCGACGGTCTGCGGCTGCACGCCGTCATTGGCGGCCACGACCAGGATGACCAGGTCGGTGACCTTGGCGCCCCTGGCCCGCAGGTTGGTGAACGCCTCGTGTCCCGGCGTGTCGATGAAAACGATGGTCCCTTCCGGCGTGCGCAGCTTGTAGGCGCCGATTTTCTGGGTGATGCCGCCGGCTTCCTTTTCGGCGACCCGGGTTTTACGGTAGGTGTCCAGCAGCGTGGTCTTGCCGTGGTCGACATGGCCCATGACCGTGACCACCGGCGGGCGGACGGTCATTTTGCCGCCGCTCTTGGCCACCTGGTTTTGAAAGACAAAGTCCTCGTAGGTGAGGATCTCGACCGCCATTCCGTATTCGGCGCACAATTTTTCGATGTCGGTGCTTTCCATGATCTGGTTGCCCAGGTAGTTCATTTTCATTTGGGCTATCTTGTCTTCAAGAGCTTTCAATTTAACGGTCATTTTTTCGGCGAGTTCCTTGACGGTGCAAAAATCGGTGATCTGGATCTTGGCGGGCAGTGGGGCGGCTTCAACGATTTTTTCCTTTTTGGGCTGCGGGGGAGAGACCGGGCGCGGCTGGGGCCGGCGCGGAGCCTCCGGCATTCTGTGCCTGTAGAAAGGCGCGGAGGCGGGCCTGGCCCCTGCAGGAGGCGCGGCCGGATGGGGTGCAGCTGTCCTGGCCGGAGTTGCCGAGGCAGGCCTGGGTACAGCGGAAACGGTCGGCCTGTCCGCAGGCGGCCTGGCCCCGGCAGGGGACACTGCAGAGGAAGCCGCCTGGTTTTTTTGCGGCGGAGCCACTGGCGCTTTGGCCAAAGGCATTTCGGGAGCCCTGGCCGTCGGCTCCGTCGGGGCAGCTTT
>Ga0209262_10000647_pt1 | contig 15128 bp, 12 predicted proteins | sample Lowcelwee11metaG_FD_187171 | JGI IMG/M metagenome (GOLD analysis project Ga0209262, IMG submission 187171) | Freshwater pond sediment microbial communities from the University of Edinburgh, under environmental carbon perturbations - Low... | ecosystem: Environmental > Aquatic > Freshwater >...
AGTAGCGAGTGCGGGATTCGGGATCGATACGGTGGAAGATTTGGAGAGAGCGAAAAAGATTTTCGGGGTTTAATTACCCCTGGCTACAATACGAAGTCACCTGATTTCGTCCGTGCTCTTTACTATGGTACAAAGCATTATCAACTTGTTTAAGTAACTCCTCTGCGGAGGTTCCCGTCCGGTATTGTGCTACACCCATGCTGATCGTAATGCACTCTATCCCTTCAAACGGATACTTTTCAACCGATTGGCGAATATTTTCCGCCAACGTATATGCCCCCTGACACTCAATTTCCCGATAGACGATCATAAACTCTTCACCACCCCATCTCCCCACCGTATCGACGGAGCGGATTTGGCTTTTGATCAGCTGTGCCAATGTTTTTAAAACCTTATCACCTGCCAAATGACCGTAGTTGTCGTTGATTTTTTTGAAAAAATCAATATCGATCATCACCACGGAAAAAGGTCTTTGGTAGCGTTGATTTTCCGCAATCGCTTGTTTCAACACCTCATCGAGCGAGGAACGGTTGGCGATTTGGGTCAATGTGTCGGTAGTTGCGAGTTTCTGGAGTTCTCGATTGAGTATCTCCAATTCAGATGTCCGATCTTGAACTAACGCTTCGAGCCGTTTGTTTTGATTTTGAACCATCTCGATACGCTGCTCTTCTTCGGCATAAATATGTTTAAGTAGCTCGTTGAATTTACTTTGAAGGATTGAGAGTTCATTGACCCGTTTCCATTTTACATTGATCAGGCTCTTTTCCTCTGTTTTAAGATTGGAGATTTGATGCATCAGGGTATCAAGCGGTACTTCAAGATGTTTCCGAAAGGCAATGTAAAACAGAGTAATTAGGGCCAAACTCTTGATCATTGCATTGAGCAAAAGCATCGTAAAACCGACTTTAACCCTCTCGAAAATTGCCTGATCGCTCGAGCGGAGGGTTACACCGGCTAAAAATATCTGGTTCCCATCATGCATCTGGTACAGCGGAAATGAATAGCTCAATTCCTCATCGTCGCTTGCCTGGGTCCCTTTTTTCATTTGGGTATAAAGGGATTTATGGTTTGGATCGACTATCGCCACACTATACACTAATGGCATCTCATGCATCCCCTGCGCGATAGAGGAGAGCTGTTCGTCATTGAGATTCCAAATCGCCGTTTGAAGTGCAGGTTCAAAAATATGGGCAATCCGTTCAAGCTCGTACTTGATGTTCTCTTTTGTGTAGCGATATTCGATCACGATGTGAACTAATGTCACCGTAAACGTTATCAGGGCATATATTCCGAGAATAGAAACCAACAATTGTTTGGAAAGCGATTTGTGTTTAACCATACCTATTTTTTCACCGCAAAATATTTTTCACTGTAATCTCTGTAAATCTCATCGTAGCGTCCGGTTTCTTTGAGATGTCGGATCCCCTCGTTAAAGTCATCACGAGATTTTTTATCTTTAAATGCCGTTTGGTATTTGGTCGGCTCAAACAGTTCAAAGAGATCAAATTGCTCTTTGGGATCGATTTTCCCCTCACGGATCAGCTCATTGCGGTAGAATTTGAAAATATGGCGATCCATCGCCACGATATCGGTCCGCCCTTTAAAGAGCATATAAACTTGCTGCTTCTGATCGGCGAGTTCGCTATAGCGTTTCCCCATAGAGAGGGCTGTCTTTCCGAAATTCTTACCCAGATATTTGTTGGCGTTTTGAAACCCGATCAAATGGTAGTCTCTCACATCATCGAGTTTTTGAATGGCGTAATGGTTTTTTTTGAGGGCAAAAACGGCATTGTGGTACTGCATGTAATCAACCGAATAAAATGCTCTCAGTCCCGAACTTTTTTGAATAATCGTAGAGCCGTCGACATAGCCGTATTTAAACAGCTCGAACCCCCGCCCGATATTGACAAATACGGGAGATACCGTATGCCCTTTATACGCAAGCGCCTCTTTGACAATCGTCTGAACGATTCCGCTCCCGTCTTTAAAAACGTACGGCGGGGTCGATTCGGAAAAAACCAGTTTATACTCTTTGGAACTCCCCAAGGCTACTAAGAGGAGTATCAACCACACAATGCGCAATCGCTTTTCCTCATTTCTGTTGTTTTGTTATTGAAATTATACTGTTATTAAAATTTAGTAATTCTTATCTTTGCTACACTGTTGCTACGCATAAGGCGTACAATAATTGCATTATTACTGTATCAAGGAGCAATTATGTCACTCATCGAAACCTTTACCGACTATGTTCTCAACCGCAAAAGTCTCAAAGAGTATGTAGAAGTTCGCAAAACGATCAACGAACGGGGCGAATTCAACGACGCAAAACTGATCCAAGCCGAAGAGAATTTGGAACGACTCAAAAAAGAAGAGCCTGAAGTGTATGAGGGAATGTACGAAACATTGGCCAAAATTTATGCCCGCAATGCAGGATTGTCGATCGAATACCCTATCGACTTTATCCGTCAAATCCTAAAAATGTATAAAACTTCACTCACCCCTACACAAGTGTATGAAGAGTACAAGCGAGTATTAGAACACTACCATCACGACGTATAACGTGATGGAACTTCTTTAATATATTGATTCTTCCGATGCGATTCGAAAAGCTATTGAATTTTGAAAAATAAGGGGATGAGCATACTGACACGTCAATACACCGTCAATCGGAGCAATAATTTTTTCCAGTTTTTCGCCACTGAGGGCATCTGTGATACGCCCCAATGTATCCCCTTTGGATACGGTGGTACCGCAAGATACCAATGAGTCAAAAATTCCGGCACGAGAAGCCTTAAGTACCGTAATATTCTCTGGTTGAATAATATTGCTAAGAAAACCGTCAAATACCGCTGTATCCAATATTTTGCGTTTTACCATAAACCGAACTAGAGCTCCGTGAACTTCCGTGCTGCTCACATGATCAATCGACCCATTTTTACCGAATACGACAGAAAGTGCTTTTGTTCCCCATAACTGCCAATTGTACTGCAACATCACCGTCTCTATCGGACTGTAAGGGCGAAAATGGATAAAACGGATCCCTAAATCACGAGCCGAATCCATATCTTCATAGCCGCTTTGAATCAGTTTCACATAGGGAAGACACATCCCCTGATCACGGCGGCCTTCTAAAATAATGCCGTAATCAAACCCTTGCAGTGCTTCAAAAAGCCTTGTAGCAATCCGCTGTGTCGTTTCACCTTGCGCGTAACCCGGAAACATCATATTAATATCTGTTTTATCAAGCGGCCAAAAAGTCTCCCCCATATTAAGAGCATAGGTATTAACCGCAGGAATGACTAGAATTTTCCCGATAATTTTCCCCTCTTCCTCTTTTTGGCGTAAATATTCAACTAAACGTGAAGCAACATAGAGCTGATTAATATGATCACCGCTCATAGCTCCGACTATCGCTATGGAAGGGCCTTTTGAATCACCGCCGAATAAGAACCCCTCTACTTTGAGCGGGGCACGGTTGGGAGACTTAAGATTTAGTATTTCGAGACGTTTCATTCATTCTCTCCGAAAATTCGACCCACTAATGAGCCTTCATACACTATCGGATAAGCCCTCAGGGTAAAGAGAATCCCTCCGATAGGGGCTATGATTTCATCGAGTGTTTGACCACTGAGAGGATCTACAATAGCCCCAACGATAGATCCTTTCTCAATCATCTGGCAATGCTCGATGGCAGGGACGAACAATCCCGGACACGAAGCGTTAAGATACGCTACCTCGCCGACATGTGACTGTATAGGCATCCTTACATCAAGCGGTTCGATATCCAAAAATCCCTCACATGCCATCAGATTTAAAATACCATCAAGCAGTTGGTGTCCGTAGGCTTTACCCAGTCGCATTCCGACCCCCATCTCGACGACAAGGGTTTTCGTCCCCAGTGTATTCATCGCATGGGCGAAAGTCGATTCCAAAACGGTTACCGCATCGTGTACCCAGACAAAATCGATATTAAGTTTATTGGCTAAGGGAACCAATGTTTTCTCTTGAGATTTGGCAATCCGTACTTGCGGAATTTCACGCAAGAATACGTTGCTGGAATGAATGTCGATAGCGATTTCAGATCCCCTCATCGCACTCACAACACCATCGGCTATTTGTGCGGGGAGAAAATCGTTTTTACTTCCCGGGAAAATACGGTTTAAATCAACATCATAAAAGGGAACCGATCGAGTGATACTATCTATCCCAAGACTATTAATCGCCGGATAGATATCGATGGTTGCTTTGATCTTCTCAGAATTGGCACGGAGCCATTCGCCCAAGAGAAAACAGACATACTGCCCCTCAAGCTCATCCCCGTGGATACCACTGACGATAGAGATGCGCTTGGCGGTTTCACCGCTAGCGGGAGTATATCGGCAACGCTGTATCCGAAATTTTTCTCCTACGGGAAGATCAATCGAAAAAACCTCTTCTATGATACCCATATCTCCACCACTCACGATTGTGTTTGTGTAGACGAAGCACACGCATCTGTTTGTATAACTCGATCAACAATACTGTTTAAGAAAACGAGAAACTTTGGAATATCTGCCGTAGTCACATTGACAGGACGATAATTGCGGTTCAACTGTCTGGCTATTGTGTTGATGACATCAATATCGGCTGCCACCATCTCAATCTCTCCATAAAGTCGCAAAATGAGATCGAACCGCTCAATCTGCTGTCCGAATCGGATCAGTTGATACGCACGGGTACGATCCAGCTCAGTAGAAAATATCCCTAAAATCAAACTGCAGTTATCGATAATCTCTTCGAGATTCGTCGGGCTTACGGCGCGTTCTCTCCCTTCGACCATTGTGTTGAAGATTTTATTCAACGTTGCAAAACCCCGTTCATCAAGTAAATGGCGTGTCTCTATCGCATTTTCTCGAGCCCAGCTAATGATCTGCTCAATACTTCCGCCATAGGTTCCGTATACCCCTTGTTTCAGAAAATCCAGAGCATTTTTATACTCGATCTCCACCCCAAGTTTTGCATAGAGTTTTCGTCCGTCATCAAAATCACGATCGATCACATAATCGTAACTGTTAACCAGTTCTTTGAGCATTGTCTCCGCGCGCTGAACGTAGCGTCCAAACCAATAAAGGCGTTGTGCCGTATTGACCGAAATTGCTATACCGTTAATTATCATAGTTCCACCACCCAAGTGTCTTTAAAGCCGCCCCCTTGAGACGAATTAACGAGGTAATTCCCCTCTTCCATTGCATAACGGGTCAATCCCCCCATACTCACGGTAACCTGTTCGCCATGGATGACATAAGCACGTAAATCGGCTTTACGAGGGACGATCCCCTCCTCCATCATGCACGGTAAATCGTAAAATTCGATCACCTCCTGAGCGATCCAGCGACGCGGTTCTGCCAAAATCATCTCGATAATCTCTAAACGTTTTTCAGGACTCAAACGGTTCCCGAACAATACCCCATACCCCCCGGCTTCTGCCACATCTTTGATGACAAGTTTGTCGATGTTGTCTAAAACATATTGTCGATCTTTTTCATAATAGGGAAGGTAGGTCGGAGCATTCGAAAGTATCGGCTCTTCATCCAAGTAATATTTGACCATCTGCGGAACGAAATAATAGATCCCTTTATCATCAGCGACACCGTTACCGATGCTGTTCATAATGGCGATATTGCCCGCACGATACGCTTTAGTAATCCCTTGTACTCCGATGAGACTGTCGGGATCAAACGCTTCAGGGTCAAGAAAATCATCATCTAGACGTCGATAGATTGCCCCGACACGTTTACGCTCTCCATCGTAAGAACATAAAAAGACCTCATCATTAATTACGACTAAATCATCCCCTGAAGCGAGAGTCGATCCGGTAATTTTTGCCAGATAGCTGTGTTCATAGTAAGCTGAATTGTAACGCCCCGGAGTGAGGACAACATTAAGTCCTCCCGTATTGACATAATCCATAGCAGCTTTGAGTTCATCACCGTAGTGTTTAATCTTACCGATTTTCATCGATTCAAAAAACTCCGGATACGTATGACGAAACGCTCGACGGATTGTGAGGGGATAACTCACTCCGCTGGGGACTCGGAGATTATCTTCGAGAATGATCCACTTGCCGCTAACCGCATCTTTAACGAGATCGATACCGCTGATGTGGGTACGGATCCCTTTGGGAGGATTGACACCCATAAATTCAGGTAAAAACGCTTTGGCCGAGTCGACATACTCACGCGGTACTACACCGTCTTTGACAATATTCTGATCATTGTATATGTCATTTAGAAAGGCATTGAGCGCTTTGACTCGCTGGATAATCCCCGCTTCCAAATCATCAAATTCTGCTTTAGGAATAATACGGGGAATCATGTCAAAAGGAAAAGAACGTTCGATAAATGTCCCATCCTTGAAAAGGTTAAAGTTAACCGCATTGGCTTCTAAGAACTCTTTAAATTCTGAAACTTTCGTCTGATCTACGCTCTCGAAGATATCGTAAAACTTTTGTAATTCTGGAGACACAGGTTCAAGCATTCTCACCCCTTGGTAATTAGAACTAATTCAATCATATCCTAAACTAAACGCAAGGATTGCTTAAAAAAAAAACAATCACCGATTAAAAGTGGAAAATAGCTTAAAAAAGCGATAAAAAGCTATTCCTCTCTGGAAACATCCACCATAACCTCAAGGTGGCTCGACCCGCTTCCGCTTACAACCCCTTGGATTGGAGATATGTCACTGTAATCGCGCCCCCATCCTAAAACAATATGCTGATCTATCGGAACCATATTGTTAGTCGGATCAAAATCAAACCATCCGAATCCGGGGAAAAATACCGAAAACCACGCATGAGAAGCATCCGAACCAAATAGTTTTTTACTCCCTTCAGGGGGAATCGTTTCGATGTAACCGCTAATGTAGCGGACACAAAGTCCTGCTCCGCGTAATGCGGTGAGGGCAAAATGGGCAAAATCCTGACAAACCCCTTTTTTTTCGGAAAAAACCGTCTCAACGGGAGTACTGAGATCACTAAATCCACTCATAAAAGTAAAATCATCGAATATCCGCCCCATAAATTCTAAAACGCCCTCATACAATGATCGTTCCGGTTTAATCGATTGGAGAGCATAATGGATAATTGCGGGAGAAGCTATCGGTAATAAAGGGCTCTTTAGAGCAAATTGTTTGGCTTCAATAATTTCGGGAGTTAAAAACATCATCCGCTCTTGCGCTTGGGCGTACGTCAGGGCTGTAGCTCTTTGACGCTGTTCCTGAAGTTTCTCTATCACATCAAAGTTCATTTTTACGCGTGACTGTGCGACAACATTAAGAACGCTATGAGGCTCACGTACCAACAAATGGTGAAGATGATTTCCGAAAAAATCGTTGTATCTCTCAATTTCAGCAGCTATCGGCTCAATCGTAAAATCAAAATTGAGTATCTCTTGAGTAGCGGTATTTCGTGGTTGAAGACGAATAAGGTTATGACTGAACCCTACTTCATGTTGGTAAAGAAAGCGTGTGCTGTGATAAATTGTATAAATCATTGGTTACTCATCATAGTGGGAAAAATAAGTTTTGGATAGTTCTCCTGAGGCCAAAAGGAGCCTTTGGGAGAGCTGCGATAAAAGTAAATCGAGTTCACTACGGATATATTCATCCCCTGCAATGGAGCATAAAGTATCGATTTTGCTCAATCGTATCATCGAAAACGCTTCAAAAATCGGCTCTTCGTAGCGACTGAGGTAAGTAGCGTTTTTAAATTTTGGTAACTGCGGAAGAATTTTCATCAATCCGTCAATCTCACTAATGAGTGATTTGGGGAAATTAATATCCAGTAATAAAAATTCGATGACGTTACGCATCTCAAAAGAGGAACGGTAACGGGCACGATAGGCATTCAAACTTTCACATGTACTTAATAGGGTCTCTAAGATTTCGTATTCGCTTATTACATCTTGAACAGGGATAAGTAACGCTCTGGTTTTTGAAATCAGAAGCTGGGAACGTTCAAGCCGTGCACCGATCTCATACAATACCGAACCTTGATCGGCAAAAAGGGACTCTTGAATCAGCTCTTTGTAGGCCATCAAATGCATCAGAAGTTTATCGAGATTATGGATCATAAATCGTGGAGACGGTTTCTCTTCAGAACAGAACTGACTCCATTCACGTCCCATCCGTTCATAAATACGTGACGCTTCGAGCGGTAAAATACTTTTGGCATAGGTATTGGTATTCGAAAGCATCACGACGATTTGTGCCAAACTCCCAACACGAGATGGATTAAAGCTGATTGATGCGATCTCATCAAAAACGGGGACTGTACTATTCTTATCCAAAAATCCCGGATAAGTCATCGTTACATGGGTGAGTGCTTTAGTAAGCAGCACCTCAGTTTGGCGGTTGGAGAGATGATCGTAGCGAGAAGCGTTGGTCATATATTTCAAAGTTGTTCGGATTATCCGAGCCGTAATAATGGAGCGCATCAAATAGCGCCCCAGCCAAAAAAGATTTTCCGCTCGGAGGCTAGGGATATTCTCAAAAGAATTTTCGACCACGGTTTTTGTATTAAAATGAGGTGTCAAAGGGACAGATTGAGATTCGCCTAAAACCCATAAATCCTTACTGCTCCCACCAAATTGGTTCGATATCATCAAAGAATCATCGCTGACGCCCACCCGAACTAAAGCTCCCGGCATAAGGGTGTATGTATCATTTTGAGCGATAGTGTAGGCACGAACCACCGCTTTTCTCGGTTCAATCGACTCTTTGATCAATGTTGGGCATGTAGCAAACTCCACCTCTTCTTGACCGACGTAGCGATGAGGCTGAGCGAGTATCTCCTGTCGAAGAGATTTGAGCTCGGATTTACTCAGTTTTTTTCCGACAAAGGTATGTTTTTCAGCCGTTCGATCAATCGTTTTAATGATGAGGCGTTCCAAATTATCCAAAACAAACTTTTGCTCTTTGCTCTGACCGCACCACCACGTCGCGATTTGGGGTAAAATCAACTCTTCATCCAAAAAGTAGCGTGCCAAATGAGACATAAAAGGGTTCAGCCCCAAATTCTCTAAGACACCGCTTCCTAAAGGGTTAATCATCCTCACACCGCCCGATCGAATGGACTGAACCAATCCCGCAACGCCTAACTGAGAATCAGGACGCAGTTCCAACGGATCACAATAACTCTCATCGACACGACGTAAAATGGTATCTACCCGACGAAGACCTTTTAAACTTTTGAGCCAAAGTGCTCCATTTTTAGCAAGAAGGTCCTGCCCCTGTACCAGTGTAAGCCCCAAAAAAGAGCTTAAATAAGCATGTTCGAAATACGTCTCATTATGCGGTCCAGGGGAGAGAAGAAGATTAAGAGGATCAAAAGTTCTCTCATTATTTTGAAAAAGCGACTTAAATACTTCAAAAAAATCGTACAGTCTCTGAACCGAAATTCCTTCAAAAAGGTCTTGCATCGTAGCGTTCATCGTTAATCGGTTTTCAATCGCATATCCGATACCTGATGGAGCTTGGGTACGGTCATTCACTATCCACATTTTACCATCAGGTCCTCGTGCCATATCGGCAGCGTAAATACTCAGAGGCATTTTCATCCCATGCATTTCACGCATAAATCCGCCGTGAGCGTAAATAACCTCCATCGGAATGATTCCGTCTTTAATCGTTTTTTGTTCACCATAAATATCTTGCAGAAGGAGATTAAAGAGTTTGCACCTCTGTTTAAGCCCCTCCTCAATGATCGTCCACTGCTCCGCCTCCATTAAAAATGGAATCGGGTCAAGTTTCCATGGGCGGTTTAGCCCCCCCGGATCGTTATAAACATTATAGGTAACTCCATTATCTTCGAGACGCCAATCAATCTCTTTTTGTTTAACACGGAGTTGATCGAGACCTATTCTCTCAAGATTGTTTTTCAACGCCTCCCAATGGGGACGAATATTTTTATCCTCATCCACCATCTCATCGTACGAGGAATTTTGAGAATAACGCTCAAACATCGAATTCAATTCGTTACCTTTTTTTAACCAAGATTACGAATTTTACCCTATTGCGCATTAGGGCTCCATTTTCGACGTAAATCAAGAGTATGCGGATATTCTAAAGATCCCGGAAGTTCTTGATAGGTGAAGGTTTTTTGTTTCGGATGGGCTAATACTTTACGCGCAGTCCCCTCTTCTCCCGCCATCTCTTGCTCTCGGATCATCGGTTCGTGCACCTCTTGCATCTCCCCTTGGGTGTGTCCGAATCCCCAATATCGGCTAATACGGCGCGATTGTGCTTCGAGAGTGTTCACCGGAATTGTATCGTAGGCACGTCCTCCGGGATGGGCGATGAAATAGGTAAAGCCCCCCATCGATCGTCGGTTCCACGTATCGACGATATCAAATACGAGCGGTGTATCGATTCCGATGGTCGGATGGAGCGCCGACCACGGCTGCCAAGCACGGTAACGAACCCCGGAGACATATTCCCCCTCTACTCCCGTAGAGACAAGAGGAACCCGTACTCCGTTACAGGTGAGGACATAGCGCTCACTTACAAAATCACGCACCCGCACCTGCACCCGCTCCAGCGATGAGTCAACGTAACGGGCGGTTCCTTGCGAACTTGATTCTTCTCCCAGCACGTTCCACGGCTCGATCCCACCGCGCAATTCGCAATGAATTCCCTCAATTGTACTCATCCCATAAAGTGGAAATCGGAATTCAAAAAACGGATCAAACCAATCATTTTCAAAAGCGTACCCCTCGGAGCGTAAAAACTCGACAATATCCCGTATATCTTCACGAACATAATGTTCAATCAAAAACTTATCGTGCAGTTGTGTCCCCCACCGTACGAGTTTATGTTTATACGGTTTTTTCCAAAAAAGCGATACGAGAGTACGGATCAACAACATCTGCACCAGCGACATTTGCGCGTGAGGAGGCATTTCAAATCCGCGCAATTCTAAAATCCCTAGACGTCCAGTCGAGGAATCAGGCGAATATAGCTTGTCAATACAAAATTCGCTTCGATGGGTATTTCCCGTCAGATCGGTGAGCATATGACGGAAAAGGCGATCGGTGAGCCAAAACGGTACCTCTCCTCCATCAGGTATTTGATTAAAGGCGATCTCAAGTTCGTATAAATTTTCTAAACGCCCCTCATCGACACGCGGTGCCTGAGAGGTAGGCCCGATAAACTGCCCCGAAAAAAGGTACGATAGACTCGGATGGTGCTGCCAAAAGGTAATTAATGAACGCAACAGCTCAGGGTTTCGAAGCAGTGGACTATCGCTTGGAGTGATACCTCCGATCGTGACGTGATTTCCCCCTCCCGTTCCCATTTGCTTACCGTCTTGCATAAATTTGAGTGTCCCAAGACGCGATTGATGGGCATCTTCGTAGAGGGTATCGATCACGCTAGTGAGTTCCTGCCAACTAGAGGTAGGATGAATGTTGACCTCGATAACCCCCGGATCGGGAGTAACACGCATCTTCTCGATTCGTAGATCATTAGGCGGTTCATATCCCTCTATCATCACTGCCATTTTCATAGATTCAGCTGTCTCTTCAATCGATGCAATCAGATCCAAAAAAGCTTCTGTATGGCTAATCGGTGGGAGAAAAATAAAGAGTTTTTGCTCCCGTATTTCAACACTGATTGCCGTTCGGACAAAGGTTTCATAATCGGCCGTTTTTTTCGTCTTTTTGATCACTTTTGACGCGCGCTCTTTTACGGCACTGTGATACTCACCTAAAGAAGGAAAAGCAGCAAATAAATCGGGTTCAAAACTCTGTTCCAACTCGACGTGTGGTTTATGGGTTAACGAATCCAAAGGGAGACGAAGCCCTACCGGAGAGGTTCCCGGTGCGAGGAAGAGCTGGGAGCGTCTAAACTCCCATCGACATGTTACCCAGCGCGTTGTCCCCCAGTTCAGAGGCAATACAAATCCAGCCGGTTTGTCGATCCCGCTGGAGAGACTCTCGGCTAGTGCACGTCGTTCCAAAGAGTCTTTCAACGTTGCTTTAAGCGGATCAACATCAACCGGTAAAAGAGATTCTTGAAGAAGTGCCACAAGGGGATCGTTATAAGCATCATGAATATTTTTATCACTAATCCCGAGATTAAGACAAAGGGCAGTCAAAAATTTCCGTGCATCCTCAGGGGTATAATCGAACGTCTGATCCAAACTGGCTAACAAATCGGGATTATTCCATATCGGCTGACCATCTTTGCGCCAGATAATGGTACTCATCCATCTCGGGAGCGGCTCGCCCGGATACCATTTTCCCTGCGCATGGTGGAGCAGTCCCCCTTTTCCGAAACTTTTCAATAATCTTCGGGAGAGGACATTAGCACGTTCTCGTTTATGGGGACCGTCCGCTTCGGTATTCCATTCGGGTGACTCCATATCATCAATGGAAACAAATGTCGGTTCCCCCCCCATAGTCAGTCGAACATCATTTTTTACCAACTCTTTATCGATCTTGTACCCGAGTGCATCAATCGCTTCCCACTGCTCGCTCCGATAAGGCTTCGTAACGCGAGGAGATTCGAAAATTCTTGTGACAGTATTGGAATATTCAAACTCTACCTCACATTTATCCATCCCCCCCTCTACCGGAGCCGCACTTTCTGGGTTTGGGGTACACGCCAGAGGAATATGACCCTCTGCAGTAAACAATCCGCTCGTCGCATCCAAACCTATCCATCCTGCCCCCGGAATATAAACCTCAGTCCATGCATGCAAGTCGGTAAAATCTTCACTCGGACCACTCGGACCATCCAGTGACGCGACATCGGCGGAGAGTTGAACAAGATACCCTGAGACGAAGCGTGCAGCAAGTCCTAAATGTCGAAGAACCTGAACAAACAACCATGCAAAATCCCTGCAAGATCCCAGTTTGTTGCCCAGTGTCACTTCGCACGTCTGAACCCCCGGCTCAAGGCGTATCGTGTAATTCAGATATTTATGTATTGACATATTGAGTTCAACAAGAAAATCGTTGATATTTTTCGGTGTCAAATCAAGAGTTTTAAGAAATTTTTTGAGTTTTTTTCCCTCTTCGGTAATCTCCAGATAGGGGGATAACTCTTTTTTGAGTTCTTTTTTATATTTAAACGGAAAATTACTGGCATACTCTTCGACGAAAAAGTCAAACGGGTTGATACTCACCAACTCCGCTAAAACTTCCACATCAATCGAAAGTTCCGTCGTCTTCCCAGGAAATACGATCCGTGCTAAATAATTCCCGAACGGATCTTGCTGCCAATTAATAAAATGGTCATCAGGTTTAATATTAAGGGAGTAGGCCTCTATAGGGGTACGGCTATGTGGCGCAGGACGCAGACGAATAACATGAGGAGAGAGATTAATCGGCTTATCAAAAGAATAATGGGTTTTATGAGAAAGGACAACTTTAAGCGACATCGGATTCCTTTAGTTATACATAGCGGAGTAATGGGTAAAGGATAACACATTTTAAACAAAATGACGTACAAGTGCTGCATATTAAATGTACAAAATTTCTCTATGAAGTTTTGAGAATGGATGTTAACTAAGGATTTAAAAAAATAATGAAGAAATCCCCGAAAATCGGGGAAGGAAAGATTTAGATATTGTCGCGGATACCGAGATCAGTAACCAATTTGTTGTAGCTTTCGCGGTTTGTACGTTTCAAATAACGCATCAAACGACGGCGTTGTCCAACTAATTTCAAAAGTCCAAGACGTGATGAATGGTCTTTTTTGAATGTTTTCAAGTGCTCAGTTAGAGCTGCAATACGAGTTGAAAGAAGTGCGATTTGTACTTCACTTGAACCTGTATCACCTTCAGTTCTTTGGTATTGTTTGATAATTTGCGTTTTGTTCGCCGTATCTAAAGCCATAATAGCCTCCTGATGGGTATAAATTTTACTTGAAAGACGATTCGTTCAAGCAGGGTCGAAATTATAGCGGAATTTTTTCGATTTTACGCTAAATTTATTCGCTAGTAGCCTCTAATTATTTTTGGCTATAATAACCCTTTTAATACCGGAGGATGTTTTAGATGCTAATGACTAAAGCGAGTGAATACGCACTGTTGTCGCTGATCGTTTTAGCCAAAGCGGGTCATCCTCTTGATGCAGACACCCTCTCCAAAGAGCTCGATATCTCCAAAAGTTTTTTGGCAAAAATTCTTCAGTCTCTCGCACGCCAAGGGATTTTAAACTCCTATAAAGGGGTTAACGGAGGATTTGAACTCGCCCGTCACAGCCGCGATATTACGGTATTAGAGGTAATGGAAGCGGCGGAGGGGAAAAGTCCTGCAGTCTTTAGCTGTTCCCCATCCCAAGAAGATTGCCCCTCAAATAAAGCGATGAGTTGCGGCTTGTGGCCGTTTCTAAACCGATTGCAGGGGAAAGTGGACGCTTTTTTAGGTACGCTTACCCTCGAAGCTATTTTAGAAGAGTAACGTTTGGCAAAAGCAAAGAATAGAACACCCGACGTCAAAACCGTATTATCGGCACTTTTCGCCTCACGCGACCTTAGTGTCGTCTTTTTTGTTATGGCCATTTTGGCGATTATCATCGTCCCGCTTCCCAGCGGAATGCTCGATTTTCTCCTTGCAGTGGTTATCGCCTTATCGGTACTTATACTATTAATCTCTCTTTACATTCCCAAACCGACCGATTTAACCACTTTTCCGACCCTTTTGCTGGTTATTACCCTCTTTCGACTCGCTCTCAATATCGCAACGACACGTATGATTTTGAGTCACGGACATGAAGGGCCCGAAGCGGTCAGTGACATCGTGACCAGCTTCGGAAACTTCGTTGTCGGCGGGAATATGGTCATCGGGGTGATCGTTTTTACCATCTTGGTCTTGATCAACTTTATGGTTATTACCAAAGGTTCGGGACGCGTCGCCGAAGTTGCGGCACGTTTCACCCTCGATGCGATGCCGGGGAAACAGATGGCGATCGATGCCGATCTCAACAGCGGTCTTATCGACGAATCCGAAGCAAAGCGCCGCCGTGCGGAGATCTTGCAAGATGCCAATTTCTACGGAGCGATGGACGGGTCGAGCAAGTTTATCAAAGGAGACGCCGTTGCAGGGATCATCATCACCCTCATCAACATCATAGGCGGATTTTTAATCG
>Ga0209262_10000648_pt1 | contig 15118 bp, 9 predicted proteins | sample Lowcelwee11metaG_FD_187171 | JGI IMG/M metagenome (GOLD analysis project Ga0209262, IMG submission 187171) | Freshwater pond sediment microbial communities from the University of Edinburgh, under environmental carbon perturbations - Low... | ecosystem: Environmental > Aquatic > Freshwater > Pond...
TTTATATTCTTTTTGTTTAGAATATCCTGTTAAGAAATTAAAAATATCTGAAACATCACTGCATATGTCATCATCGGAAGTAAAGAATCCTAAATCTGTGTATAATTTTGCAGTTGTAGCATTATAATTTCCTGTCGCAAGATGAACATATCGTTTTACACCATCATATTCTTTACGCACAACTAAAGTCATTTTAGCATGAGTCTTTAATCCCACTAGACCATAAACAACGTGTACCCCAACTTTTTCTAGTGCACGGGCCCAATAAATATTATTCTGTTCATCAAATCTTGCCTTTAACTCAACAAGTACTGCAACTTGCTTACCCATTTCTGCGGCTTCAATCAAACATCTAACAATTGGTGAATCAGGCCCAACTCTGTATAGTGTTTGTTTAATAGCTAAAACATCAGGATCGAGTGCGGCCTTTTTTATAAAATCAATTATTGGTGAAAATGAGTGATACGGGTGATGCAGCAGAATATCTTTTTGCCTTATTATAGAAAAATAATCTTCCTCTTCTTCAAATACTTTTGGAATGACCGGGTAAAAAGGTTTTTCCTTTAATTGATGAAGCGGTAGTTTAAATAAACCCATTACATCACTTAAACCTAAAGGACCATCGGAAACATGAACATCATCTTTGGTTATCTGCAGATTGTCTATTAAAGTGTTTAGCATAAAATCAGGTACGGGATGACCAACCTCTAATCTTACAACACTGCCAAATCTACGCTGTTTAATATTTTCTTCAATCACGCTTAGGAGATCATCTGCTTCATCTTCCTGAAGTTCAATATCAGTATCACGTGTAATTCTAAATCTATGTGCTTCAACGATTTCCATCCCCGGGAAGAGTAAAGGCAGATTAGCCTTGATAAGATCACCAAGCCACATATAAGTTGCAGTAAAATTCCCGTTGCTCCCAATAGATTTTTTTGGTTCAATTATATTATCTATCTGTAATAATCTGGAAAGAATGCTTGGCACTTTAACTCTTGCAAAATGATTTTCACCATTTGGTTTTCTAATTAGAATTGCGAGGCTTAAACTTAAATTTGAAATGTAAGGAAACGGTCTGCCCGGATCGAATGCAAGGGGTGTAAGTACCGGATAAATTTCCTTTTTAAAGTACTCTGTAAGTTTTGCTTTGTCATCATCAGTTATATCATCCAAAGAAAGTAGTTTTACATTGTTCTCATTTAATGAGGGAACAATATAATCCATCCAATAATTATCTAAAGTTTTAAGTAGTGGTTTAAGAGTTTTTTCAATTTTTTTAAGTTGTTCAATTGGCGTTAACCCGTCTATTGATGGTTCATCAACATTTGCTGCTATTTGCTCTTTTAATCCCGAAATTCTTATCATATAAAATTCATCAAGATTTGAACAGAAGATGGAAATGAATTTTACTTTTTCTAGAAGTGGCAATTCAGGATTTAGAGCTTCTTCTAAAACTCTTTTGTTAAACTCAACCCAGCTTAAATCTCGGTTTATATAATTTTCTGGTTTGCTGTATTTTTTTAATAATTCTTTTGCATTCATATAAAACTACTCCATTCGGGCACAAATATAATATAAAAAGAGGCTTTATGCTGTGAAATTATTTGTATATGAATTTGGAAAAAGAAGCGCCATATTAATGCTAAAATCAGCTATTTTACAAATAATTACCCGTCTTTATAAAATCTTTATACACCACACCCATCTTTTAACAGCATCTTTATAAATGTAAGAATAAGTTTGATTCAACAATTTAGGTGAAACATGTTTGAAGATATTTCTCTTGTTATTGCATTAATAGTTTTGCTTTACCTCGTATACACTCTTATTAAACCCGAAAAATTTTAGGTGCAAATTAAAATGGATTATTTATTAGATCTTTTTCAGTTTTTAATTTTTCTTGGAGTGTTAACTTTTCTTGCATACTATATCGGTAACTACTTTTACAAAGTTGTTATAGGTGAAAGAAATATTTTAACGCCACTTTTTAATAAACCTGAAAAATTCATTTATAAAATTTTCAGAGTTGATGAAAATGAACAAATGTCATGGAAGACTTATTTATGGTCAGTATTATCTTTTAGCTTTTTAAGTTTAATAACTGTTCTGTTGATGCAATTAATTCAACAACATCTTCCATTAAATCCGCAAAAACTTTCTAATGTTGAATTTTTTCTATCATTAAACACTGCCATAAGTTTTATAACCAATACAAACTGGCAATCTTATTCTGGTGAATCGACATTAAGTTCTTTTGTGCAGATGATAGGACTTACTGTGCAGAATTTTATTAGTGCTGCCGTTGGTATAGCAGTTTTACTTGCATTATCAAGAGCAATATCAATTCGTAAAGGAACCACATTAGGAAACTTTTGGGTTGATTTAACCAGAACAGTATTGTGCCTGCTTCTGCCATTATCGGTTATTCTATCTGTACTTTTAATAAGCCAGGGAATTGTGCAAACATTTTCATCTTATGTAACTGCCTTCACTCTTGAAGGATTAGAACAAACAATTCCATTAGGACCTGCAGCATCTCAAATTGCAATAAAACAACTTGGTACAAACGGAGGTGGATTCTTTAGTGTAAACAGTGCTTTTCCATTTGAGAACTTTACTCCTTTTTCAAATATTTTGCAAGTATTATCAATCCTGCTTTTACCAGCAGGGCTAGTATTTACATACGGAAAAATCCTTGGCAATAAAAAACATGCCTGGACAATTTTTGGGGTGATGATGATTGTTTTTATCACCGGAGTTCTAATTTCTTATTGGTCTGAAGTATCAACAAGTTCATCATTTCAAACATCACATTTGATGGAAGGAAAGGAAACTAGGTTTGGAGTATTTAATAGTGTGCTTTGGTCTGTTGCAACTACAGTCGCTTCTAATGGTTCTGTAAATACAATGCACAGCAGCCTTTCACCAATATCTGGATTTGTAACATTACTAAATATGCAGCTTGGAGAAATAATTTTTGGCGGAGTTGGCTCTGGTTTATACGGAATGTTTTTATTTATCCTACTTACAGTTTTTATTTCTGGTTTGATGGTTGGCAGAACTCCAGAATATTTTGGAAAAAAAATTGAGTCGTATGAAATTAAATGGGCAATTATCGGAATACTTATTCCAAGTGTTGTAATTTTATTTTTCACAGCAATCGGCGTAACAACTAATCAAGGATTATCAAGCATATTAAATAAAGGTCCCCATGGCTTTTCCGAAATTATGTATGCGTTTTCGTCTGGGGCTGGAAACAATGGAAGTGCATTTGCAGGACTAAATGCCAACACTGTTTTTTATAATGTAATGATCGGCATTGCGATGTTACTTGGAAGATTCGGTGTGATTATACCCGTACTTGCAATCGCAGGAAATCTTGCAAAGAAAAATATTGCGCCTGATACTGCCGGAACTTTAAAGACTGATAACCCGTTATTTGCTTTTCTTTTAGTATCTGTAATAATAATAGTTGGCGCACTAACATTCTTCCCCGCGCTTTCAATCGGACCAATTATAGAACACTTTTTAGTTAATTCAGGAATAACATTTTAAACGATAACAATCATTAAAGACGAAATAAAATTAGTATGAGCACTAAACACGAAATACCTTTATTTGATAAAAAAATAAATCTAAATGCAGTTAAAGATTCTTTTAAGAAACTTAATCCTGCATACTTAATAAAAAATCCGGTGATGTTTATTGTAGGTATCGGTGCAGTGTTAACCACAATAATTTCTGTTATGGATTTAATGGAAAAAATTCCTGCATCATTTGATATACAAATAGCTGTGTGGTTATGGTTCACGGTGTTGTTTGCAAATTTTGCAGAGGCTATTGCTGAAGGCAGAGGAAAAGCACAAAGTGAAAACCTGCGTAAATCAAGAACCAATACAATTGCCCGCAGGTTAGTTGGTAATAAGGAAGAAAAAGTATCAGCACCCGAATTACGTTCCGGTGATAATGTTATTTGCGAGGTTGGAGATTTAATTCCGGCTGATGGAGAAGTTACAGATGGAGTTGCAAGTGTTGATGAATCTGCAATCACTGGTGAATCTGCACCTGTAATTAGAGAAAGTGGTGGCGACAGAAGTGCAGTTACCGGCGGAACAAAAGTATTAAGTGACAGAATAGTAATTCGAATTACATCCAATCCCGGAGAAACATTTATAGATAAGATGATTTCCCTTGTTGAAGGTGCAAAACGAAAAAAAACCCCAAATGAAATTGCATTATCAATCTTACTTTCTGGATTAACAATTGTATTTCTGATTGTTGTTGTTACACTTAAAGCCTTCTTCAATTATTATCACATCACATTAGGACAAGATATTAGTGTAGTATCTGTTCCAGTACTTATAGCTTTACTTGTTTGTTTAATTCCAACAACAATAGGCGGATTGCTAAGTGCGATTGGTATAAGCGGAATGGATAGACTGCTTAAACACAACGTAATTGCAATGAGTGGCAGGGCTGTTGAGGCTGCTGGTGATATCGATGTTTTATTGTTAGATAAAACTGGAACAATAACACTTGGAAATAGAATGGCTACAGAGTTTGTTCCAACACCTGAAGTGGATGAAACATATTTAGCTGATGTTGCACAGCTTGCCTCTTTATCTGATGAAACCCCGGAAGGTCGTTCGATAGTAGTTCTTGCAAAAGAAAAATTTGGAATACGTGAAAGACATATCAGTGAACTGAATGCTCAATTCATTCAATTCAGTGCAAAGACTCAAATGAGCGGAGTTAATATTGTTTCCTCCGATGGCTCTCCAACAAGAGAGATTCGTAAAGGATCACTTGAAGCAATCAAAAGATATATCTCAGAAGAGACTAATATAAATATATCGGCACAGTCAGATTATATGTTTACTCAAATGATAGGTGTTGATATTGCAATGGCTGGCGGAACTCCTTTAGTTGTAGTTGAGAATAAAAAGATTTTAGGATTGATACAGCTTAAGGATGTTGTTAAAGGCGGAATCAAAGAACGATTTGAGCAGTTAAGAAAAATGGGGATTAAAAGTGTTATGATAACTGGCGACAATCAACTTACTGCAACTGCAATTGCAGCAGAAGCAGGGGTGGATGATTTTATTGCTCAGGCAAAACCCGAAGATAAACTTTTTAAGATAAGAGAGGAACAAGCAAAAGGTAAAATGGTAGGAATGATTGGTGATGGTACAAATGATGCTCCAGCACTTGCTCAGGCTGATGTAGGTATTGCTATGAATAGCGGAACACAAGCTGCCCGAGAAGCCGGAAACATGATTGATCTTGACAGCAGCCCAACCAAACTTATTGAAGTCGTGGAAATCGGAAAACAATTATTAATGACGCGTGGCGCACTAACAACTTTCAGTATTGCAAATGATGTCGCAAAATACTTTGCGATAATACCAGCGATTGCAGTTTCATTATTTGCAACAAATGGACTTGATGGACCATTATCAGTTTTAAATATAATGAAACTTGCTTCGCCTCAAAGTGCGATACTAAGTGCCGTAATCTTTAACGCATTGATAATAATTGCATTGATTCCGCTTGCATTAAAAGGAATAAAATATCGACCGGAAGGCGCCGCAACTGTTTTGAAAAGAAATATACTTTACTATGGTGTTGGAGGGCTGATAATTCCATTCGCTGGAATAAAAATAATTGATTTGGTCCTTAATTATTTAAAATTTGTTTAGAAGTAATCTTAATGGGAAATGAAATGAAAAAAATAATTCTACAATCTTTAAGTATATTTTTTGTGATGACTGTTTTAACAGGAGTAATCTATCCAATCTTTATAACTTTGATTGGACAGGTAATATTTCCAAATCAATCAAATGGATCACTGATAGTTAAAGATGGAAAAGTAGTCGGTTCAGAACTTATTGGGCAAAATTTTGCAGATAGTATTTATTTTCAATCACGGCCCTCAGCGATTAATTATAATCCAATACCTTCAGGAGCAAGTAATCTTGGATTATCAAATGCTTTACTTAAAGAACAAGTAAACCTTAGAAAACTTGAGTTTCGAAAAAATAATTTGTTAAATGCTTCAATTATTATTCCTTCAGAAATGATTTTTGCTTCTGGAAGTGGTGTTGATCCACATATTTCAATTGAATCAGCTAAACTGCAGATCAATAGGATTATAAAATCAAGAAACCTCAATACGGATAAATCAAAATTACTATATAACCTTATTGATTCTCTTTCAGAATATCCGCAGTTTGGTGTACTAGGAAATCAAGTTGTTAATGTACTTTCACTAAATTTGAAACTAGATGAAGAAAGTAAGAGATGGAAAACTCAGAATTAAACCGACCTGATCCCGATTTACTTTTAAAGAAGATTACTCAAAAAGAAGATAAAAGTACAAAAGGCAGATTAAAAATATTTTTTGGAATGTGCGCTGGTGTTGGTAAAACTTATTCAATGCTTGAAGCTGCACAAAAAGCAAAAGCCGATGGTGTTGATGTTGTTATCGGAATTGTTGAAACACACAAACGAATAGAAACTGAAGAATTAGTTGAGGGATTAGAAATCATTCCGTTAAAAGAAGTTTTTTATCGTGAATCCATTTTTAAAGAATTTGATATTGATAGTGTTCTAAAGCGTAAACCTGCCTTAGTTTTGATTGATGAACTTGCTCACACAAACATTCCAGGCAGTCGTCATTTAAAGCGTTACCAGGATGTGTTGGAAATATTAAATAACGGAATTGATGTTTATACCACTCTAAATGTTCAACACATCGAAAGCAGATCAGAAATTGTAAAGAAAATAACCGGCACATCAATACGAGAAACGGTTCCTGATTCTATTCTTGAAGAAACTGATGATATAGAACTTGTTGATATTACTCCCGATGAACTTCTCCAAAGATTATCTGAAGGTAAAATTTATACTGCAGAAAGATCAAGACAGGCAATAGAAAATTTTTTCCGCAAAGGAAATCTTACTGCACTTCGAGAAATGTCATTACGAATTACAGCAGAACGTGTTGATAAAGATTTGCGGGATTATAAATACGAAAAAAATATTTCTGAAGTTTGGAAATCGGGACAGAGATTAATGTGTGCTGTTGCTGCAAGTCCTTACTCTGCAGATTTGATTAGATGGACGAGAAGATTAGCATATTCGCTCGAAGCACCGTGGATTGCTGTTTATGTTGAAACTGATCAGAGAATATCAGAGGATAACAAAAACATTTTACTTCAGAATTTTAAGCTTGTTAAAGAACTTGGTGGTGAAGTTATAACTACTCAGGATGTGAATCTTATTTCTGCTTTAGTACGAGTTGCAAAAGAAAATAATATAAGTCAGATAATAATAGGAAAGTCCCGCAAATCTAAATTCTTAAGATTATTTACATTTAAAGATTTTACAAATCAATTAATTAAAGCTAGCGGCGATATTGATGTTTATGTTGTTGGTGGTGATCTAAAAGAAGAGAAAGATATTTTTGATGAATTCAAATCAAGATCACATTCACCTATATCAAAATACTTTTTTGCTGCCCTAGTGGTAGGATTAATTACAATAGGTTCGTTTGGTTTTCAGGATGATATAGGATACCAGATAGTATCTATGCTTTTTCTTCTTGTGATTTCAATCCTGCCTATCTTCAGATTTGGAGTAGGCCCGATTTTATTTGCTGCATTCTTAAGTGCGCTAAGCTGGAATTATTTTTTCATTCCGCCGCATTATACTTTCCACATAAATAGGGCGGATGATACATTCATGTTCATTTTGTTTTTCATTGTGGCATCAGTTTCGGGTTTTCTTTCAACGAAAGTGAGAACACAGCAGGCATTATTAAGAATTAAGGAAAAAAGAATTTCAATTCTTTACAATTTATCTAAAAGACTTTCCGCAGCACTTAATATTAATGATATTGCTGAAATAATAGTGGATGAACTAAAGAAAACTTTTTCAGCAAATGTGGTTCTTATTTTTGCAGAAACCCAAAAAAAAATAAATGCCAAACCGCATTCAGCTAGTTCATTTGTTATTGATGATTACGAATGGACGTTTGCACAATGGGCTTACTCGGCTAATCAGATCACCGGAAAATTTACAAACACGTTGCCTAATTCTTCTGCCACGTATTATCCGATCGCAAGTAAAAGTGGTGTACTTGGCGTTATTGGTTTAAATTATCAAAACGAACAACGGCTATCTTTTGATAAAGAAGATTTATTAAATGATATGCTAAATCAGATAAGTAAAACTATTGAAAGAGAATATCTTGATGAAATTGCAAAGCAATCACTGCTTGCAACAGAATCTGAAAAGCTTTACAAAACATTATTCAATTCGATCTCACACGAATTAAAAACTCCAATTACCACAATTATTGGCGCTGTAAGTTCATTTAATGATTCAAAGATTTTTGAAAATAAAAATTCTTTAACTGGAATTGTTAATGAAATAAATATTGCGGCTGAAAGACTTCATCGATTGGTTGAAAACTTACTTGATATGGCAAGACTTGAATCCGGCAATCTTAATCTTAAACTAGGATGGAATTCAATTGCTGATCTTATACATTCTGTAACCGAGCGATTAAAGAATGAATCCAGATTTCATAAACTAATTGTTAAGATTGATGAAGATATTGTTTTTAGATTTGACTATGCCTTGCTTGAGCAAGCGATTATAAACATTGTACACAATGCAATTGCTTATACACCTGTTGGCAGTGAAATTACAATCGAAGGAATTCAACAAAATTATAATTACATCTTAAATATTTCTGATAATGGAAATGGATTTAGTACGGATGCTTTAACTAAATTATTTACCAAGTTTTATAGAATTCCGGGAACAAAAACTGGTGGATCCGGGCTTGGTCTTTCAATAGCTAAAGGATTTATTGAAGCACATGGCGGAACTATTTCTGCATCAAATAAAACAAGCGGCGGCGCAGTATTTACAATAATTCTTCCGATAAAAGAAAAGTAAAATTGTATGAGTATAAAAAACACAGTTGTGGTTTGTGATGATGAATCGCAAATTAGAAAAATCTTAACAATCTCGCTTCAATCTGCAGACTACAAAGTAGTTGAAGCAGAAAACGGAAAGGACGCAATTACACAAATTGCTACTTCACATCCGCAGTTGGTTATTCTTGATCTTGGATTGCCTGATAGAGATGGATTATCAGTGCTTAAAGAAATTAGAACCTGGACAAGTGTTCCGGTTATAATTTTATCTGTAAAAAATTCCGAAGAAGATATTGTTAAAGCTTTGGATCTTGGTGCTGATGATTATCTAACAAAACCATTTAACACTTCTGAATTACTTGCAAGAATTAGAGCAAATATCCGTAGAACAATAACAGGTGATGAAGAGACTGTATTTCAAAATGGTGATCTTGTTATAGATTTAGCATCAAGGATTGTTAAGAAAGCAAATACCGAAATTAAATTAACTAACACTGAATATCTTCTTTTAGTTTTACTTGCAAAAAATACTGATAAGGTTTTAACTCATCGTTATATTTTAAAAGAAATTTGGGGACCAAGTGCAATTGAAAATTCTCAGTACCTGCGCGTGTTTATCGGCCAGTTAAGAAAAAAAATCGAAGATGATTATTCAAATCCAGGGATTATATTAACCGAATCAGGAGTCGGATATAGAATGAAAAATTCTGGATAAAATGTTGACTAATCCACTACAGGAGTAAAATAAAAATTACTGTTTTGGTGGAGTGATCTCCATTTCTGCAGCTCCGCCTTACTCATCAGCCAATTCTATTGTGATTGCTAATACAAGAATTTTTCCTCATAATGAATTAGATTTTGATTAAACATATTATTCATAAATTCTTTTACTTAGAGACAAAATGAAAAGCACATTTATATTTTATGCTATTGTAGTTATTGCATCGGTTTTATTTTTTTGATTAGCAAAACCGAATTAAATATTGAGGCTTATCATTTTTATTATTTGATATTAGCTGTGATGATCTGGTTATTAAGCTATCATTTTTTTGGCGGAAGATTTATAAGACCGCATTAGAAGAAGGCTGGAAAATTTTTTGCATATATTTTTATTTCATTTGTGTTGCTTGCAATTGTTGGACATTATGCACTTATATTTATTATCGGACATCAATTACTCGGTGGTGTTGGGCATTTTATGATATGCAAAAAATACGATATCGATTGGCAAACCTGCCAGCCTGAAGAAAAGTACATTGCGTTGACAGAAAAGTGGGTTAAAGGTGATTTTTCAAAATAGCACACTCATTGAAAGGCAGTTAATAGAGAAAAGAAAAGTTACTTTTTCCAGAAGTAAGGAGTAAAAATTATTAGTACAGTAAAAAGTTCTAATCTGCCAAGCAGCATTAAGAAGCTAAGCAGCCATTTACCAAAAACGGTAATTTCTGAATAGTTACCCGCGGGTCCTGTTTGTCCTAGCCCCGGACCGATGTTAGCCATACAAGCTGCAACGGAACCCATAGAAGATTTCAAATCTAAACCCGTTGTTGAAAGCAGTAATGAACCAATTGCGAAAATTCCGAGATACGTTAGAACAAAGGCAGAGACTTTTGCAATAATTTCATTGGGTACGGCTTTACCGTTATGTCTAACGGGTACAATAGCATTCGGGTGTAATAATCGTTTTACTTCAGCCAAACTATTTTTTATCAGTAACTGATATCGAATCATTTTAACACCGCCACTTGTGGAACCTGCACAAGCACCGAGCAGCAACATTATTAAAAAGAATGTGGAGGCAAAAGGTGCCCATAGTTCGTAATCGGCAGTAGCAAATCCTGTTGAAGTTAAAATCGATAAAATGCTGAAGGCAACATTTCTAAACGTTTTTTCAATAGGGGTTCCATTTGCAATAACAAGATATATAGTAAGTGATATTACAGTAATTGCAATCAGACCCAGATAGAATTTAAACTCATCATCTTTAAGATAAGAATTTACTTTACCGTGCAATGCGAGATAATGCAGTGTAAAATTTGTGCCGCCAAGAAACATAAAAAAAAGTATTACGTATTCTATGTAAGCAGAGTTATAGTAAGCTACGCTCAGGGTTCTTGTAGAAAATCCGCCTGTTGCTAATGATCCAAATGAGTGACAGAGTGAATCAAAAAGATTCATATCGCCGAATAACAAAAACACAACTTCTAACGAAGTTAGAAAAAAATAAATTGCCCAAAGTCTTTTGGCGGTTTCTCTAACACGCGGATGAAGTTTGTCTTTTGTTGGTCCAGCCACTTCTGCCTGGTAAAGCTGCATACCACCAATACCTAGTAACGGTAAAATAGCAATTGATAAAACAATTATTCCCATTCCCCCAATCCAATGTGTCATACTTCGCCAGAACATTAAACCATATGGAAGTACCTCAACTCTCGGAAGTATCGATGCGCCAGTTGTAGTAAAACCCGAAACTGTTTCAAAGAAAGCATCAGTGTAACTTAGTATCGATCCATGAACAACGAATGGAATTGCACCAAATGCAGACATTAAAATCCAACCAAATGTAACTATTAAATAACCCTCTCTTTTCCCAACATCTTTTCTCTCGGAATTTTTTGTAAAAAACCAAGTTAGTAATCCAATTGAAGAAGTTAAAATACTTGAAATCAATATTGCGAATACATCATCGCTTTGATAATAAAAAGAAAATGGAAGTCCAAGCATCATAAAAATGCCTGTGAGGAAAATTAAAAAACCAATTATGTTTACAATTATTCTATAGTTCACAGATAGTCTTATTTTTCAAAAAATTTTTCAAGTTTGTTTACAGCATCAGGCAAAGAAAAAACAACTACCTTATCACCAGGATTAATTTTTGAATCGCCAACTCCAATAAATCCTTCATCATTTCTGATGTATCCACCAATGATTGATCCTTTAGGTAAGTTTAGATTTGCAAGATTCGTCCCTGTAATCTCAGATCCATTCTGAGCAACATATTCTAAAAGAACAGCATCTATACCTTCAAGATTATAATATGAAACCACCTCACCTTTTTTAATGAATCGAACAATGTTGTTTGCGGTAATTAATTTTTTATTGATTAGAGCATCAAGACCAATTGTTTGTGTTAACGGAATGTAATCTACCTTATCTACAAGAGCTATAGCTTTTTTAACTCCAAGATGTTTTGCCATTAAGCAGGATATTAAATTGGTTTCAGAATCTTCTGTAACTGCGACATAAGCATCAACATCAATTATTCCTTCCTGCGCAAGCAAATCTATATCTCTTCCATCACCTTTAATAACAAGAGTGTTTGGTAATTGATCAGCGAGTTCAAAAGCTTTTTCCGGATCTGAATCAATAAGCTTAACAGACATTTTATCGCTTAACAAACTTGCAACACGGCGTCCTATTTTTCCGCCGCCAAGAATCATAATGTTATCAAACTTTATGTTTTCTTTTCCTGCAAGTTTTAAAATAGTTTCGTGCCCTTGTGGTTTAGAAATAACAAACACCTGATCATTTGGTAAAAATTTATCGTTACCTGAAGGGATTATGGTTTTAAGATTTCTGTGAATGGCAACCACTCGAAAATCCAGGTTATGATATTCCTGTGCAACTTCAAAAACTTTTTTCTGAATAACAGATGCACTTTTATCTAATCTTATTCCTACAACTGAAAGTTTGCCACCTTCAAAATCAAGTACATCAGTTGCTGCAGTACGATTGATAAGATTTACAGTTTCAATGGCGGCTAGTTCTTCGGGATAAATCATAAAATCAATACCAAGTTCACGAAAACTTGCCTCAACATCAGGATCTAAATACTCCGCATTAGAAATTCTGGCAATAGTTCTTTTTGCCCCAAGTTTTTTTCCAAGTATTGCTGTGGTGATATTAACTTCCTCAGATGAAGTTACAGCTAATAATAAATCTGCTTTTTCAATCTTAGCTTCTCTAAGAGTTAAAACCGAGGTTGAAGAACCACTAATAGTAAGTATATCCGCCATTTGATCTGAATAGGAAAGTCTATCAAGATCGATATCAATAGCTATAATGTCATGTGATTCACTTGAAAGTTGTTTTGCGAGTTGATAGCCAACATCTCCCATTCCAGCAATAATAATTCTCATTGTAAATTCAATTTGTTTTGTTAGTTAAAGATTATAAATAAATACTTTAATTATTTTGTTTATTACAAACATTTGCGTGCTATCAAATAAAAACTGATCAAAATCGCACTTTTCATTTTAAAAATAGTGTAAACTAACTATTTATTTGTGTCATTTTACACTATAAATTTCACCTGCAAATTGTACCCAGGGGTTATTCTAACGACAGGTCCCTGGGGGAGACCTCAGACTAAATTAGAGTAAATTAAAAACGCCTCATTTGAGGCGTTTTTAGTTTTTAAACTGCAATATTTATTTGGAATATATTTTTTGAAACTCCCGAGCTTTTCTGTTTTTCCATCCACCTTTATGGTATGCATATCCAACAACCAAAGGCATAGCAACAGTTGCTTCTGCGTAAACCATTTGTTCAGATGACGTTGATACTTTGCCCCACGAACTTGCTTCTTTTAATGTTGATCCTGATAACGCACCGTCTCTTTCATCCGCTACCGTAATTTGAATTGCATATTTGTGCATCTCAGCATCTTCTTGTAAAATGTCTGCAGCGACAACAATATCCTGAGTAAAGTTTTTAGGTACACCACCGCCGATCATAAAGATACCAGTATCTTTGCTGTGTAATTTTATTTTTGTCAATTCAAGAAAATCCTTACCCGAATCACAGGATACATGCTTATCAGGATTTTTATGCTGATGCATTACAAAACCAAATCCTGCAGAGCAGTCTGAGAATGCTGGAACAAAAATCGGGACATTCTTTTTATAAGCTGCATACACAACTGAATCGTCTACTTTTGGTCCACCATTTTCATCAAGATATTTTCCAAACTCCCACAAGAATTCTCTTGAAGAATAAGCGCCGGGTTTCATGCTGTCAAAAATGAGTGCAGTTGTATCATCGCAAACTCTTAGTTCATCTTCATCAATAAATGTATCATAGATTCTATCTATATGCAGTTCTCTCATTTCATTATCATCAACCCATTTTGTCCCTTTGTAATGTTTAAATCCCAATGCTTCAAAGAAATCCTGATCAACCATAATTGCACCTGTAGAAACAATAGCATCCACCATGTTGTTCATAATCATATCATAAACAACTTTTTTTAATCCGGCACTGAAAAGACTTCCTGCTAAGGTTAGAATAACTGCACAATCTTTGTCTTTGATCATAGTGTCTAAAATATTTGCAGCTCGATTTAAGTCTCTTGCTGTAAAAGCCATATCTTCCATTGCATCAACAAGCGCAACAACATTATGCTGCTTAATATCAATATGCTTAACGACATCTTTTAGGTAATCTTTTTTTTCGGACATTTTTTCTCCTTAATGGTTTTAATTTCTTTTTTGGATTAACTGCAAAAAAATATGATTAACTTTAATCACATTCCACATATTAGAAAAAGATTTTTGCAAACCTTAAAATTCCTTGCTTCCAAGGCACTCGATGAGAAACACCATCTTTATTAATAAACTCATTTCTGTGATCAACGTACCATTTGTAATTTCTTAGCAATGCATCTTTGTTTGAAAACTTTGGTTTGTAACCAAGAACTTTTTCTGCTTTTTCAATTGATACGAAAGAATCCTTTGATGCAGTTTCATAAACCCATTTATAAAGTGGAGAGAGTTTTAAGGCTTCTAAAAATTTCAAAGTATATATTATTGGTTTTTCCGGCAGACCCACAATCTTTTTACCAAATCCTGCGTAATCCAAAACTGCCTGATAATCTTCTCTCATTGTTGTGAAATCTTTTGCGCCAATGTTAAAAGTATCATTTACGATTTTTTCATCAAGAGTAGCAGTTAAATAAATTGCTTCACATAAATCTTCAACATCTAAAAGCTGGTAACGATTTTTTCCGTTGCCGATCATAGGAAATCCCTTACCATCCTGAGCCCAATCGAAAAGCAAATCAAAAACTCCGAGTCTTTCAGGTCCGATAAATGATTTTGGACGAAGAATTGGAACACACATTTCTTTTCCTCTATAATTAATACATTCTTCCTCAGCAAGAATCTTAG
>Ga0209262_10000650_pt1 | contig 15091 bp, 15 predicted proteins | sample Lowcelwee11metaG_FD_187171 | JGI IMG/M metagenome (GOLD analysis project Ga0209262, IMG submission 187171) | Freshwater pond sediment microbial communities from the University of Edinburgh, under environmental carbon perturbations - Low... | ecosystem: Environmental > Aquatic > Freshwater >...
GGCGGGCTTCATAAATTCATGAATTTTGGAAAAAATATACTTACCGACAGCGGCGGATTTCAGGTTTTCAGCCTGGCAAGCCTGACAAAAATAAAAGACGAAGGTGTTCACTTTCAGTCGCATCTTGACGGGACAAAATTCTTTTTTACGCCTGAAAGCGTCGTTGATATTCAGAGAGTTATCGGTTCGGATATAATGATGGTCCTTGATGAATGCTCGCACTATCCTGTTGAAAAAGCTCAGGCAGAAAAAGCGGTAAAAAGAACCACGTACTGGGCTAAACGGTCGATCGAACATTTCAGAAATACGGAACCTTTGTACGGACACGATCAGACGGTTTTCGCGATCGCACAGGGTTCGGTATATAAAGATCTGAGAGTTCAGAGCTGCAGCCAGCTTGCCGATCTCGATTTTGAAGGCTACGCCATCGGCGGAGTATCGGTCGGGGAACCTCCGGAAATGATTTCCGAGATCGCTGAAGTCTGCACTGATGTTCTGCCGAAAAATAAACCCCGATATCTGATGGGTATCGGAACTCCTGCTGATATTTTAAACTGTATAGCAGTAGGCGTGGATATGTTCGACTGTGTAATACCCACGAGGAACGCGAGGAACGGAACCGTTTTCACAAAAAACGGAAAGATAATTTTAAAAGGCGCGAAAGTAAAAGAGGATTTTACTCCGATAGACGCGGAATGTGAATGCTACACCTGCAGAAATTACACGAAAGCTTATATAAGGCATCTCTTCAATTCAGGCGAAAAACTGGCCGGTCAGCTTGCGACGATACATAATATTTATTTTTATATATGGTTGACAAGAGAGTCAAGAAAAGCTATAATTAATAGTAGTTTTGAGAAGTTCAGTAAAACTATACTTGAAAACTATTGACGGAGGGTTGTTTATGGATGCCAATACAAAAAAAACTATTAAAAAACACGCACTTGTTTTCTTTTCGATAATAATCGTCATTTCCGCTTATGTATATTTTGTTCAGGATAAGATATTTCTGTGGATTTTCTTTACTCTATATTCATTATTAACGATAATTCTGCATTTTTATTATGTTTCGCTCCAAAAGGTCAGACTTGAGGAAATGATACGAAAAGAAGAGGATATGCTTAAACAGAAAGAAGAATCCGCGTCAAAGACCCAGTACCTTAAAAGCCTGAGGAAGAAAAAGATACTTGAAGAGCAGACAAAAGCTGTCCATACCCTGATCGTAGCTCAGAATCATAAAATTAATACTCTGCTGAACGGTATTATCGGGTATGCTTCTATGCTTGCCGGAAAACTTGAAAAATCGAATCTTGAAAATAAAGATACTGTAGTGAACTTCGCGAAAAAAATTAAAGAGAGCGGCGATTCTATAAATTTAATGATGAAAGAATTCGATGATCCTGAAAGTCCGTCATTAAAAGAAATTTTCGACACTAAAGAGTATCTTGACCTTGAAAAAGAGTATCTCGAAAAAGATCTGGGATAGTTATTTATCTATTAAAATTATAAGTACATTTCTATAATTACACGCCTCGGGGATTTTTCACTGCAGGAATCATTAATTCTTTCCAACGAATTAAAGAAAGAATTTCTCTCTTCTCTCTTTTCTTTAATATTCTTATTATCTTTGCTGTTCTTTAATTTATTTACCATTTTTCTGCTCATACAATTCCTCCCCCTGTATCAATGGTAATAAATTTATAAACATCAAGCTGTGACTGCTGTCACAATATGAAAAATAATTATTCTCTAATTCTGTTTATGACTGATCTCTTCGGCAATTTCTGAAACAGTAAAAGCGTCATTAACGCAAAAATCAGCTATTGAAATCCGTCTTAATTCTTTAAGATAAGCATAAGTTCCCAGCTTATCCCCTATATCGTTCGCGAGTGAACGGATATAAGTTCCTTTCGAACATTTGACATTTAATTTGATCAGGTCTGTTTCTATAGCTGAAATATCAATGGAATGAATTGTGATCTTTCTCGGTTCCCTTTCCACTTCAATACCTTTGCGGGCAAGCTCGTACAATCTTTTCCCGTCTTTTTTTACAGCTGAGAACATAGGCGGCAGCTGAAATATTTCTCCTGTAAAGCTCATTACGGTTTGTCTTATTTCATCTTCTGAAACTTTTTTGTCTGAAGCTGCGGTTACCGTACCTGTAATATCATAAGAATCGGTTTTCTCCCCGAGTTTGATCACGCCTTCATAAACCTTATCTGAAAGCATCAGCGCGTCCTGCATTTTAGTGGCTTTTCCGACAAGAATTAAAAGAAGTCCGGTAGCAAAAGGATCTAAAGTTCCGGCGTGACCGATCTTTTTAATTCTGAAAATGTTCCTTAATTTCGCCACAACATCAAAGCTTGTCCAGTCAGGTTCTTTATCGATCAGCAGAACAAAACCGTCTTCGGGGTTTGCAGGATGACCGGATTTTTTACTCCACACATGAAGTCCGTTAACTTCCGGCATGAAAATTCCTGCAGGCTGTTTTTAATTCTTTTAAAATTGTATCTTCAAATTCATTGTATGTGCCTTTAAATTTTATTCCCGCCGCGTTCTTGTGCCCGCCGCCTGCCCATTTTGCCGAAAATTCGCTTACATTAAAATCGCCTTTTGATCGAAGGCTGATCTTAAAAAAATTGTCGCCGTTTTTCCTTACGAATAACGAAACTTTAGCTTCTTCTATTGAATTCAGGATCATCAGAACAGGCTCGTTCTCCAATAACGGATTAATCTGCTGATCATTATACGCCACAGCTATTTTTTCTTCTTTAAATAAAACTATCTTTGAAGTTATTTCACTCACTTTCAGTGTTTCCTCGTAACTCAGCCTTAAAAATATTCTGTCGGTTATATCTGAAAGATCCGCACCGAGTTCCATCAGTTCAGCTACGATCTTTACGGTTTGGATATCAGAATTCTCATATCTCAATCCGCCTGTATCGGATAATATCCCGCTCAGTAACGCGTCCGCGGTTCTTTTTGATACTTTTATATTCGACGATCTCAGCATCATATAAATTATCTGAGATGCGGAAGCCTGCTCCTGATCAACCAGATTTATTGTTCCGAACATCCCGTTAGCCGGATGATGGTCTATATTGACGATAACTGCAGTTTCGGAAATGATATTTTTTACCTTTCCTATTCTGTCGTAAGTTGCCGTATCGAGAATTATAACATTAGTGAATTTATCAAAGTTCATGCTTTCAGAATACTGAACAAACGGAAAATCAATCCCGTCAAAAAGAAATCTGTAGCGCTCTACAAATTTATCATCATTCACGATCACGGCTTTCTTTCCCATCTCATTAAGTACCGTGTAGATGCCTGCGCAGGCTCCGATGTTGTCTCCGTCGGGGGCATGATGAGAAGTGATCAGAAAATTATCGTTCTGCCTGATAAAATCACTGATCTCCTTTGAAATATGTGTATGATCCATCTTAAAATTCCTTTTAAAAAAGAAGCGACTATTCAGTCGCTTCCTTGTCTTTCTTTATTGAATTGAGAAGTTCCTCAATCTTAAATACATTATCAAGAGTATCGTCATAAAAAAACCGCAGTTCAGGCACTATTCTGAGATTTAAATATTTTGCGATCTTCATTCTGATCGTTTTATTGCTCAGTCTGAATAAATGGTCTATGTTCTCAATATCTTCTTTACCGGTTTTTATCGTAGTATAGTAAACGGTCGCCACAGAAAGATCGGGACTCATTTTAATATGGTTTATCGTAGCGAATTTAAGCTCTTCTACATTAAGATCGTTGAAAATGATCTTAGATATTGTTTTCTTTAATTCCGAAGATATTCTGTTCAGTCTTTTTGATCCTGTCATACTTCAAGTTTCCTTTGAGTTTCTTTGTATTCAAAAACCTCAATAATATCATTTTCTTTTAGATCATTGAAATTTTCTATTCCGATCCCGCACTCGAATCCTGAAGCAACTTCTCTTGCGTCGTCCTTTAATCTTTTTAAAGAAGTCAGCTTTCCCTGATAGATCTCAACGCTTTCCCTTATCACTTTGAGCAGAGCGTTCCTTATAACTTTACCTGATTGTACATAACATCCGGCTATGGTACCGAGTTTAGGAACCTTGAATATCTGCCTTACTTCAGCAGTTCCGAGCAGTTGTTCGGTTACCAGAGGTTTAAGCATTCCTTCCAGCGCGTTCTTTACATCCTGGAACAGATCGTAAATTATGCTGTATATCCTTATTTCGACTTTTTTCTGGTTTGCAAGGTCTTTAGCTTTCATGTTCGGTCTTACATGAAAACCGAATATCACGGCACCTGAGGCTTCAGCCAAAAGTACATCGCCTTCCGTGATCGCGCCTACTCCTTTAGAAAGGATCTTTACGCCGACTTCGCTGTTCGTCAGCTTCATCAGAGTATCGCTTATTGCTTCGACGGATCCGTCTGCGTCGCCTTTGATGATAAGATTGAGCGTCCGGATATCTCCGAGTTTGATCTGTTCGGAAACATTATCAAGCGTAATAATACTGACCTTATGCTGAGACTGCGCTCTGTTGATCTGCTGTCTTCTGCCAGCTATCACTTTTGCCTTCTGTTCATTATCCACAACTATAAAAGCATCTCCGGCATTCGGCGAACTTGAAAATCCGAGAACGAGAACAGGATAGGCCGGTTTGGCTTCATAAACATTTTCTCTTCTCTCATTAAGCATCGCCCTGACTTTTCCGTAAGTCTGACCGCACACAAATGTATCTCCGACCTTCAAAGTGCCTTTCTCGACCAGTATTGTCGATACCGCTCCGAAACCTTTGTCAAGCTTTGACTCGATGACAGTTCCGATAGCCTGACAGAACGGATTGGCTTTTAATTCAAGCATATCAGCTTCCATAATTATCGCATCAAGCAGTTCTTCTATACCCTGTCCGGTTTTTGCGGAGATTTCAACGGACTGATATTTACCGCCCCATTGCTCTACAAGAATATTTCTTTGAGACAGCTGAGTTCTAATTCTTTCTGCGTCAGCCGTTGATTTGTCCATCTTGTTGATAGCGAAAATAATCGGCACTTCAGCTAAAAGAGCATGATCGATAGCCTCGTTAGTCTGGGCATTAACCTTATCGTCCGCCGCGATCACAATGATGACTATATCAGTTATCTTCGCCCCTCTGGATCTCATAGCCGTAAAAGCTTCGTGTCCCGGCGTATCTAAAAATGTAAGATTTTTGTTCTTGTAGTCAACAACATAAGCTCCGATATGCTGGGTGATCCCTCCGGATTCTCCGGCAACAACTTTAGTATTCCTTATATAATCAAGCAGGGATGTCTTTCCGTGATCCACATGTCCCATAATCGTAATGATCGGATTTTTTTCCCTGAGTAAACCCGGATCTTCATGTTCGTCCTCGTAGAAAAAGTCATCATCGTATTCGCTTTCAAATTCAACATCAGTATCAAATTCTGCCGCGATCAATTCGATCTTCTCTTTATCGAGTCTCTGATTTATAGTAATCATCATTCCCATAGAAAAGCATTTAGAAATAATATCAGTCACGGAAACGCCGAGTTTATTAGCCAGTTCGGATGTAGATATAAATTCGGATACATTAATTACATTTACTTCCACTTCTATTTCCGTTCCGTCTTCCTGAGCTTTTCTTTTCTTTCTCTTTTTGAATGATTTTGAAGAATCTCCGCTCATTTTGCTTAATGTATCTTTTACCGTATCTTTTATTTCCTCATGGTCGATTTTATCTTTTTTGCGTCTTTTCTTACCTCTTTTTACAGCATCGTCCGTTGCAAGTTCCACGCTCCCGTCCGCTACGACTACCGCAACCTGTTTATGTCTTCTTCTTTTAAATATGCCCTTGCCTTTAGCTGCTTTATCTTCTTTTATCGAATCTTTATCATCAGCTTTTTTAACTACTTTGTTAGCTTTTTTGTCTGTTGATTCGGAAGATTTAACGGGAAGAACGGCAGATCTGCCGGCAGAACCCTTTTCAGGTTCTTTCTTATACGGCCTGTCTGCTCTGTCCGGTTCTGTATGAGCGGGTTTTTCCGGTTTCTGAAAGTGTTTTCTTTCGTAAGGCTTTTTATCAGATTTGAATTCTTCGGCAGGTTTTTTGAATTTTCTTTCTTCTTCCGCGGGTTTAACAGGTTCGATATTTTTAACCTCTGCTTTTATCGGTTCCTGTTTTGCGTTTTCCCGAACCGGTTCCTTAACTTCGGACTTGACAGGTTGCGCAGAAGGCTCAAAAGAAGCTTCAACGGTTTCTTCATCGTCTTTTATTTTTCTTCTTGTTCTTTTTGTTTGTCTCTGTTCTTCGGTTTCTTTTTGATTTACAGATAATATTTCATCAATTTCAGGTATTCTTGACTTAATGTCGATCTGCTTCTTCTGAGCATCTTTAAGCTTGTCATCCTCATCTTCGGATTTTTTTTCCGAGAAATTCTTATATCCGTCAGGATTGAATTTTTTTAGAATAAAGCCGTAAGCATCATCGTCAACTCTGGCGAATAATCCTTTGCTTATATCCACTTCAGGATGTTCTTTCTGCAGGAAATCCAAAACTTTCTGAGTTGACAGCTCCAACTCTTTTGCGATCTTTGATATTTGCGTGTTATTTCCCTTCATATTTTAGATTTCCTCACAAGATTTTATTAATTTAACAATTTGTCTCTGCAGCTCGGATTTGGTAAATCCTATCACTTTAACTCCTTCTTTTCCGATCAGTTTGCCCAACTCGGTACCCCATTCGATTCTCATTGCGGTCTGTTCGCCGAATTTCTTTTTCAGGTTCTGCACTGTATTTTCACTCGTTTCTGAACTTATCAGTACGAACCCGATATTACCGGAACTCATCATATCCAGTCTGTTCTGTCCGATGACGGCGACGCCTGATTTTATAGAAAAGTGTATCAGCGTCACAACTTTCCCGATCATCTCAACTTTAGTCAGCGTAGTAACTGTCAAGCGTTGCCTTTATATAATTATACTTGTCTTCATCCATACTTTCGATCTTCAGAACCTCTTCTTTGGGTGTTTCGTAGAAAGTATCAGCGTCTTTAATATTGTTTGCAAGCAGAAGAGCTTTTAATTCATCGGTAAACTCCTCGACTTTTTCTATAGTCAGATTCGTAAGATCGTCATATTCTGTTTCAGTCATAACTTTCAATTTGTATCCTGAAACTTCCTCGGTCAGCTCGATATTGCTGTTCTTGAGACCCATAACATCATTGTAAATGTGATCGGGCACAATTATCTCGCCTGTTTTATTATCATTGTCCAGATAGATCTGATATTCTGTTTTTATACCCAACAGCCTTGTTATGAACATTTTCGGCTCATCAATTTTCTGAATAATATCAATTTTTTCTTTGTTTAATTCTGATACGATAGCTGTGATCCTCGCGCCTCTCTGGCCTACGCAGGCTCCGACAGGATCTACCCTTGAATCAAGAGTTTCAAGAATCACTTTTGAGCGGATACCCGGTCTTCTCGCAACCTGAATTATCTCAATAATTCCGTCGCTGATCTCGGGAACTTCAGTCTCAAACAGCTTTTTAATAAAATCGCTGTCTGATCTTGAGACTATAACTTTAACATCCTGATTTTTGAAATATACGTCTTTTATTACCGCCTTGACCAGCTCTCCCCTTCTGTATCTTTCGTTGAAAACCGATTCGGATTTAGGCATGATCACCTCAATGTCGTCGTAATTGATCTTGATCTCTCTGGGCGTGATCTGATGTATTGATCCCATAATGATCTCGCCGATCTTTTCGATATAAGTGTCATGAGTATTTGCCCGTTCAACTTTCTTGATCTTCTGCGCAAGGATCTGCTTTGCGGCAATTATATGTCTTCTACCGAACGAATTGAAATCTATGATCTCAGGGATCTCATCTCCCACTTCAATATCCTCATCAAGGATCTTAGCTTCAGACAGTTTTATCTGACCTACGGCATCCTCAAAATCCTCGTCTTTGACGACTTCTCTCTCGTGAATGATCTCCACATCACCCGTATCAATGTTGAAAGTCACGCTGAAATAATCTTCCGCATTAGCTTCTTCGTCCAGATTATATTTTTTCTTCAATATGCTCAAAAATATTGATTTAACGATTTCACTCAGCTTTGTTCTATCGATTTTCTTTTCTTTGATTATACCCTCAATTGCACTTACTACTTCGCGACTGTCCATTTGATTAAGCCTCCGATTATTTTTTTTAAAATTTAATTTTTATTTTTGCCTTAATGATTTCCTGATATTTAATTTCGGTCTCACATTCTTTCACAAGCATTATTATTTTATCTTCCATAGCTTTGATCAGCATCCCTTCAAGATTGATATTCTTTTCTGTGCCTTTAATAAGCACTTTTAATGTTCTGCCTTCATTCCAGTAAAAATCTCTGAAAGTCCTTAATTCCCTGTCTATTCCCGGGGAGCTCACTTCAAGTTCAAATTCGAACGGGATTATCTTTTCTTTCGAGGATTCTATAAATTTATTGAATTCTTTAGTGATTGACGCCAGATCTGATACCGCAGGACCTTTTTTCGATCCTACTGTAATTTTTATGACCTGACCTCTGTAATTTGAAGAAACGGCGATATCGACAATTTCCTGCCCGTACTTTTCGGCTATCGGCTTCGCTGCAATCTCAATTTTTTTTATTAATTCTTCCGTAAACCACTCCTTTTTTATAAACAAAAAAGTGGGACTTTCCCCACTTCTCAGCTCTTTCTCAATGCATCGACAGCAAATATAATACTATGTATATATAAATGCAAGTTGAAAATCAATTATTTACAAAATTCAATTACTTTCTCAGCTATGCCTGCCGGATCAAGTTTCAATATTTCAAACAATTTCTCTGTACTGCCGTGCTCAACGAATTCGTCAGGGATTCCCATCCGTGAGATTTTAAGATTTCTCATGCCCGAGCTATTATAATATTCCATAACCGCGCTTCCGAATCCTCCGATCAGGCAATTCTCCTCGACAGTTATAATATTTTTATAATTTTCCGCGACTTCGTTCAAGATATCCGAATCGATCGGTTTTATAAATTTCATATCATAAACAGAAATATTAATGCCTTTTTCAGATAAGATATCCGCAGCCTTCAGGACTGAATTTGTAATGTTGCCTACGCATAGAACAGCTGTATCGGCACCCTTTTTTACCTGCTCTCCCCTGCCGATCTCGATCAATCTGAATTCGGAATCATTTCCCGTGCCCGTTCCGGATCCGCGCGGGTACCTGATCGCGAACAGTCCTTTTAATTTTGACGCGGTATAAAGCATATTTCTGAGCTCAGATTCGTTACTTGGCGACATTATGATCATATTAGGTATAATTCTTAGATATGAGATATCAAATACGCCGTGATGGGTAGGCCCGTCTTCGCCTACTATACCGGCCCTGTCTATGGCAAAAATCATGTCAAGTTTCTGAAGCGCGCAGTCATGGATCAGTTGATCAAGTGATCTCTGCAGAAAAGTTGAATATATCGCCACAACGGGCTTAAGCCCTTTTACGGATAAAGCCGCGGCGAATGTTACCGCATGTTCCTCCGCAATGCCCACATCAAAAAACCTGTTGGGATTTTCTTCCGCAAAGTCGTTCAGTCCCGTTCCGATCTTCATAGCTGCCGTGATCGCGACGATCCGGTCGTCCTTCCTTGCAAGTTCGCACATAGCGTTCCCGAAAATATCCTGATACTTCAGTTTCTCTATTTTACTGGTTTTATTTTTTTCCAAAATCCCCGGATTAACGCCGTGATAGGTTCCGTTGACATCCTGTTCCGCAGGCTTGTATCCTTTTCCTTTTTCGGTAATTACATGAAGAAAGACCGGACCGGACACTTTATTCTTTATATTTTCGAGAACTTTTATTAATGAAATTACATCATGTCCGTTCACGGGTCCAATATAATTAAATCCGAGCTTTTCAAATAATATACCCGGCGTCAAAAGAGATTTAACACTTTCTTCAACCTTCGCCAAGCCCAGCCTGATCTGTTTGCCGAGTTTGTATTTTCCGGTAAAATTCCATACATCGTTTCTGAATTTGTTGAATTTCGGATCGGCTAAAACTGAGGTTGTATATTTTGAGATCGCGCCGACATTTTTAGATATGGACATTTCATTATCGTTAAGAATAACCAGAAAATTTTTACCTGATGCTCCGGCATTATTCAGACCTTCAAATGCAAGACCGCCGGTAATTGAACCGTCGCCGATAACAGAAATAACATTATAATCTTCTTTTTTGATCTCTCTTGCCATGACAAATCCGAATCCTGCGGAAATAGAGGTTGAAGCATGACCAACGCCGAATGAATCGTATTCGGATTCGGACGGTTTGATGAATCCGCTGATACCTTTATACTGCCTGTTCGTATGAAACACATCTCTTCTGCCGGTATAAATTTTATGCGCATAAGCCTGATGCCCTACATCCCATACCAGTTTATCTTTAGGAAGGTCATAAACCTTCAAAAGAGCTATTGTAAGCTCAACTACACCTAAACTTGGAGCAAGATGACCGCCCGTCTTATCAACATTATTTATTATAAAAACTCTTGTTTCTTCGGCAAGTTCCAATAACTCGTCGTTTGAAAGTTTTTTTATATCGGCTGGACTATTTATCTTGTTTAAAATTTTCATCTATTTTTCTCTATTCGAAATAATTTTTTTAACTTTCTCAAGGTCATCTGGAGTATCGACTCCTATCGTTTCATCCAAAACTTCAACGCATTTTATTTTATAACCGTTTTCCAGTATCCGTAATTGTTCAAGTGATTCACTTTTTTCAAGGCTTGTACTTTCCAATCCGACAAATGTTTTTAGAAAATCTTTTCTATATGCGTAAAGCCCGATATGTTTATAATATTTATCACACTCTTTCCGGTTGTACGGGATTCTGGACCTAGAAAAATAAAGCGCGGAATGATATGCATCGAATACAACCTTAACAACATTCGCGTTATCAATCTCCAAAGGATCCTCGATCAGTTTAACCGGTGTCGAGCATACTTCATTTTCCGATCGGACAAGTGCATCTATCAATGAATCAATTGTTCCCGGATTTAACAAAGGTTCGTCTCCCTGTATATTGACGGCAATATCGAAATCCAAGTTTTTTATTGCCTCATAACATCTGTCTGTTCCTGTACGAATTTCTGTTCCGGTCATTACCGCTTGTTTATTATTAAGTTTTAGATGTTCGAATATTCTTTCATGGTCTGTAGCTACGATTACATCGTCTAATAATCTGCACTTTTCAGCCTGCTCTACTACTCTGACGATCATGCTTTTTCCGTTTATTTCAGCAAGAGGTTTGCCTGGGAATCTTGTCGAAGAATATCTGGCCGGAATAACTCCGATGACCCTGAAATTATTCATTGGCTATCCTTTTTATCTCTTCGATATCAAAAGGTTTATTCAATAATCCGCTGATGCCGTATTCTTTCATTTTTTCTTCCGATATCAGCTGATGATATCCTGAAATAATATATACTTTTATACCTACATAATTTGAATTTATTTTCTTGGCTATATCTATTCCTGTCATATCCGGCATCTGGTAATCAGTAATGACCAGATCAAAATTGTTCGCTTTAAATTTTTTATCGAGATTGTTTCCTGAAGTAATTGCAACAACATCGTGTCCGAGAATTTCAAGAACTTCTGTCAATACTTCCAGAATGTCAGGCTGATCGTCAATAATAAGTATTTTTTTGCCCACTAAACGGATCTCCGGTTTTTTTTTATCAAAATGAGCCCAGACGCTGAAATCACTCTGACCTACCAATTTTAACTTTATTCATTAAAAATTTCAAGCTATTTTTTTAAATAAAAAAAGAAGCCGAAGCTTCTTTTCTTAAGCAAATGTTTAAAAATAATCATTTATCCTTTGATAGATGTGACATTCTCATCGTGTTTTTTTAATTCCTTCGCTTCCATGTCTTCAGCTTTTTTAAGCTGTTCGTTAGCTTTTTTTCTCATCAGCTTTATCTGCTTCATCTGATTTTCATGTCTTTGTGTTTCCCGTTTCAAAAGGGTTTCTTTATCGACAAGCGCTTTTTCTTTTTTCACGGCAGTGCTTTTGGATGATTTTTTCTTTTCTTCTACAGGTTTAGCAGCATTTTCCGGTTCTATCTCTTCGGCTGCTTCAAAAGATTCCTCTTCAATTACCGCTTCGTCTTCCTCAATAACCGCAGTTCCCTCTTCGGCAACCTTTTCGGTATCATTTTTCTGCTCGATGCTTCCGGCTTTCTGCTCATCCTGTGCAAAACAGTTATTCTGTAAAACAGGATATAAAGCCAGTATTGTCAGCAGAGCGATTAAACTCTTTAATTTTCGAATCATCTATACCTCCTTGTTTTATTAGGTTTCGGTTAATTTAATATAAGTATATTTATTGTTTAAATCAACATTAAAAAGTTTATTATTTGTAAATCAAAAATAAAAAATATATATTTCCAAAGCTTTTTGTGCAGAACAAAATTAAAATATAAGAGTAAAAAGGCAAAAAGAAAAAAAAGAAAAAAAATTATGGACAGAATTATATTTTTTAAACCCGAATATTTCAATCTGATGTGGACTGTAGGCGCAGTGATATTATTAATGCTTCTGGCTTTGAAAAAAAGATTTTCAAGAAATAAACTACTAATTAGCGAGTCATTGCACGGCAAAGTTATCGGGTCTTTGTCAAAAAGAAAGATACTTTTTAAAAGAGTTCTCCAGATTTTTGTTCTGCTGCTTATTATTCTTGCGCTGATCGGGCCTCAGATAGGATCAAAACTGGTTAAACTTAAAAGGCAGGGGATAGATATTGTTCTGGCGGTTGATCTTTCAAAATCAATGCTGGCCGAAGACATTGCGCCGAACAGGCTGAAAAAAACTAAGCACGAGATTAAAAATTTCATCAATAAACTTGACGGGGACAGGATAGGACTTGTCGGATTCACAAGCAAAGCTTTCGTTCAGTGTCCCTTAACGACTGATTACGATGCCGCGCTTATGTTTTTAGATATTATGGACACTTCACTTCTTCCGCAGGACGGAACATCATTAGCGGCAGCGATTAAGGTATCCGGAACGGCTTTTTCCGATAAAGAGAAAAAGCATAAACTGCTTATAGTTATTTCTGACGGAGAAGATCATGAGGCCGGAATATCCGAAGCTGTTGCCGAAGTTAAAGAAAAAGGTGTTGTTGTTTACACTATCGGTATCGGTTCCGTTGAAGGCGTGCCTATTCCTTCCGGTAACGGATTTCTCAAAGACGAAGACGGTAAAACCGTTATCTCTAAACTGAATGAACTTGATCTTAAAAAGATCGCGGCCGAAGGAAACGGCAATTATTATTATTCTTCGACAGGTGAGACTGAGCTTTCGGACATTTTTAATGATATAGGCCGACTTGAGAAGAAAGAATTTGATGAAAAAACATTTAAAGATTATGAACACAGATTTCAGATAATTCTGCTTTTAGCGCTGTTCTTATTCTTCATTGAACTTTTTATGAGTGAAAGCAAGAGGGAGATACTCGAATGAGGTTTTTAACTTTTTTTACGGTAATTATTGTTTTCAATCTTAACGCAGTTACCTATCTCGACGCAAAATCCGGCGAGAAAGAATATAAAAAGGGCAATTTCGATATATCTGAAAAGAAATTTGAATCTGCGGCGGCATCCAGCCCGGAAAAAGATCCTGTTCTTTTCTACAACCACGGAAATTCGCTGTTCCAGCAGAAGAAATACGATGACGCGATGAAGCAGTATGAACAGGCACTGGCTTCCGATGATAAAAAACTGAAATCTCAGGTTAAACATAATATGGGAAACACGCTTTTCATGCAGCAGAAACCCGAAGAAGCTCTGACTTTTTACAAAGACGCAGTCAAGCTCGATCCCGATAACAGGGAAGCTGCGATAAATTATGAGATCGTCAGAAAGCTTCTGGAACAACAGCAGCAACAGCAACAACAGCAAAATCAGGATCAGAAAGATAATAAAGATCAGAAGCAGGATCAAAAACAGCAAGACCAAAATAAACAAGATCAGCAAAAAAAAGAAGATCAGAAACAACAGCAGCAGGATCAGCAGAACGAACAGCAGAAAAAAGACCAGCAGCAGAAGCAGGAAGAAAAACAGAAATTATCAAAAGAAGAGGCTGAAAGACTTCTGCAGGCGTTAGAAAAAGATGAAGAAGATGTTCAGAAAGATGTCAAAAAAGCGCTGATCCAGAAAGAACATTCCAATGTTAAAAAGAAGTGGTAACTATGTAAAGAAAACTTGATTTTCTTAACAGAGTTTGTTTTATATGTAAAGATTTTTAAGATTTATAATCATTACACTGCGGAAACTAATATCAATGAGAAGATGTTTGAGTTACTGACGAGAAAGAGATAATTCTATTTCAGATATAACATACTCTTTGTTTCTTTTACTAGCCCGTCAACTTTCAATTGATAAAAATATACTCCACTGTTTAATTGGCCTGCATTAAAATCCAGCGAATGATTGCCTTGTTGCATTTTTTTATTCAGAAGGTTTTTTAGCAATTCTCCTTCTATATTAAAAACACTTAAATATACACTCCCTGTTTCTTTTAAATTAAATGAAATTGAGGTTACATTATTAAACGGATTCGGATAATTCTGATATAGTTCAAAATTGGTAATTATTTCAGCCTCACCTTCTTCTATTCCCGTTGTTGAGTTTACGCTCCTATAAACTCCACCCTCTGTCGCAAGATAAATAAATCCATCGGGAGAAATTGCCATATCGTTTATTGCCCCCGTTCCGCCTTGACTAGCGATTCCACCGATACCGTTGTTTATCATCTGCCAACTATCCCCATGGTCTCCGCTGTAAGCTACACCTTGAAATCCCCAATCGGCACTAAAGCCAATAAAAATTTCATCTTTACTATTTATAAGCATACATTTAGGGTAAGCAGACAAACTTTGTATATTTTGCCATGTTTCACCGTTATCCGACGATCTCAGTATTCTGTCATAGCACCCCGCAAATATTCTTCCATCTGAATCCACTGCCATTGTACGGACACTCAGGTTATTCAAAAACAATTCCCATGTATCTCCATCA
>Ga0209262_10000651_pt1 | contig 15056 bp, 15 predicted proteins | sample Lowcelwee11metaG_FD_187171 | JGI IMG/M metagenome (GOLD analysis project Ga0209262, IMG submission 187171) | Freshwater pond sediment microbial communities from the University of Edinburgh, under environmental carbon perturbations - Low... | ecosystem: Environmental > Aquatic > Freshwater >...
GGTGCCGGCGGACGTGAGTCGAGCGAATCTCGCCGGCCTGGAGTTCGGCAAGCTCACGCTCACGGAAACCGCGCAGTCGCTGCGCGACCGAGGCGTCGCATTCGACGCCAACCTGCCGCCGGAGGCGCCCGCGGTGCTGATCGAGCTCGCCGGCAGCGCGGGTCCCGAGTATCGCGTCGGCTTCACGAATTTCTACGCGATCACGCGCTACAACCGCAGCCAGCTCTACGCCAGCGCGGTCAACGATCTCGCCGAGGCGATCGCGCCCACGCTGCGGTCAGTTTCCGCACCGGCGGAGCCAATGCCCGCGGTGCCGCCGCCCTTCACGTCGATCGGGAAGTGAGGTCAATCCCCTCCCCGCCGGCGTATTCCACCATTGCCTGACGCAAACGAACCATGACACGACCCAACGCAACGATCCCCGCCCTGCTCGCCGCCCTCGCCTTCACGCTCGCCGGTTGCTCCAAGGAAGCCGACACGCCCGCTCCCGCCGAGGCGACTGCGGACGCCGCAGCGGCCATCCCGGCCGCCGCGCCGACGCCGATTCCGCCGCCGCCTGAACTCAAGGCGCGCAGCTACATCGTGATCGATCACGACAGCGGCCGCGTGCTCGCGGCCCTCGACCCCGATTCGCGCCAGGAGCCCGCCAGCCTGACCAAGCTGATGACGGCCTACGGCGTGTTTCGCGCGCTCAAGGAAGGCCGCATCAAGCTCGACGACATGGTCACCATCAGCGAGCACGCCTGGAAGCAGGAAGGCTCGCGAATGTTCGTCCAGGTCGGCACGCAGGTGTCGGTCGAGAACCTGGTGCAGGGCATGATCGTCCAGTCCGGCAACGACGCGACCGTCGCGCTGGCCGAGCACGTCGCCGGCACGGAGCCGACCTTCGTGCAGATGATGAACACCTACGCGAAGGAACTCGGCATGACGGGCTCGAACTTCACCAACACGGCCGGCATGCCCGATCCCGAGCACTACACGACGGCCCGCGACGCAGCGATCCTCTCGAGCGCGCTGATCCACGAGTTCCCGGAGTATTACCGCTGGTACGCGCAGCGCGAATTCTCGTGGAACGGCATCACGCAGCAGAACCGCAACGGCCTGCTGTGGCGCGACCCCTCGGTCGACGGCGTCAAGACGGGCCACACCGAAAGCGCCGGCTACTGCCTGGTCGCCTCGGCAAAGCGCGACGGCATGCGGCTCGTTTCCGCGGTGCTCGGCACCGAGTCGATGCGGGCGCGCGAGGACGCGAATGCCGCGCTGCTCAACTACGGCTTCAATTTCTTCGAGACGAAGCGACTCTATGCGGCGGGCGAACCGCTGACGACCGCGCCGGTGTGGAAGGGCGAGACGCGCACGGTCGGCCTCGCGCTGCAGCGCGACCTCTACGTGACGGGCCAGCGCGGGCAGGTGGGCAACGTGCGTGCCGAGTTCGAGCTGCCGGACCAGCTGGTGGCTCCGCTCGCGACGGACCAGCCGATCGGCAAGGCCAGCATCGTCGTGGACGGCGCGACCATCGCGACGCACGACCTCTACCCGTCCGCGGCGGTCCCGGCGGGCGGGTTCTTCCGGCGCGCGACCGACACCGTGCGGTTGTGGTTCCACTGAAGTGGCCGAGCCCTACCCGACCTGCTACCTGAACGGCGCATTCGGGCCGTTGTCCGACGCGCGAATCTCTCCGCTGGACCGCGGCTTCCTGTTCGCCGACGGCGTCTACGAAGTGATTCCGGTGCACCGCAGCCGGCCGTTTCGCCTGCGCGCCCATCTGCAGCGACTCGACGGCAGTCTCGGCGCGATCCGCCTGCCCAACCCGCACGACGAGCGTGAGTGGCAATCGATCCTGCAGCAACTCACCGCAGCTGCCGGCGGCGCGGAGATGCTGTTGTACGTGCAGGTCACGCGCGGTGCCGAGGCTGGCCGCAATCACCTGTTTCCGCGCCCGGCCTCGCCCACGGTGTTCGCATTCGCGAGCCCCTATCCGCTGCCGAGCGCGAAGACGCTCGACGAGGGGCTCGGCGCCATTACGCTCGACGACATCCGCTGGGCACGCTGCGACATCAAGTCGGTCGCGCTGCTGGCCAACGTGCTGCTGCGCCAGGAAGCCGCCGACCGCGGCGCCGACGAGGCACTGCTGGTGCGCGACGGGCTGCTGCTGGAAGGCTCCTCGAGTTCGGTGCTGCTGTGCATTGGCGGCACGCTCGTCACGCCGCCGAACGACCACCGGATCCTGCCGGGCACGTCGCGGGATGCCGTGCTCGAGCTGGCGCAGGGCTGGCTGCCGAGCCAGGTCTGTCCGCTGGAGGCGCGCGAACTCGCGAGTTGTGACGAGGTCTGGATCGCTTCGGCCGGCCGTGGCGTGCTGCCGGTGACTCGCATCGACGGCGCGCCGGTTGGCGCGGGTCGACCCGGACCGCTGTGGCGCGAGATGTACAACCGCTTGCAGCAGCACCTCGACCAGGTCGCCGCCACCCCGGCGCTCTGATCCATGGCCGAGGCAACGCTGTTCGAGTTTCCGTGCGACTTCCCCATCAAGATCATGGGGCAGGCGACCGACGAGTTCCGCAGCCTGGCGCTCGGCATCGTCACCCGGCATTTCGGTGCGCTGGCCGAGGGCAGCATCGAAGAACGCCCGAGCAGCGGCGGACGCTATCTGGGCCTCACGATCACGGTGCGGGCCGAGAGCAAGGCGCAACTCGACGCCGTCTACTTGGAACTGACGTCCTGCCGCCAGGTGCTCGTCGCGCTCTGAGCGTTTGCGCCGAGGCCGAGCGACTCGAGCAACCGAGGTGCGAGCGCATCCGCCACGACCCGCAAGTCGGTGGGACCACCAAGATCGCTGACCTGGGCCATCTCGAGTCCCGCGTAACCGCAGGGATTGATACGGCGGAACGGCTCCAGGTCCATCGCAACGTTGAGCGCCAGGCCGTGGTATGAGCACCCCTTGCGGATCCTGAGCCCGATGCTCGCGAGCTTGCGACCCGCAACGTAGACGCCCGGCGCATCGCGGCGACCGACGGCCTCGATGCCCCATTGCGCCACCGTGCCGACGATCGCGCGCTCGATACCCTCGACGAGCTTCCGCACGCCGAGCCCGGCGCGCCCGATGTCGAGCAGCGGGTAGACGACCAGCTGCCCGGGCCCGTGGTAGGTCACCTGTCCGCCACGATCGATCTGCACGACTGGGATGTCGCCTGTCGCCAGCAGGTGCTCGGGCCGCGAGTTCATGCCCAGCGTGAAGACCGGCGGATGCTCGAGAAACCAGAGCTCGTCCGCGGTGCCCGGCCCGCGCTCCTCGACGAAGCGCTGCATCGCGCGCCAGGTCGGCTCGTATTCGGCGCGGCCCAGCCAGCGCAGGACCGGCGCGGCCACGGCCTCAGCGCGCGGCCACGCCACCGGCGCCGAGGCCCGCGTTGTTCCGGGCCAGCGCCTGCTCCGCGCGGTAGCTCGAGCGCACCAGCGGGCCCGCGACGCACTCGACGAAGCCGCGCTCGAGTGCCGCAGCGCGATACTGCTCGAATTCCATTGGCGTGACGAAACGCTCGACCGGGAGATGGTTCGCGGTCGGGCGCAGGTACTGGCCGAGCGTCAGGATGTCGACGCCGATGGCGCGCAGGTCGTCCATCGTCGCGAGGATCTCCGCTTCGGTCTCGCCGAGACCGAGCATCAGGCTCGTCTTCGTCAGCACGCCCGGGCGATGGCGCTTGGCATGGGACAGCACGTCGAGCGTCTGCTGGTAGGAAGCACGCGGATCCCGCACGGGATGCGTGAGCCTGCGCACGGTCTCGACGTTCTGCGCAAACACGTCGAGCCCGCTGTCCACGACGGTCGCGACGTCCTGGAGGGCGCCCTGGAAGTCGGGCGTCAGGGCCTCGACGGCCGTCTCTGGGCAAAGCCGCTTGATCTCGCGCACGCAGGCCGCGAAGTGCCCCGCCCCACCATCCTCGAGATCGTCGCGATTGACCGAGGTCAGCACGACGTAGCGCAGGCCCATCAGCCGCACCGTGCGCGCGGCGTTGGCCGGCTCATCCTCGTCGAGCCAGCCGCGCGGGTTACCGGTGTCCACGGCGCAGAAGCGGCAGGCCCGGGTGCAGACCTCGCCCATCAGCATCAGGGTCGCCGTGCCGGCATTCCAGCATTCGCCGATGTTCGGGCACTTGGCCTCCTCGCAGACCGTCGCGAGGCGGTGCTCGCGGACGGTCTGGCGCACGACGTCGAACCGCTCGCCACCCGGCATCGGTGCGCGTAGCCACGAGGGCTTGCGACCGGCCGGCAGCGGCGCCGCACGGGTGCTGGCCTTGACGCCGTCCTTGATCGCCGTGGTGCCTTGCGGCGTCACGTACTTCTGGCCGCTGCGGGCGGCGGGGACGACGGGGATGCCTTTGAATTCGCTCATGCCTGTCCTTTTCAGCGGGCGGTCATTGTACGTTGCGCGGACCGCGATCGGCGCTGCGTTGCTCCGCGCGCCGGGGATGGGGAGGGGGTTTGCCGGGACGCCGCGAGCACGTCCCTGTGGGCTCCCGGCGCGGCGTCCTGCCGCGCAGGGCCCGGCAAACCCCCTCCCCATCCCCGGCGCGCTCGCTAGCGAACGCCAATGCTGGCGCGGTAGCTGACGCCAGCGGGCCTGCGCTGCGCGGGCCTATAAGGGTTCGTGTGACGGGGTGGATGGATTCAGCGAGCGGCGTTGCGGAGGTGCGCGTCGAGTTCGGCGAGACGCTCGGGCGTGCCGATGTCGAGCCAGGTGCCGGTGTGGAGTTCGCCGCTCACGCGGCCGGCGCGGAGCGCGGAGCGGAGCAGCGGCGCCAGCTTGAAGATGCCGTCGGTGCAGCCGGCGAACAGCTCGGGGCGGTAGACGCCGAGACCCGAGAACGTGAGGCGTTCACTGCCGGCCTCGACGATGCGGCCCTGCTCGAGGACGAAATCGCCGCCCGGGTTGTGCGCGGGATTGGGCACGAGCACCAGGTGCGCGAGATCGCCGGGCTGCAGCGCGGCCCGCAGGCGAGCGCATGGGTAGTCGGTCCAGACGTCACCGTTCAACACGATGAACGCAGATGGTCCGAGCAACGGCAGCGCACGGAAGATCCCGCCCCCGGTCTCGAGCGGCTCGGGGCCCTCGTCGCTGTACTGCAATCGGACGCCGTAAGCACTGCCGTCGCCGAGCGCCGCCCGGATCTGGTCGCCGAGCCAGGAAACGTTGATCACGATGTCAGTGAGACCCGACGCGGCCAGCGCGTGCAGGTGGTGCACGATCAGCGGCAGGCCGCCGGCTTCGAGCAGCGGCTTCGGGCGCGAGAGCGTGAGCGGGCGCATGCGTTCACCGCGGCCCGCCGCGAGGATCATGGCCTTCACGCGGCCGGCGTCCCGAGGCTCGTCCGCATGGCCGGAAGCACCCGGCCCGCGACCAGTTCTCCGAGCGGGGCGAGATCCGCGTGCCGTGCGCAGGCCTGGGCGACGTACTCGAGCGTCCGCGGCACATCAGCCAGGTAGCCGGGCTTGCCGTCACGGTGCCACAAGCGCGCAAAGATGCCGCTCGCCTTGAGATGCCGCTGGACGCCCATCAGGTCGAACCAGCGCAGGAACTGTTGCTCGTCCGCACCCACCGGGAGTCCGGCGGACGCGGCTCGGCGGCGAAAATCCAGCGCCCACGCCACGACTCTGTCCTGCGGCCAAGCGATGTAACAGTCGCGCAGCAGCGAGACCAGGTCGTAGGTGAGCGGCCCGTGGACCGCATCCTGGAAATCGAGAATGCCCGGATTGTGGCCCGAGCAGACCATCAGGTTGCGCGAGTGGTAGTCGCGGTGCACGAACACCGGCGGCTGCTCCAGCGCGCTGGCGACGAGCGTGTCGAAGACCCGGGCCAGGGCCTGAGTCGCGCCCGGATCGAGGCTCACCTGCAGATGCCGCGCGAGCAGCCAGTCGGTGAACAGGCTCATCTCGAAACGCAGCAGCTTCTCGTCATAGGGGGGCAGCTGCGCGCCGAACCGGGCGCCACGCGCCTGGATCCGCACCAGCGCTTCGATCGCGTCCGCGTAGAGTGCATCGGCTCGAGCCAAGCGACCGAGCTCCGCCAGGTAGGTCGTGGACCCGAGGTCCGTCAGCAGCAGAAACCCCTCGGACGCGTTGCGTGCGAGGATGCGTGGTGCATTGACGCCGATTGCATCGAGCATCCCGGCGATGCGCAGGTAAGGCTCGACGTCCTCCTTCTGCGGTGGCGCGTCCATCACGATCGCGGTCTCGTCGCCGCGCGCTACGCGGAAGTAGCGGCGAAAGCTCGCGTCGGCGGAGGCTGGTGCGAGGTCGTAGCTCTGCCAGCCGAGGCCTTGCTCGAGCCAGTGGCGCAGCAGGTCGAGCCGGGGGTCGTCTCGGCGGAGTTCGGACAAGTGGGGCCTCGGAAAGTCGGATGCGGGGTGGCGTGGCAATTATAATCGTTGCGATGAAGCCGTCCGATCGAACCTCGCTGCGCTCGCGACGGCTGGCCCCCGCGGCGGCGGCCTGCGTGCTCGCGGCTTCGGGGGCCGTCGCGGACGAGCTGCTGTGCGAGTTCCCGTCGGCCGAGGACCCACGCCTCGAGGAACTGCGCCAGTCCGATCCCGCCGATCCCCGCATCGACATCACCAGTGACCAGGGGGAACTCGGCCGTGCCGGCGACGCAAGCCTCACGGGCAACGTGCGGATCCGCATGGGCCAGCGCTTGCTCACAGCCGACGCCGCGGAGATCGATGCCGAAAAGCGCAGCGTCAGCCTGAAGGGCATCGTCGAGTACCTCGACCCGACGCTGCACGTGCGCGGCCAGGGCGGTAACTTCGAGGGCCAGGGCGGCACGTTCGAAGGCGCCGAGTTCGAGCTGATGGACCGGTCCGTGCGTGGCGCGGCCCGCAGCATGCAGCTGCGCGATGGCCGCATCCTCGACCTCGACGGAGTGCGCTACACGGCCTGCCCGCCCGGCAACGACGACTGGAAACTGCGCGCCGGCCAGATCTCGATCGACCAGAAGACGCGCATCGGCACGGGCCGCGACGTGCGACTGGATTTCATGGGCGTGCCGATCCTCTACACGCCGTGGATCTCGTTCCCGGTCGGCGACGAGCCGAAGTCGGGCCTGCTCTTCCCGACCATCGGCAGCAGCAGCCGGACCGGCACCCAGGTCGCGGTGCCCTGGTACTGGCGCATCGCGCCGAACTATGACGCCACGTTCACGCCGCGCTACATGTCGTCGCGAGGGCTGCGCCTCGACACGGAGTTCCGCTACCTGACGGAACGCAGCCGCGGCACGCTGAATGCGGAATACCTGCCCGACGATCGGGAAACCGGCGACCAGCGCAGCCTGGTCGACCTGCAGAACGTCACGCACCTCGAACCGCGCACCCGGCTGCTCGTCGATGCGGCCAACGCGAGCGATGCAAATTACTTCGAGGATTTCGGGCTCGGCTTCGAGGGCACCAGCGTCACGTTCCTCAATCGCCTCGGCGAGGCGCGCCGCGACACCACGCACTGGTCGCTGGTCGGTCGCGTGCAGGACTACCAGGTGCTCGACCGGACGCTGCCCGAAGAGGAGCGGCCGTATTCGATCCTGCCGTACGTCGCCGCGGTCGGGCAGTGGCGCAACCTCGGCTACGGATTCGACGCCGAGGTACGGACCGAAGCCGTCAACTTCGAGCGCGACGAAGGCACGACCGGCCAGCGCGTGGATGTCGAGCCCGTGCTCGACTGGCGCGCCGAACGCAGCGGCGCGCACTTCGGCGCCGGCGCTTCGTGGCGCGCCACCGCGTATTCGCTCAGCGACGCGCCCGACGGCGTCGACGAGTCGCCGGTGCGAACGGTGCCTGCGGTCAACGTCGAGACCGGCTTCGTGCTGGAGCGGCCATCGGGCTCGCACGGCCAGCGCGTGCAGACGCTCGAACCGCGGCTGCTCTACCTCTACGTGCCGTACCGCGACCAGGACGACCTGCCGGTGTTCGACACCGGCCTGCCCGACCTGAACCTGGTCCAGTTGTTCCGCACCAACCGCTACGTCGGCGCAGATCGAGTCGGCGACGCGAACCAGGTCAGCGTCGGGGTCACCAGCCGCCTGCTCGACGCGGCGGGCGGCCGCCAGTTCCTGAGCGCAACGCTCGGCCAGGCGTACTACTTCGAGGACCCGCGGGTGCGCCTGCCGGAGGAGCCGCAGCGCGATCAATCGACGTCGGACGTGATCGCCGAGCTCGAGCTCGCGGCGTTCAAGAACTGGAACGCCCGGCTCGGCTACCAGTGGAACCCTGACGAGACGCGCACCGAAAAATCGGAGGTCTACGTGCAGTACCGCCCGGCGAGCGACAGCGTCATCAACGCGGGCTATCGATTCCGGCACGACCTGCTCGAGCAATTCGACGTCTCCGCGGCGTGGCCGATCGGCGATCGCTGGCGCGCGTTCGGCCGCTGGGTCTACTCGCTCGACGAGGAACAGACGCTCGACCAGTTCCTCGGCTTCGAGTATGGGTCGTGCTGCTGGGCACTGCGGATCGTGACCCGCCGGTTCGTCAGCAGCCGTACCGGCGACACGGATACCTCGGTGGGCCTGCAGCTGGAACTGAAGGGCCTCTCCAATGTCGGAGTGGACAACGAGTCTTTCCTGCGCGATGCGATTCGGGGATACTCCGCCCTCCCGCCCGAGCCCCGGTCCTGACACGCCGCCGAAATGCCTTTGAAAATCAATATATTACTGACGACCGTCCTGCTGCTGGCCGCGTCGGTGGCGCACGGCCAGGGCACCGAGCTCGGCACCCAGGGCGTGCTGCTCGACCGGATCGCCGCCGTCGTCAACGACGGCATCGTGTTGCGCAGCGACCTCGACCAACAGGTGCGCGTGATCTCGGACCGGCTCGAGCAGCAAGGACAGCAGATGCCCCCGCGGAACCTGCTCCGCCAGCAGGTGCTCGAGCGCCTGGTGATGCAGGAGATCCAGACGCAGCGCGCCGACCGGCTCGGCATCAAGGTCTCCGACGAGATGCTGAACCAGACGCTCACCGACGTCGCGGCGCGCAACAAGCTGAGTTTCAGCGACCTGCCCGCCGCGCTCGAGTCGCAGGGCGTCGATTACCGGAGCTATCGCGAGGAAGTGCGTCGCGAGATGACGCTCAACCTGCTGCGCCAGCGCGACGTCTACGCGCGCATCTACGTGTCGCCGCGCGAGATCGAGCAGTGCGTGACGCGGCGCAAGACCTCTCCCGGCGACGACGTGGAATACGACATCGCGCACATCCTGGTCGCCGTGCCGGCCTCGGCGACGCCCGAGCAAGCCGAGGAGCGAGCGTCGCGCGCGCAAGGCGTCTACGAACGCGCGCGCCGCGGCGAGGACTTCACGCAACTCGCGATCGCTTATTCGGATGCGGGCACGGCGCTCGAAGGCGGCGCCCTCGGCTGGCGCAAGGTCAACCAGCTGCCTTCGTTCGCCGCCGACGCGATCCCGCGCCTCAAGCCGGGCGAAATCACCGAACCCATCCGCACGCCGAGCGGCCTGCACATTTTCAAGCTCGTCGAGTCCCGCGGGGCGGCCTCGTCCGCACTCGTTTCGCAGGTGCACGCGCGGCACATCCTGCTGCAGACGAACGCGATCGAGGACGACGAGACCGTCCGCCAGAAGCTGCTGCAGTTCCGCGAACGGATCCTGAAAGGCGAGCCCTTCGAGGCCATCGCCTCGGTGAATTCCGCCGACGGCGGCTCGGCCGCCAATGGCGGCGACCTCGGCTGGCAGGGGCCGGGCACGTTCACGCCGGTCTTCGAGCAGCAACTCGACCAGCTCGCCGAGAATGAGATCAGCCAGCCGTTCAAGACCCAGTTCGGCTGGCACATCGTGCAGCTGCTGGGCCGGCGGACCTACGACGCGACCGACGACGTGATCCGCAATCGATGCCTGGCGCAGTTGCGCGAGTCCCGGGCCGACGAGGAAACCGAGGTCTGGATGCGCCGGCTGCGCGACGAGGCCTTCGTCGACTACCGGCTGTGAGCCTGGACCGCCCGCCGCCGACGATCGCAATCACCACCGGCGAGCCCGCGGGCATTGGCCCGGAGCTGTGCGCCGCGCTGCTCGCGGAGTCCTGGGAATGCCGGCTGGTGCTGATCGGCGACCGGTCGCTGCTCGAGCGCGCGGCGCGCCGGACCCTGCCAGACGCCTGCGTCCTTGACGTGCCACTGGCCACGCCCTGTGCGCCGGGGCGCCTCGATCCCGCGAATGCCCGCTACGTGCTCACGGTGCTCGATCGGGCCGTGGACGGCTGTCTCGACGGCCAGTTCGACGCAATGGTCACCGCCCCGGTGCACAAGGGCGTGATCAACGATGCAGGGATTCCGTTCACGGGGCACACCGAGTATCTCGCGCAACGGACCGGAGCCGCGTTGCCGGTGATGATGCTGGTAGGCGGCGGACTGCGAGTCGCGCTCGTCACGACCCACCTGCCCCTGGCCGAGGTGAGCAAGGCCGTCACGGCCGAACGGCTGCGCGACGTGCTCCGCATCCTGGATACCGACCTGCGCGACAAGTTCGGCGTGCCCGAACCTCGCATCCTGGTCTGCGGCCTGAACCCGCACGCTGGCGAAGGCGGCCATCTCGGGCGTGAGGAACTCGAGGTGATCGAGCCCACGCTGCGGGAGCTACGCCTCGAGGGACTGCACCTGACGGGCCCCATCCCCGCCGACACTGCGTTCCTGCCGGAACGACTCGCGAGTCACGATGCGGTGCTGGCGATGTTCCACGACCAGGGGCTGCCGGTGCTGAAGCACGCCAGCTTCGGGCATGCGGTCAACGTGACGCTCGGCCTGCCGATCCTGCGCACTTCGGTCGATCACGGCACGGCGCTCGATCTCGCCGGCACGGGCCGGGCCGACGCCGGCAGCCTGCGTGCCGCCGTGCGACTCGCCCGCGATCTCCACGCAGCGCGCACGCGGTGAGTCGCGCGAAGAAGCGCTTCGGGCAGCACTTCCTGCACGATCCAGGGACGATCGACCGCATCGTGCGCGCAGTCGCGCCCGCGCCGGGAGACCGGCTCGTGGAGATCGGCCCCGGACGCGGCGCGGTGACCGTCCCGCTGCTCGCCGCGGCCGGCGCAATCGACGTGATCGAGATCGACCGGGACGTGGTCCCGGTGCTGGAGCAGCGTTGTCGCGATCGTGGCACGCTGCGGGTGCACCTGCGCGACGCGCTCGAGTTCGATTTCCGCGCACTGCGAGGCGATGGCCCACGGCTCCGGCTCGTGGGCAACCTGCCGTACAACATCTCGACGCCGCTGCTGTTCCATTTCATCGGCCAGCTCGACGCGATCGACGACATGCACTTCATGCTGCAGAAGGAAGTCGTGGCCCGGATGGCCGCAAGCCCGGGCAGCAAGGTCTACGGGCGGCTCACCGTGATGTTGGCGCCGTGGGTGCGCGTCGAGCCGTTGTTCGACATCGGCACGGGCGCGTTCTCGCCCGCGCCGAAGGTCATCTCGACGTTCTTCGCGCTGCGACCGCACCGGGACCCACCGTTCGCAATGCCGGACCCGGCAGGTTACGCGCGCGTCGTCTCGGCCGCCTTCGAGCAACGGCGCAAGACCTTGCGCAACTCGCTGGCGGGCCTGCTGGAACCAGCGCAGATCGCTGCGGCGGGCGTCGACCCGGCGGCACGCGCGGAAACGCTGTGGCCGGCGCAATTCGCCGCGCTGGCGGCCGAACTCGCGACGTGAATACCCGCTCATTCGCCGCGCCGGTGCCGGGCGACCTATAATCACGGCGGAGCCCGGACGCCTGCCCGCTGGAGGGACGCAATGCGCGACTACAACAAGATCCTGCTGTGCCTCGACCTGACGGACGACAGCGAGACGCTCGCTCTGCGCGCCAAGTCCCTCGCGGCGGCTTTCGGCGCGGAGCTCACGCTGCTGCACGTGGTCGAGTACGTGCCGGTCGAGCCGATGGGCGAGGCGCTGCTGCCCGCCGTGCAGATCGAAGGCGAGCTCGTCGAGCGGGCCAGGCTGCGCATCGCCGAATTGTCCGCGAAACTGGGCCTCGACCATTGCGAGCGCCTGGTGCAGACGGGCAACATCAAGGCCGAGGTCGTACGCATCGCGCAGACCCGCGCGATCGACCTGATCGTGATCGGCAGCCGCGAACGCCACGGCGTGTCGATCCTGTTCAATTTCACCGAGGACACGGTGTTGCACGCCGCGCCCTGCGACGTGCTGGCCGTGCGCCTGAACCGGGAATGACGCGGCTTCCGGCCCACGCATGAACAGCCAGCCCTACCGCATCAGCGTCGACGTCGTGACCAACTTCGTCGAGGACCAGTCGAACCCCAGCGACGGCCGGTACGTGTTTGCCTACACCATCACGATCCGCAACGAGGGGACGGTGCCGGCCCGCCTGCTCTCGCGGCACTGGATCATCACCGACGCGAACGGCAAGGTGCAGGAAGTCGTCGGTGACGGCGTGGTGGGCGAGCAACCGCACCTCCAGCCGGGCGAGGGCTTTCGCTACTCCAGCGGCGCGATCCTCGAAACTCCGGTGGGCGCCATGCAGGGCAAATACCGCATGGAGGCCGACGACGGCGAGCACTTCGACGCGCCGATCGCGCCCTTCAGGCTCGCGATTCCCGGCCTGCTCCACTGAGCACCGATGGCGATCTACGCCGTCGGCGACGTCCAGGGTTGCTGCACCGAACTCGAACGCCTGCTCGCCGGGCTCGGCTTCGATGCGAACCGCGACCGTGTCTGGTTCGTCGGCGATCTCGTCAATCGCGGCCCTCGCTCGCTCGACGTGCTGCGGCTGGTGATGGAGCTCGGCGAGGCCGCGACCGTCGTGCTCGGCAATCACGACCTGCATCTGCTCGCGATCGCGCGCGGACACGCCGGGATGCGCGGGCCGGACCGGACGCTGCAGCCGATCCTCGACGCGCCCGACCGCGAGCGCCTGCTCGACTGGCTGCAGTCCCGTCCGATGCTGCACCACGACGCGAGGCTGGGCATCACGATGATCCACGCGGGGCTGCCGCCGCAGTGGGACATTGCGACTGCGCGCCGCTGTGCCGCCGAACTCGAGGCGGCCCTGCGCAGCGACCACAGCGGGCGCCTGTTCGCGGCCATGTACGGCAACCAGCCCGACCTGTGGCGGGAAGATCTCGAGGGCGACGATCGCCTGCGCTTCATCACGAACGCGCTCACGCGACTGCGCGTCTGCGATGCGGACGGACGGTTATTGCTGGAATTCAAGGGCCCGCTGGCGGCGGCACCGCCCGGCGTGATCCCGTGGTTCCGCGCGCCGCGGCGGCGGTCGACAGGTGCACGCATCGTCTGCGGGCACTGGTCCGCGCTCGGCTATCTCGACGAAGGCGGCGTGCTCGCGCTCGACACGGGATGCGTCTGGGGCGGTCCGCTCACGGCCCAGCGTCTCGACCTGCGATCCGCACCCGTCACCGTCGCGAGCACGCAGCCCGCGCAGTTCTGAGCCTCAATCGCAGGGTTCGTAGTGCAGGTACCCTGTGAGCTGGCCACGCTCGTCGAGTGCCCGCTCGAGCCGGCCGCAGGTCACCAGCGGCGGCTGCTCGCGCGCCGGGAGCAGGCGCGGCCGGTCGGTGCCCGCCGGCGGCGTGCCCGCCAACGACTGAATCGACTCGATCTTGCGCGTCGCGAGATCGACGGTGCACGTCTGCAGCGATCCGTCGGTCGAACGCAGCAGGATACTGGCGCGACCAGTCTCCAGCGGCGCGGCATGCGCAACGCTGGCCACCGGGACGCCGCCGTCGTTGATGCAGGCGACGATTCCCGTCGCGAGGCCGGGCAGCAACCGCGACCAGTCGTCGGGTGCCTTCTTTGCAGGCTCGGCCAGCGGCGCCTCGCTCACATCGTAGGCGAAGCGCGCCCGGCAACAGCCGGTCGCCGCGGTGCCGTCGGCGAACGAGATGATCGCCCGGTAGTCGGCGGGGGGGCCATCGGCCATCGTGTCCTGGCAGGCTTCCCGCCGTGCCACGATCGTCAGCATGTGGGTCGATTGCCGGATCGATTGCCCCCGCCAGACCAGCCATTCGGGCTCCAGATACATGAACCGCTGCAACTGGCCGCGATAGACCGCCCGCTCGCGGGGTTGCGCCAGCCGATCCAGCAACGCATTGCTGGGACCGACGTCGATACTCCAGGAGGGTTCGTTGCCGGTGCACTTCATGTGCGCGGGCGCGATGTCCTGCTGCGCCGCCGCCGTAGCGGAACCCAGCCAAAGGACGACCAGCATCGAGACGCGCGACATACGTGGACCTCGCGAAACCAATGTCGTCAATCCCGCATGAGCCAGGCAAAGATCGGCGCGACTCGCGCGCCGAACAGCCGGACCGACCAGTTGATGAGCCTTGCGTCGAGGCCCACGCGCCAGTGGACGCGATTGCCGTGCACCGCGCGCCAGACGGCCCGAGCGACGCGTTCGGGCGTGATCTTCACGCCAAGCCGCACGATTGAAGCGGGCTTGACGCGGGCGCCGAAGACCATGCCGGTCTGCACGTAGGCGACGTAGATGGCGGACACCTGGATCCCGTGCGCCCGGTACTCGATGTTGAGTGCTTCGGTGAGGCCGCGCACGAAGAACTTGGTCGCGCTGTAGACGGCGTGCTGCGGCGCGCCGTACTCCGCCGACGTGGAACTCATTGCGACGACGTGTGCGCCCGGCGTGCGTTGCAGGAACGGGAACGCAGCGTCGATCGTGTGCACGACGCCGCTGACGTTGACGTCCACCAGCAGCTGCTTCTGCGCGGGCGAGATCGTCTCGTGAGGCCCCATGAAAAGCACCCCGGCATTGGCGAACACGGCATCCAGCCGCTGGCCGGTGCGACTCATGAACTCACCGATCGCCCGCTCGATGGCCGCGGCGTCCCGGACGTCGGCCACGTGAGCGCTGACGCGTTCCGGGCCGAGTTCGCTCGCGAGCGCGGCCAGTGCTGCGGAATCGACGTCGGCAGCGCCGACGAACCAGCCGTTGCGCGCGAACAGCCTCGCGGTCTCGGCGCCGATCCCGGCGCCCGCGCCGGTGATGAAGATGGACTTCTCGCGACTCATTGCACTGGCACAGGT
>Ga0209262_10000652_pt1 | contig 15037 bp, 14 predicted proteins | sample Lowcelwee11metaG_FD_187171 | JGI IMG/M metagenome (GOLD analysis project Ga0209262, IMG submission 187171) | Freshwater pond sediment microbial communities from the University of Edinburgh, under environmental carbon perturbations - Low... | ecosystem: Environmental > Aquatic > Freshwater >...
CTGCACCACCTTGGTATCGGGGTGGATGACCACTCCGCCCACGTCGACGCGAGCATCCTTGGCGATGGTCTCCAATTCTTTGCCTGTGGCGGCATCGATGCGAACCAGCCGGGCCGTGTCTGCGCCCAGCGACGTCTCGAAGTAGAGCGACTTGCCGTCGGCGCTGAAGTCGACGAGTCCTCCGTTCTCGCCGAAGGGCAATACGACCAGGTCGCGCCATGGGGCTTCCCTGCTGTCGCGCACGCGCATGATGTTCGAAGCATCCTTGGGGTTCTGGGCCTGGGCGGCGCGGATCTGGAAGTCGGGGTCGGTGACCCAGCCCAGCACATCGCCCGGATTTTCGGTATCGAGGACGATGGCGCCGCTGGCCAGGTCGACGCGGTACATGTCGAAGACGCGGCGGTCGCGCAGGTTCAGTCCGACCAGCATCTGGCCGGGGAACTTCTTGTCGAGCATGATGTTGCTGGCGCGCACGCCCTGGAAGGGGGTCAGGTCGCGCACCTGCTTCGAGGCGATGGCGACCGAGTAGACGTGGAAGTTCTCGTCGCCGTTGAGGTCCTGCAGGTAGAAGAGGTGCTGGCCGTCCTCGGCCCAGAAATGGATGCGGATGCCGCGGTGGGTGTCGTTGGTCACCTGGGCGTCGTCCTGCTTGCCGATGGTGCGCACCCAGACATTGAGCACCCCCTTGTCCGAGGGGGCAAGGTAGGCCAGGAGCGTGCCGTCGGGCGAGATGCGCGGCGCCGACTTGACCGGGTTGCCGAACAGGATCTGCCGCGGGATAAGGGGCAGTTCTTCAGCGGCCCAGGCGGTCGCCAGTCCGGCGATCATGAGCAGCGCCATTCCGGCCAGGATAAAAACTTTGGATTTTTGGGGCATTTTTTTCCTCCTATGGATTCTATATGATAGATAACGCTATTCATGCCCGGGAAGTTTCAGCGGGGCCGTTTTCAATGATCATATTCAGGCACGGGTTTACCGCGCCGAAGCGAGCGGATCGCATACCCTTCCCTCCCCCCGCCTCCTAAAGGATCTCCTCCAGGATGTGCACGGCGAAGCGCACGCAGGGGCGGCATACTTTTTCAGACCACCCCTCTGTCTTGTAGCGCTGGTTCCCGGTCTCGGTCGTCAGGTCGAGACCCGGGAGCAATTCCCGGCACAGGCACGAGCCGAACTCGGCCTGGAAGCGGTCCATCAGCTCCCGGCTCAGCCGGTACGCCGCTTCCTTGGCCGTTTTGTCGTCCTCGCGGGCCTGGCCGTGCTTCAAGCCGATGGCCATGATGGCGCCGCTGACCGCGCCGCAAACTTCCTGACGCCGCGCCATGCCCGCTCCGAAGCCGCTGGCCAGCTTCATTGCCGTCTCCTGGTCCAGGCCCAGTTCTTCGCAGAACACGCCCAGCACCGACTGGGCGCAATTCCAGCTGCCGGCCACCATCGCCGCCGCGACCTCGCTTTTCACCGTCGTGCCGTTCTGCTCCGGCCCCATGTTAGGATACCAGCCCGGGCAGGGCGGCTTCAACCTCTAGCCACTTCGCCTCGTCCAGCTTGGCGCCGATCATCTCCACCACTTTCCCTGAAAGCAGCGAACCGATGCGGCCGCAGACGGGGAGAGGATAGCCCTGGATCAGGCCGTAGAGGAAGCCGGAGGCGTACAGGTCGCCGGCGCCGGTGGTATCGATCGCAACGGCGGGTATGCAACCGATCTCGTGGCGCTCGTCCTTATGCTTGACCAGTGAGCCGTTCTTGCCCAGCTTCACCACCGCGATGCGGCATTGAGGCGCGATCGTCACCAGGGCCTCGTGCGGCGAACTTTGGCCGCTGAAAGCCATGGCTTCTTCCTCATTGGCGAACACGATGTCCACGTAGCGGGACACCATGTCCTGCAAGAATCCGACGTTCTCGCGCACCACGTTGTGGCTGGCCAGGTCGAGCGACACTTCCAGCCCCGCTTCCTTGGCCAGGCGCAGGGCGGTTTCGGCCAGCCGGTGGTTCTGCACCATGTAGCCCTCGATATGAAAGATGTCGTAGCCGCGGAACAGCTCCGCATTCAGATCCCCGGCATCCAGTTCGACCGCCGCCCCCAGGAAGGTGGCGAAGGTTCTTTCGGAATCAGGCGTGATCAGGCCGAGCGCCCTGCCGGTCTGCGAGGCCCCGTAGAAGAGCCGGGTTTCCGTACCGTGGCGCTTCATCTCGGCGGCAAAAAAACCGCCGTATTCGTCATGGCCGATCTTGCCGATATAGCCGGTGCCGACGCCCAGGCGGGACAGGCCGCTGATGGTGTTGGCCGCCGAACCGCCGCAGGTTTCCTGCTTTTTCAGGCAGGCGATCTTTTCCAGTATGGCGTTGACCTGGTCAACGCCCACCAGGGTCATGCAGCTTTTGGGGAGATCCAGGGACGGCAGCAGCCGGTCGTCTTCGATGCGCACCAGGATGTCGACCAGGGCATTTCCCAAACCGAGTACTTTTTTCATGGCGGTTCCTTGGCGCGGGGTCTGCCGCGCGCTTTGCTTTTACAGTTTCGTCTGGGTTATCTTTTCGATCACGTTGCCGGGGCTCATGGTGAGGATGGTGGCGCTCAGCGAATTCAATTCCTTCTCGTCGAGCAGCGCGAAGGCGGCGATGATGATCATATCCCCGGGCTGCACCAGGCGGGCGGCGGCGCCGTTGACCACGATGCCCCGCGACGCCCGCTGCCAGGGCAGCACGTAAGTGGACCAGCGCTCGCCGTTGTTGACGTTGTAGACGTCGACCTTCTGGAACACGCGCAGTCCGGCCTTTTCCATGATCTCCTCGTCGATGGCGATGCTGCCTTCATAGTGCAGGTCGGCGCCGGTGACCGTGGCCCGATGTATCTTGGCGATTAAAAATGGGATCATCATGACAGGTCTCCTAGCAAAAGATTGTCGATGAGCCGGGTCTTGCCGGCGCGGACCGCAACGGCGATCAGGGTGTTGCCCGTCTCCACGGCCGCGGCCTCCTCCAGGTCCGATGAACGGACGATCGAGACGTATTCGGTCGCCAGCAGCGGCTCGCGGTCGATCTCGGCGCGCATGGCGGCGGCAATGGTCCGGCTCGCCGTCTCCCCTTCCCGCACCATGGTGGCGGCGAGTTCCAGGGAGCGGGGCAAGGCCAGGGCGGCCCGGCGTTCCCCTGGGGAGAGGTAGACATTGCGCGAAGACAGGGCCAGGCCGTCGCGGTCGCGCACGATGGGCATGACCCTGACGCGCAGCGGCAGGTTCAGGTCGCCCACCATGCGGCGGATGATCACGGCCTGCTGGGCGTCCTTCTGTCCGAAATAAGCGAGCTGCGGACGCAGCAAATGGAACAGCTTGAGCACAACGGTGGCGACCCCGCGGAAGTGTCCGGGACGCGAAGCGCCGCAAAGCTTGTTTTCCAGCCCCTCGACGCGGATATAGGTGCAATGGGCCGGCGGATACATTTCGCCGCTGTCCGGCATGAACAGCACATCGGTTTTTTCCTTTTCCAGCAGGGCGATATCCCGCTCGGCGTCGCGCGGGTAGCGCTGCAGGTCCTCGGCGGGACCGAACTGGGCCGGGTTGACATAAATGGAGACCGCGGTCAGTTCGTTCTCTTCGCGGCAGGCCCGCACCAGGCTAAGATGGCCTTCATGCAGCGCCCCCATGGTCGGGACGAAGCCGACCTTTTTTTTGCCGGCCGCGGGCAGCGTTTTTTGCAGGCAGGCGATGGTTCGGCAGATCTTCATTTGAAAAATTCTTCGATATCGCGTTGCAGATGATAGCTTTCCTCGTCATTGGGGAAATCCCCGTTCTGCACGTCGCCGATATAGCGCTGCAGCGCCGCCAGCCACAGGGCATGGGTGTCGGCATATTTGCGCACGAACTTGGGCAGGTACAGGTCGGTGAATCCGACCAGGTCGGGGAAGACCAGAACCTGGCCGTCGCAATAGCGGCCGGCGCCGATGCCGATGGTGGGGATGCTCAGGCTGGAGCTTATTTTCCGGGCCAGTTCCTGGGGGATGGATTCCAGCACGATGGCGAACACGCCGAGCTTCTCCAGATCCATGGCGTCGCGGTATATTTCGCGGGCCTTTTCCCTGAGCTTGCCCTGGACCTTGAACCCGCCCAGCTGGTGCACCGATTGCGGGGTCAGCCCCAGGTGGGCCAGGACCGGGATCTCGGCGTCGAGCAAGGCCTCGATCACCTTGAACCTCTTGCGACCCCCTTCCAGTTTGACCGCCTCCGCCCCTCCTTCTTTGATGCAACGGCAGGCGTTCGCCACGCTCTTTTCCACGTTGACATGGAACGATTGGTAGGGCATGTCGCTGACCACCAGCGAACGCGGCTCGGCGCGGGCGACCAGTGAGGTGTGATAGACCATCTCGTCCATGGTCACCTTCAGGGTGTTGGCGTGCCCCTGCAGCACCATGCCCAGGGAATCGCCGACCAGGATCAGGTCGATGCCAGCGTCGGAAGCCAGCCGGGCGGTCGGGAAATCGTAGGCGGTGACAGCCGCGATCTTCTCGCCACGCGCCTTTTTCTGACCGAGGGTCAACACGGTCTTTTTTTCCAGGTCAGGCTGGGGCATAGTAGCTGTTCCCCTTTTTGTGGTTTCTTATTTCCTGGATCAGGCCGTCGATGTCCTTACGGCTGTGAAAATCGATCTTCTCGACATTGACCACCAGCAGCGGCGACAGCTTGTAATTGAAAAAGTAATAATTGTAGGCTTCGAAGATCTCCCGCCAATATTCGCCGGGCACCCTCTTTTCGTACTCGCTGCCGTGCTTGTGGATGCGCTGCATCATTTCGGCAAACGACGTCTGCAGGTAAACGACCAGGCCGCAGGGGTGGATCTTTTCGGAAAAGATGCCCAGGATTCTCTTATAGATGTCCAGGTCCTCGTCGTTGAGCACGGTATGGGCGTAGATGCCGTCCTTGTAGAAGATGTAATTGGAGACCATGATCTTCTGGAACAGGTCCTTCTGCTTCATTTCCAACTGCTGGTTGAAACGGTTGATCAGGAATATCAGCTGCGTTTTGAGGGCCAGAGGATTGGTTTTCGCGGAAAAAGAATCATAATACTCATTCAGGAAAGGGTTGCCCTGGTTGTCCAGGAACAGCCGGGCCTTGAATTCCTCGGCCAGTATCCTGGCCAGCTCGGTTTTTCCGGATTTGACCAGTCCTTCCACGGCAATGTACTTTAGATCAGTCATCGGGGGCGATTATACCATGCGCCGGCCGGGGTGTAAATCATTCCGGCCATGCCGTAAAATCGAAAAAGCCGGGCAGCGGCGGGCTAAATGTACTGCATCTCGAGGAAGCGGGCGCGCAGCTGGTTGACCTTGTCCTTGACCGTTTTGCCCTTGATCGCATCGGCGATCAGCTCGCCCAGGACGGTAAAATCCCCTTCCTTCATGCCGAAACGGGTCATTTCCGGGGTTCCGATGCGCAGGCCCGACGGGTTCTGGGCGTCGGTGTCTCCGGGGAGCATATTGTAATTGCAGATGATGTCGTTGGCTTCCAGCGCCAGGGCCGCCTTGACGCCGCCGCCGTGGGCCGAAACGTTGACCGCGATCTGGTGCGAACGGGTGTAGCCGAACTCCTTGGCCTCGACCGGGATGCCGCAGGCTTCGATCGACCTGGCCAGGGCGACGGCGTTCTGGCAGATCTGGGCGGCATAGGCGCGGCCATGGGCCTTCATTTCCCGCGCGGCCACTAGCAGGGCCGGCAGGCTGTACAGATGGTGGTTGCTGGACGTGCCCGGGAACACGCCGCGGTCGGCCGCTCCCCAGTATTTCTTTTCGCCCTCGGCGTCCAGGTTGCCCAAAATAACGCCGCGCTGCGGACCGGGAAAGGTTTTGTGGGTGCTGCCGGTCAGCCAGGTGGCGCCTTCGGCCAGCGGGTCCTGGAACTGGCCGCCGGCGATCAAGCCGAGCACGTGGGCGCCGTCGTAGAGGATGGGGATTTCCAACTCGCGGCAAAGGGGGGCCAGTTCCTTGACCGGGTCGGGGAAAAGATAAAGGCTCTTGCCCATGACCAGCAGGTTGGGTTTGTTCTTCTCGATCAACTCGATGGATTTCTTCACATCGATGTGGTAGCGGTCCGCGCTGAGGGGGAAAAAGCTCAGCCGCACCGAATTTTCCTTGCCCGCTTTCAAAACCTGGCCGCGCGTCTGGATGCGCCGGCCCATGATCCCGAAAAAACTGTGGCTGATATGGCCGCCGGCATCGGTGGAATTGGCGATCACGGCATCGCCGCCGCGCAGGTAGCCCATGGCGATCGCGGTGTTGGCGTTGTTGCCGCTGTAGGGCCTGACCTCGGCCTGGGCGCAGCGGAACAGCTCCTTCATTTCCTTGGCGGCCATGGTCTCGATCTCGTCGATATAGCGGGTCCCCTGGTAATAACGGTTGATCTTGCCGGCGGTGTTGGGATGGCCTTCGGCGTAGCGGCCCATGAAATCGTTGAGTTGGATGGAGCGCACGGCCAGGCTGGGAGTGTTTTCGCTGGCGATGAGATTGATGCACTCCCGGCCGCGCCATTGGTTCTGCTTCTCGACTATGGTAAAAACGTCCTTCGTGTCAACGGGCATGTGACCTCCTGGTTTAGTCTTGGGCTGGAAAGATTTTTTTTTCAACGCCGTCGCGCAGGTAATCGAGCCGGACCTGGTGGCGCCCTCCCTCGAAAGCGGTTCCCAGAAAAACGGCGACGATCTTCAGGGCGGTCTCCGCATCGATGATCCGCGCCCCCAGGGCGAGGACATTGGCGTCATTGTGGCTGCGGGCCAGGCGGGCCGCGTTCTCGTCGTGGCAGAGGGCGGCGCGCACATTGGGGAACTTGTTGGCCACGATCGACATGCCGATGCCCGAACCGCAGATAAGGATACCCATGGTATCCCCGGGAGCGGCGGATACTTTTGCCGCCGCCCGCGCCCCGAAGTCGGCCCAATTGGACGCCAGCGACGAAAAGGCGCCGCAGTCCTCCACGTCGTATCCCTGTTGCTGCAGATGGCTCCGGATCTTTTCTTTCAGTTCAAAACCGGCATGATCGGAAGCAACCACGATTTTCATATTGTTTTTTTCATTCATGATTTGATCCTCTAAAATTAAACCAAATCGCCCCGAAAGTCAATAGCTGCGGCGGGCGCCGCGGCCGGCCGCAGGCAGGGCCACGCCCGGTTTCAATAAGGGTTTTCCCGCTGTTCTTCCTCGGCCCCGACGCGGATGGCCGGGGCGTCGGTGCGCGGGCAGACGTTCTCGCAGATGCCGCAGCCGATGCACAGGTCGGGCACAACGTAGATCTGCTTTACTTTTTTGGTTTTGCCGCGGAAATTGTTCACTTCCACTTCACGAAAGCGTATGGCCTTCTCGGGCACCGGGCAATGTTCTTCGCAGACGGCGCAATTGTAGCCGTCGGCATAGGTGTAACAGGTACTGCGGTCGATAACCGCCGTCCCGATCTTGAACAGTTTTTTTTCTTCCAGGGTCAGGCGCGCCAGGGCGTAGGTCGGGCACACCTGCGTGCAGCGGTTGCATTCGTATTCGCAATAACCGTTGAGCGGGACCAGCAGCGGCGTCCACAACCCCTCCACGCCGGACTGGAAAACGGCGGGGTGGATGGCGTTGGTCGGGCAGGACTGCATGCAGGCGCCGCAGCGCACGCATTTTTTCAAAAAATCCTTCTCGGCCACCGCACCCGGCGGGCGGATGAAGGCATGGGCCTTTGATTTTTTTTCGACGCCGATCTGCGGCAAGGCCGCTGCGACCAGGCCGCAGCCGGCCGCGGCCAGGATATGCCGGCGGCCGAGGTCGAGCGCCGGCCTCTGCCCCTTGCGCGGCAGCTGAAAGCGCACGTCGATGGCGGCGGCCGGGCAATCGTTCAGGCAATTGAGGCAGAGCACGCATTCGGATTTCAGGTAGTCCTGGTATGGGCTGCCGTAATAAGTGCAGTGGTTGGCGCAGGCGCCGCACTTGAGGCAGTTCTCATTGAGAGGCAAGTGCACCAGCGAATACTTGGCCAGCAGTCCGTACAGCGCCCCCAGGGGGCATAACGTGTTGCAAAAAAAGCGGCGTCGGCGCAGGTTGAGCAGCAGCAGGCTGAAGAAGATCAGCCCGATGGCGCTCGCCTGCAGGTAGGTCCGTTGCCTGACCGTGAGCAGGAAGCGGCGGCTCAGATCGTAGAACGGCTTGACCGCCTTGCCCGCCCACCCCCGGCTCTGCGCCCCGGATTGCATGGCATGCTGGGCCAGGAAGTTCGCCCCGGGGAGCACGACCGTCGAGGCGCTGCGCGTCAGCAGCGTGAAAGGGTCGAGCCAGCCCAGCAGTTGGCTGGCGAAAAGCGAGGCGACCAGCAGGACGATCAGCAGCAGGTATTTAAGGCGCAGGGAGTTGCGCTCGACCGCGACCTTTTTCCGGCCGCGCCGCGAGCCCAGCCAGGTGAAAAACTGGTTCAGGGCGCCCAGGGGGCATAGCCAACCGCAGAAAAAGCGGCCGAAGACCAGGGTCAGCAGCAATGGGATCAGGGCGAGCAGGAAGGCCCGGAAGAATGGACCGGCGAGGAGGTTGACCCAGAGCAGGAGCGGGTCGATATAAAAGAAAAACCCGGTGTGCGGCAGGTCCTCGATCGCGGCCCCGCCGCTTTTCAGCAAGAGGAAAAAGAACAGCCAGGTAAAAAATATCTGGCTGAGAATTCGCAATCGCTGCAGGCGCTTGCTCTTTTTGGCGTCCACCGTAAGGTCAGACGGACAGGGCCCTGACCGGGACCTTGGAGATCTCGATCTCGCCCATTTTCCTGGCGTATGCCGCCTGCAGGTACTCCACTTCCCTGGCATCGCGCCCGAAAAGGGCGGCGGCGGCCACGTCGGCCTGCATGATCCGCGTCGAGGCGATGACGGTCTGGCGCAGTTCGACGTCGCTGAGCCTTCCGCCCACCGGGCCGTTGCGCATCAGGACCCTGAAGGCATCGACCACCACCAGGTGGCTGCGGAAGCCATTGGCCAGATCGGCGATGTTCTCGCCCATGTCGCGGTGCAGCTTGCCGCGATTGCCGCCCAGGATGCCGTAGAGGTTCTTCATGGCGATGGTCAGGCCGGAACTGCCGTGGTGCTTGAGGATCGGCACGTTGATGAACTTGTCCACTTCCAGGAAATCGCGGAATACGGGCCACTTGCCGAGCACCTCGCCCTTGAAGTCATGGACGACCAAGCGGTTCTCGTCGCTGTAGCGGACTTCGGCGCCCGCTTTCCTGGCCATGGCCTCGATGCCGCTGCGCTGGTAGCAATCCTCGGCCTTGTGGCAGGTGTTGTCCATGACCACGACCTTTTTGGCGCCGGCGGCGAACGCAAGCTCGATGACGGCGCGCAGCACCTCGGGATTGGTGCAGGCGGCCTGCTCCACGGTGCGGTTCCAGCCGATATTGGGCTTGACCATGACCACGTCGCCGCGGGAGACGATCTTGCCCATGCCGCCGATCTCGGTTATCGCCTTTTTGGTGATCTCGTAAGGCGAAGCCCCCTTGACCTGCACAATGGCCGCGGCGCCGGGCTGGGCCTGGCCGCGGGCCAACGGGGCCAGCAGCAGCCCCGACGAAAACATGGCGCCGTTTTTTACGAACGTTCTTCTTTTCATGCGGATATTCTACTGGATAAATCCAGCGCGGTCAATTCAACGGCGGCCCGGGATTATTTCAGGCTTTTCAACAGCTCGACCATGAAGTCCCATATCTTGCCGATCGATTCCACATGGATCTTTTCGTCCGGGGAATGGGGATTCTTCAGCGTCGGGCCGAAGGAAATCATGTCCATGCCCGCTTTTTTGTCGCCGATGATGCCGCATTCCAGGCCGGCATGGATGGCCTCCACCTGGGGTTCCTTGCCGAACAGCTTGCGGTAGACATCCTTGCAGCGGGCCAGCAGCGGCGATTGCAGATTGGGCTGCCACGATGGGTAGCCGCCGCCGCTGACGGCGTCGGCGCCGGCGATGCGGGCGATGGCTTCGATCCGCCAGGTCAGGGCGTGCAGGCGGGACATGACCGAGCTGCGCTGGCTGGTGACGATCTCCAGCTTGCTGCTGGCGATCTTGGCGCTGGCCAGGTTGTTGGAGGTCTCCACCAGGCCTTTCATCTCGGTGGACATGGCGGCCACGCCATGAGGCAGGGCGATGATCAGATCGCAGAGCTTGCCGCTGTCGGCCATGTTCAACGGGCGCTTGCCCATGGTCTCGGGCTGGAGTTCGATGCTCACTTTAAGGCTCGGATCGGTCTTCTTGAATTCGTGCTTGAAAACCTGTTCCAGGTCGGCCGTGGTTTTTTCAATGGCCTTGAAGCTTTCGCGGGGGATGAAGATGTCGGCCCAGGCGTCGCGGGGAATGGCGTTGTGGGCGGTGCCTCCGGAAATGTCGGCCAGGCGCACGTCGAAATCTTTTTTGATCTGCATGATGGCCCGCACCAGGACGCGGATGGCGTTGGCCCGCTCTTCGTTGATATTGACCCCTGAGTGACCTCCGGTCATGCCGCCGGCCTTGAGGCGGGCCATGACGAATCCTTCGGGGGCGTCCTCATAATGAAGGGTCAGGCTGATGTGCGTATCGCGGCCGCCGGCGCAGCCGACGGTGAACACGCCTTCATCCTCAGAATCTACATTGAGCAGGATCTTGCCTTCGATGAAATCACCCTGCAGGTGGTTGGCGCCGGTCAGGCCGGTCTCCTCATCCACGGTGAAGAGCAGTTCCAGCTTCGGATGCAGCACGGTCTTGTCCAGCGCCATGGTCATGGCCATGGCCAGGGCGATGCCGTTGTCGGCGCCCAGGGTGGTGTGATCGGCCTTCAGCCAATCGCCTTCATACACGAAACGGATGGGGTCCTTGTCGAAATCGTGGGGGGAATCGGCCGTTTTTTCGCAAACCATGTCCATGTGACCCTGGATGACCACGGCTCCGGATTTTTCATAGCCCGGGCTGGCCGCCACCTTGATCAAGACGTTGCCGACTTTGTCCTTCTTGCCTTCCAGCCCGTGTTTTTCGGCCCAGGCCAGCAGGAAGGCACAGATCTTCTCTTCGTGCTTGGAACAGCGCGGAATGGCGCTGATCTCTTCGAACAGATCTAGAATTTGTCCAGTTTTTTGATGTTTGATGTTCATTGATACTCCTTAAAAAAAAACTATAATTGAAAACCTCCAAAAAGTCAACGGTGCGGTTCAAGCCGGGGTTGAAAACAGGATGGGCATCCCATACAATATAGTCAACATGCAAAGGATGAGCGCCGGCGCGAATCTATTCTGCCTTCTTGGGGCAGCCTTGTTCTTGTCCGCCCGGGAATCCATCCCGGCGGAGATCAGCCTCGGCGATGAGCAGCTGCGGCTCCCCGTCGGGATCACCTGCTGCGATGAACAGAAGATCAGGCAGGCCATGACCGAGGAAGCATTGTCCAGGGTGGCGGCCCGCTGCGAGCCCGACTACCGCGACGCCGGCCCTGCAAGCGACTACCTGAGCGGGCAGGCTTATGAAAAGATCAGGGCCCGCCTCCCGAGCGGCGGCCGGGAGCAGCGCTTGGCGTATATGCGGGACCTTCTGCAACAACCCGCCCCGGATGCGGACATCAAAGAGTTCCAGGCCCTGGTCGGGCATTTCATATTGGGCATGACCCTGGAGATCGGCACCACCATGCAAGATGAGTACGACCTGGCCCTGCAAAACCACGAGAAGGTCGCCAGACTGCTCGGCGAGCTGGAAAGTTCTTCCACGGCCGGTGAGCATGCCCTGGGCCGGGCCCTGTTCCAGGCAAACATCTCGGAAAGGGAACTGCGCCGCATCCGGGGGCTGGAGAGGAGCTGGAAGGACACCAAGCCCGCTGCCCCGCCTTTCGACGAATTCAACGCGTTAAAAAAGAACGTCAGCGGCCGAGGCAGCGATCCGGACCAGTGGATGGTCTTCGATCTTTCAGCGCGCTACCGTGCCCGCTTCCCTTTTCTCGACGAATTCCTTGAAAACTACCGCCGCCTGGCCGCGGATTTCCGTGACACGGCGCGCCGGCTGAACGAGCGCCTGGCGGCGAGCGAAGAGTGACCGTGTGAATTGTGAAAAGTGAAAAGTAACAGCCAGAGACTATCTCTGGCCGTTCTTCTTACATTTCACCTTTCACTTTTAACTTTTCACTTTTTTTCAGCTTCGACGATGACCGCGTAGCCCCGGCTGAAAAACAACAGGCGGTCCAGCTGTGAGAAGGTCCAAAACAATGGATACAGGAGGGCATACAGGCGGTAACTCTTTTTCACCGCCTGCAATTTCTTCAGGCTGCTCGGGGCGATGCCCGAACCGGGCGTGCGGTCATGGCGGTTGAGGATCTTCACATAACTCCAGTTGATGACCAGTTCCAGGAATTCGGTGAAAAACTTGGCATACGACCCTGAACGGACCTTCCTTAATCCGGCGGCGGCAAGCAATGCCTCCAGGTCCGGGATATCGAAGCCGGTGCGCACATGGCCGTACTCGAGGTTGTTCATGCCCGACCAGCGCTTCAAGCGTACGACCAGCTTGCGCTCATTGCCGTTCGGCGTGGTCACCACGGCCCGGCCGCCGGGCTTCAAGACCCGGGAAAACTCGCTGGCCAGCAGGTCCGGCCGCCGTAAATGCTCATGCACGTCGATGCTGACGACGCGGTCGAAACTGCCGTCGGCAAAAGGCAGCCGGCAGGCCTCCTTGTCGATCAGGTGCACCGGTGCCCCCAGCAGTCCCTCCATGTCGGCCCGGATCTCATTTTCAAACTCAGCCCAGCTCCAATCGCCGCCCAGATTCCGCAAATGATAGTTGATGGCGCCGTTGTTGTCGCCGCAGGTGAGCAGCAGGCAGGAGCGCGAAGATAAGCCGCCAAGGTATTTTTTCAAGGCCCGGACCTTCATTTTTTTCTTGAGCGACTTGTTGAACATGCGCAGCTGCCAGGGCAAGCCGTTTTTTTCCGTCATGGGCAAGATAGTATTCCCGGCAACGGCGATTGTCAACCAGCACGCTTGACCGCCGCCCGCGACTGGCATACAATGGCTTGCGCCCGGACGAGTTCCGGCGGTCCGGCAACGGATCAACGACAGCCAATGTGACAAAAATCAACCATGAATGGAAAATTTCGATACTACGCGCGCCTGGCCAGGCTCTACCGGAGCTACCTGCGCCGGGAAACCGTCATTGCGGCCCCTCCCCTGCGCGTCTGGGTGGAGATCAGCTCACGCTGCAATCTGCGCTGCCCGGTTTGCCCGAACAAGGATCTTGACGCCTCGCAAAAAGGCGATATGGAATGGCCCCTCTTCAAAGCGGTCGTCGATCAGGCGCGCCGCTTCGCCTTCGAGATCAACCTGCACCATCGCGGCGAAACGCTGCTGCATCCGCAAGCGGGCCGCTTCATCCGTTACGCGACCGCGTCGGGAACAACCTGCCGGCTGCACACCAACGCCACGCTGTTGCAGGGACCGGTCGCCGAAGATATCCTGGCATCGGGGTTGCAGCGGTTATCGGTCTCTTTCGACGGCTTCAGCGCCGCCGTTTACGAAAAAAACCGCATGGGTGCAAGTTTCGAACAGGTGAGCCGCAACATCGCCGCCTTCCTGCGGCGCCGCAGGCAGTTGCGCCAAAAATATCCCAGGCTGGCCATCGAGGTCATGGAGCTGTCGACGGCCGATGACGGGGAACAACGCCGTGAATTCCATGCTTATTTTAAAGGGCTGGGCCTCGACGAATTGATCTTTAAAAAGCCTCATAATTGGGCGGGATACCTGGCGGCAGCGGGAAACCCGGCCCCGCTCGCCGCCTGTACTTTCCCCTGGAACGCCTTGCTGGTTTTTTTCAACGGCGACGTGTCTCCTTGCTCCCAGGATTTTTTCGGCAGTTGCCGCCTGGGCAACGCCCAGGAGAAGCCGCTGCTGGAGATCTGGAACGGCCCGCCCATGCAGGAACTCCGGCGGGCTTTCGCCGGCGGGCAACCGGCCGCCTTCCCCGCTTGCGCGTCGTGCGACCGCATCCGCCGCCCCACCCTGGGCGGAGTGCCAAAAGAATATTTGAAAAGGCTGGCGCGCAAACGCATGCCGTGAACTGCCGTCCAGCCCGCGCCGGGGCATGAACATTGACAAAAGCCGGCCTTTTGGCTATAATTAACCCAAATGACCAGAAAAAACATCACCCTTGCAATTATAATACTGACGGCGATCTTGCTGCCCATGTCGGCTTCTTCCTGCAAAAAATCGCCCCGCCCCAATGTCGTGGTGATCGTGATCGACACCCTGAGGGCGGACCGGCTGCCTTTTTACGGCTACCCGAAAGACACCATGCCTTTCCTCAACACGTTGGCGCCGAAGAGCACCGTTTTCGCCAACGCCTTTGCCGGGTCATCCTGGACCGCTCCGGCCACCGCCTCCATCTTCACGGGCTTCTATCCCTTTCAACACGGCGTGGTCATGGGATTGGCGGCGCAGCTGAAGATCCTTAAAAAGGACCCGACCATCAAGATCAACCGCATCCCGGAAAACCTGCAGACCATGCCCGAGATCTTCAAGGCCAACGGTTACCGGACCTTCGGCATCAGCGATAACGCCAATATCTGCCAGGGGCAGGGGTTCGCTCAAGGGGTCGACAAACTGCTGAACTTTTCCCATGAGGGCGCGGAGACCATCAACCAGAAGCTGCTGGAACTGGAGAAAGAGATCAAGTCGTCGTCGCGCTATTTTCTATATATTCATTACAACGATCCTCATCGCCCCTACAAGCTTTCTCTGAGTGAAAAAGAACAGAGCGGAGATCGCATCGAGGATTTCAGGCGCACCTATGACAAAGAATTGGCCCTGGTCGACGGCTGCATCAGGCAACTCTACCGGCGTTTCGGCTGGGAACGTAACACCCTGCTCGTGGTCACTGCCGATCATGGGGAAGAGATGATGGAAAAGGGGTTTTACGGCCATGGCACGTCGCTTTACAACACGGTGATCCACGTGCCGCTGCTCTTTTCCTATCCGGGCAGCAAAAGCATCGCCCCTGGAAAAGTGCCGGCCGCCGTCTCCACCTTGGATATTTTGCCTACATTGAATTCGC
>Ga0209262_10000653_pt1 | contig 15021 bp, 12 predicted proteins | sample Lowcelwee11metaG_FD_187171 | JGI IMG/M metagenome (GOLD analysis project Ga0209262, IMG submission 187171) | Freshwater pond sediment microbial communities from the University of Edinburgh, under environmental carbon perturbations - Low... | ecosystem: Environmental > Aquatic > Freshwater >...
CAAGCAGTCTCTTCCTTATTCCGAAGTTATTTTCCTCAACTTTTTTCTGGGCCCTTTCGATTGATTTGGTAATCATGGAGTGCTGTATCATCTCGCCGTCTTTCAGTCCCAGGCGATCCATGATACCGGAGATCCTCTCTGATCCGAACAGCCTCATAAGGTCATCCTCAAGGGACACAAAGAACTGCGAGGAGCCCGGGTCTCCCTGTCGTCCGGCCCTTCCCCTGAGCTGTCTGTCTACGCGGCGTGATTCATGACGTTCAGTGCCTATGATCGCCAGGCCTCCAGCCTTGCGCACCTCAGGGGTGAGCTTGATGTCGGTTCCCCTTCCTGCCATGTTGGTGGCTATGGTGATGGTGCCTGTCTTTCCGGCCTCGGCTACGATATCGGCCTCACGCTGGTGGAGCTTGGCATTCAGAACGTTATGCTTCAACCCTTTCATCTTGAGCATACGGCTGAGCAGTTCCGATATCTCAACGGAGGTCGTACCTACGAGTACAGGCCTCCCCTGCTTGTTGAGATTTACTATCTCGTCAATAACGGCATTATACTTTTCCCGCTTGGTTTTATATACCAGGTCTTCATGGTCATTCCTTATCACCGGCACATTGGTGGGAATGACAACCACGTCAAGCTTATAAATATTCCACAGCTCCCCTGCTTCTGTGACAGCGGTTCCGGTCATACCGGCCAGCTTATGATACATCCTGAAGTAGTTCTGGAGTGTGATGGTGGCATATGTCTGCGTGGATGCTTCGACCTTGACATTTTCCTTGGCTTCGATGGCCTGGTGCAGACCGTCCGAGTAGCGGCGTCCTTCCAGTATTCGGCCTGTCTGTTCATCCACTATCTTCACCTTGTTGTCCATCACCACATATTCGACATCATTCTCGAAGAGCGTATAAGCCTTGAGAAGCTGCGTCATAGTATGAACCCTTTCCGATTTGACTGCAAAGTCCTGGAGCAGCGCATCCTTGGCTCTCATCCTGGCGGTCTCATCCTTTATGGTCTTTTCAATATCGGCAATCTTGCTTCCAACGTCAGGCAGCACGAAGAAGCTGGCATCTTCCACTGAGGTGGAGATCAGGTCATGCCCCTTCTCCGTCAGTTCTATGGAGTTGGCCTTTTCGTCAATAACAAAAAACAGCTCCTCGGTTGCCTTGGGCATCTCCCGGGAGTTATTCTGCATGTAGAGGTTCTCTGTTTTCTGAAGAAGTGTCCTGACTCCCTCCTCGCTCAGATACTTAATGAGGGCGTTGTTCTTCGGAAGTCCCTTGTAAGCTCTCAGAAGCATCAGTCCTGCGTCGTCGTTCTTACCCTCATTGATCGCTTTCTTTGCATCGGCAAGAAGCTGCGTCACCAGTTTTCTCTGGGCGCCCACCAGCACCTCAACCTTGTGTTTGTACTCATCGAACTGAAGCGTATCGCTTTTGGCTGTGGGGCCGGAAATGATAAGAGGAGTTCTTGCGTCGTCGATCAATACTGAGTCGACCTCGTCAACAATAGCGTAATGGTGTTTCCTCTGGACCAGGTCCTCGGGGTTAATTGCCATATTATCACGCAGGTAGTCGAAACCAAACTCATTGTTTGTCCCGAAGGTGATGTCAGAATTATATGCTTTGCGGCGGGCCGGCGAGTTAGGTTCGTGTTTATCGATACAATCAACTGACAGTCCGTGAAATTCATACAGCGGGCCCATCCATTCCGAGTCACGTTTTGACAGGTAGTCATTAACGGTAACAATATGTACTCCGCGGCCTGCAAGCGCATTAAGGAACACCGGCAATGTTGCAACCAGTGTCTTTCCCTCGCCGGTTGCCATCTCGGAGATATTTCCCTTATGCAATGCCACGCCGCCTATGAGCTGCACGTCGTAGTGCACCATGTCCCAGAGGATTTCGTTACCGCCGGCCATCCATTTGTTCTTCCAGTAGGCTTTGTCGCCCTCGACGGTTATTGAGGGGCGGATGGCAGCGAGGTTGCGGTCCCAGTCCCTTGCCGTCACCTCGAGTACTTCGTTTTCCTTGAACCGCTTTGCTGTTTCCTTCATCAGGGCAAAAGCTACCGGCAGCACTTCGTCAAGCTTTTTTTCAAGCTTTTCAAGGATCAGCTTGTCTATCTTATCTATCTGGTTATAAAGTTCTTCCTTCCGGTTGACATCCTCCTCTTTTTCAGCTTTTACCCTAAGATCACGGATCTCCTGTTCTTCAGCTGAGACAGATTCCCTTATTTCCTGTTTAAGGGCTGCGGTACGGTCACGAAGGGCATCATTTGAAAGAGAGGTTATGAGTGCCGTTTCATTCTTTATCTTTCCAACGAAAGGATCTATCTCCTTCAGGTCGCGTGCCTCCTTGTCGCCCAGGAAAACAGTAAGTACTTTGCTTACAAAGCTCATTTAAAGATATTTTTAAAAATATGCCGCAAAAGTAATCAATTTTCCGGCTCAGTGGATGCACAAAAGGCTGTCCCGGTAATATTAGGACAGCCTTCTCATCAGATAAGGTCAATTAAGCTCCAGCCGGTGCTGTGGGTTCAGCAGCTGCTCTCAGGGCCATAATATCCCTGTCGAGGAAATACAGACCGGTCTCACCGGCGAGTGCCAGTTTATCCAGGATTATCCTGGCGCTGCTCTCCTCCTGTATCTGCTCGTTCACAAACCACTGTATCCAGCTGGCGGTGGCGTAATCTTTTTCTTCGTTTGCTGCTGCCAGGACCTCATTAATGCTGGCTGAAATGAACTGTTCGTGTTTCAGCACGTCCTTGAACATGTCCAGAACGCTTTTGAACTTCACTGGCGGTTGCTTGAATGCCGGCAAAACAGCCGTTCCTCCGCGTTCATTGACATATTTAATGAATTTAAGCATGTGCAGCCTTTCTTCGTCGGCTTGTACATATAGCCATGATGCCACCCCGGCAAGGCCTTTATTCTCAGCCCAGGATGCCATCGCAAGGTAAAGGTTTGACGAGTATCCTTCTCTTTCAATCTGCCTGTTGCAGAATTCTTCTACTTTTTTTGTCAACATATATTCAGTTTTAATCGTTACTTTTTCAAAGGAATAACAAGTTATCAGTCTTAATGTTTATCCAGCATCTCTTTCACCTTCTGCACAAGTTCGGAAGGAAGGAACGGTTTTGAGAACACAAGGTCTGCTCCGAGTTTGCTGGCCATGAGAAGATAGCTTCCCGGGCCAGCCTTTCCCCCTCCGCTGATAGCAATTATCCTGGTCGAAGGCTTAATCTCCTTTACCTTCATTATGACCATCAGTCCGTCTTCTTCAGGCATAAGCAGGTCAGTAATAACAAGATCGACAACCGAAGGGCGGAATTTTGCGATTGCTTCTCTTCCGTCACCGGCCGTTATTACGACATATTTTCTCTTTTCCAGGGCTTCCCTCAGCATCCCGCGCAGTGCAGGATCATCCTCGACTACCATTACCCCGGCCATAAATCTGTTTTACTTTGTTTGTTTAATTGAGGTGTAAAGATAAGGAATTTAGGGCTGTGAGACAAATTTACCCTTTTCAGCAGGAATGAGAACTTCAACCACCGTTCCTTCCCTGACCGCTGATGAAACGTTAATGTCGCCTTCAAGATCTGATATGATGTCGTGCACAAGTGAGAGGCCCAGCCCGGTGCCGTTACCACTCCTGCGTGCAGTAAAAAACGGATCAAACATTTTATCCGCCGTCTTTTCATCCATCCCCTCTCCCGTGTCGGCAAAGCGTATGAGAGCATATTTGCCCGGGGTAAGTTGTTTATGGTCATCAACACTTACAGCCTCAAGGGTTATTGTCAGCCTTCCGCCTGATGACTCCATTGCCTGCAGCGCATTAAGAGCCAGGTTGGTGAAAACCCTGAAAAGCTGCAGCGGATCAGCTGAAATCAGGATATCCGGCGATTTTATGTTCACCTCCACTGTGGTACCGTGAGGCATTGATGGTGTGATAAGACTTACTGTTTCCTTAATAATATCACATGGGCGCACTGTTTTTCTGTCGTTCCCGGCCGGGAGGCCAAGGTTCATCAGCCGCCCGGTAAGCATTCTGGCCCTGTCTGCAGCGAGTATAATATTCCGTATGTTCTGACCGGCCTCCGAGGTCTCTTCAAGAGTCTCCAGCGCCAGTTCGCTGTAGCCGTAGATTGTTGTAAGAATCGTATTAAGATCGTGGGCTATCCCTCCTGCCAGCCTTCCATACTGCCTGATGCAGTTCCTGAGCTCCGTCTTGCCGGCAGCCTGGTAATCAATCTGACGTGTTTGTTTTTTCGTACGCGCCATGTGACAACTGATAATTACTCAAAATCAAGATTGAATGTTTTTTTCAGATCCTTGAGCGCCGGGTTTTTGGATGCCAGGTGATTGAACTTCTGTTCGTCGGAGTAGAGTATTTCTCCTCTTTCGGTTGCTTCCACCGTTGTCTGAAGATTCAGGATGTTGTTCTGAAGGGTCTGGCGCAGGTAATGTTCGAGCCTTGCCCTGAAGTTATGGTCAAAGGATTCCTTGAGAGCTGAATTATCAAGTTTCAGGATAACTGTCTTATCCGGAAGCAGGTCAGGTGTCACTGAGGTGAGTGTTACGGAGATGCGAGGGCTCTCTTCCTTCACCTGCAGGGCAAACTCACGCCAGGCGTCAGCAAGATCGTCAGCGCTGAACTCCTTTTGCTGCTGCATGCCGGCAGTCTCGGGGGCAGGCTCACTGACAACACTCCCCTTGATTTGTGTTTCAGAGATCAGGTTTTTGATAGATACCTTCTTAACTGTATCAGCGGCCGGTGCTCCTTTTGGCTGCTGCACGGAAGGTTTTGCCTGAGTGACGGCGGAGGCAGTTTTCTGGCCGGCTGGTGAAGATGCTATTGTTATGTCGGGCTCGTCGGTGCGGGGTTGCTGCTCAGCTTTTTTTTTTGTCTCTTCACCGGTATTGGCGTCGGCCAGGTGGCACATACGAAGCAGGGCAAGCTCAACATGAAGCCTCTGATTCTTGCTGCTCTTGAAGGTAAGCATGCACTGAGAACCGATATCAAGAGCTTCATAGAGAAAAGATAGTGGCGCTCTTACAGCCTGTTCCCTGTAGCGTTGCCTGATGGACGGCGATGTCTCCAGGAGCTTCACAGTAGCTTCGTCGCGGCTTACCAGCAGATCACGCAAATGACTGTTCAGTCCTGCCATGAAGTTATAGCCGTCAAAACCCTTGTTCAGTATCTCGTTGAAGCTAAGCAGCACAGATGTGACGTTGCCTTCGATTGCAGCGCCGGTGATCCTGAAATAATACTCATAGTCAAGAACATTGAGGTTGGAGATCACATCACTGTATGTGATGGTCTTGCCGCTGAAGCTCACAATCTGGTCAAATATTGAAAGTGCGTCACGCATGGCGCCGTCAGCTTTCGTGGCGATGACATGCAGAGCCTCATGTTCGGCCTTCACGCTCTCATTGCCGGCCACCCAGCTGAGGCGGTTCACAATGTCATCCACATTGATGCGGTTGAAGTCAAAGATCTGGCAACGCGAAAGGATCGTCGGAATAATCTTGTGCTTCTCGGTGGTTGCAAGGATAAAGATTGCATGTGACGGCGGTTCCTCAAGTGTTTTCAGGAAGGCATTGAAAGCAGAGGCCGAGAGCATGTGAACCTCATCAATTATATAAACACTGAACTTCCCTATCTGCGGTGGGATCCGTACCTGGTCAGTGAGATTGCGTATATCATCAACGCTGTTGTTTGATGCACCGTCAAGCTCATGAATGTTGAATGATGCCTGCGAGTTGAATGAGAGGCATGATTCACAATGATCACAAGGTTCACTGTCTTTCCCGGGGGTAGAACAGTTTATTGTCTTTGCAAAAATCCTGGCACATGTAGTCTTGCCAACTCCGCGGGGACCGCAGAAGAGGTAGGCCTGCGACAGGTGATTATTCTTTATTGCATTTTTCAGGGTTGTCGTGATGGTATCCTGTCCGACAACCATGTCAAAGGTGGCAGGTCTGTACTTACGGGCAGAAACAATAAAATTATCCATATCTGATATCAGCGCATTCTTAGGTTATACCATCCACAAATATAGTCAAATAGTTCCGCGAATATTTTTTTTTAAGATTTATTGTCTTACTTTTGCAACCCGAATTATAAACACAAATACAAACTAAAAGAGATGTTGAATCAGTACGAAACCGTTTTCATTGCAACTCCCGTTTTGTCTGAAAATCAGATGAAGGAAGCGGTCCAGAAATTCAAGAAGATCATCACTGACAACGAAGGTGATATCGTTCATGAAGAGAACTGGGGCCTGAAGAAACTCGCTTATCCCATTCAGAAAAAATCTACAGGGTTCTATTACCTTGTTGAATTCAAAGGGCCTGGTGAGTTGATAGATAAATTAGAAGTGCAGTACAGAAGGGATGAGAGGATCATCCGCTTCCTGACCTTCCGCATGGACAAGTACTCAGTTGAGTATGCTGAGAAGAAGAGAAAAATGAGAGCAACCGAGAAAGTCAAGGAGGAATAAACATGGCACAGAACAATTCAGAGATAAGATACCTTACACCTCCGACAGTTGAAATCAAGAAGAAGAAATACTGCAGGTTTAAGAAGAACAAGATCAAGTACATTGACTATAAGGATCCCGAATTCCTTAAGAAGTTCCTGAATGAGCAGGGCAAGATCCTGCCACGACGCATCACCGGCACCTCGCTGAAGTATCAGAGGAGGGTCGCCAAGGCTATCAAGAGGGCACGCCATCTTGCTATGCTGCCTTATGTAGCTGATCTTTTAAAGTAAAGGAGGAAGAGATATGAAAATTATTCTCAAGCAGGATCATGATAAGCTCGGTCAGAAGAACGACACTGTAACCGTCAAGACCGGGTATGCAAGGAATTACCTCATCCCCCAGGGATTTGCCATTCAGGCTACCGGGTCTGCCGTCAAGGTGCACAATGAGAATCTGAAGCAGAGGGCTCACAAGGAAGAGAAGATCAAAAATGAAGCTGAGAAGATTGCTGAAAAGCTCGGCACTGTCAAGCTGGTCATTGGCGCCAAAGTCAGCTCAGCAGGCAAGATCTTCGGGTCGGTCAATACCATCCAGATAGCGGAAGCGCTGAAGGAAAAAGGTTTTGACATCGAACGTAAGAATATCATCCTCGGCGAAGAAACCATTAAGGAAGTCGGACACTACAAAGCAGTCGTCAAACTCCACAGGGACGTTAAGGTTGATGTTGATTTTGAGGTGAAGGCTGAATAAACGGAAATATAATCCGCTATAAAATCCACGTAGAGGCCGGTCTGAGATCGGCCTTTACTGTTTTTATTTCACGGCAATCGTTTCAATTTCAATGAGCGCTCCGAGCGGGAGTCCCTTGACCGCAAAGGCCGCCCTGGCAGGCTGATCTGATGTATAGAACATGGCGTAAACTTCGTTCATCGCCTTGAAATCCGACATATCCGCCAGCAGACAGGTCGACTTGACAACATCACTGACTGAATAACCTGCTGCCAGAAGAATGGCTTTAATGTTCTTAAGCACCTGCGTTGTCTGTTCAGTAATGCCTCCTTCAACTAATTTTCCTGTTGCCGGGTCTATAGCCACCTGTCCTGATATGTAAAGGGTTCCCCTGATCTCCACAGCCTGGCTGTAGGGACCGATAGCTCCGGGTGCGGCTGTAGTACTGATGATTTTTTTCATTCCTGACGATCTTAGCTCGTTAATAATTTTCATGATAGTCTTTCTTGCGCTCGTACTTGAGGTCCTGTAACATGCTTGCTTTAGCCCTGATGGTGAAGTTCCAGCTCTTCATGTAACCTATGGGTATCCATGAAAAGTTCATCTCCCAGCAATGCAGGTCACGTGAGATACCCACCCTGCTCATTGTGATCTCGTGCTGTTTGAAGTCGAAACCTGTGCTGTAGTTTATTGCCATCTTGGGTGTAAGCCTCAGGTCACCGGAGAGGGTCATTGTCTGTGAAATATCAGACTTGAATGCGGGTTTCCTGTAGTTGAAGTTATAGGCCATCCTGAGTGACCATGGAACATCAAATCTCGCATAACCGAACTCATCATATTGCCTGTTGTCGAGCGGCAGGTTTCCGCCGCCGCTGGCTCCCTCCTGCCTCTGGCCGCCCTGTGCCTTGCCCGTACCCGTGGATGTCTGCTGCCTCTCCCTGTCCTTTCCCTTCAGTAGCCGGCCCAGATCAAGGTCAATACTTGTACTGAAGTTAGTCATCCGGAACAGGCCCTTGCCCTGACTGAGGGCGAGCTCCGACACTGTGGTACCCTTTTCACTCAGCCCGTAGATAGTAAAACTGGAGGATGCCATCACGTTTATATTTTCTGCAATTGTAGTCCGGAACTGAGCTGAGACGGGTGCCCAGTTAAGGGAATCTGAAAAAATGTTATATGAGGTGTTGAAGGATAGATTATCTATTAGCTTGATTTTCTTAGGCTTGCCTGTAGTATCATTTTTGGCAAATACCTTAGCCTCAACAATATTTACAAGGCTGAAGGTCAGAGAACCGGACCGCTTGCCGCCAGCCGGAGTGCCGTAGATTGATCCCTCATAAACAGAATACTCCCTTTCATTGCCTAGGGTATCATATTGTACGCTTTTATACATGTCACTCACGAGCCAGTCGAGCTCGGGAGCGTATGAAAATCCCAGGGCAGGTTTTATCAGATGCCGTATCGTTTCAATCTTTGACCCCTTCTTTGTAAAACGGAACCGGCCGTCAAGCTGGGTGTTGTACGAAGCGCTTACAGATGGTATAAGCGATTGGCCGTAAGATAAGCCCCTGATGGTATCATTGATCACTGACGGCACAATCTTACCCAGTGATTCATTATAGTATGTCGGATCCCATCTCTTTTCTATCTCCTGCATGTACAGGACCCCTGTATATCTCACCGAGGGAGAGATTGAAAAATTCTTGAACGGCCTGATCTGAAGACTTAAAGGGATCTCATGCTTGAATCCGTTCTTCATGTTGTTCCAGGTATAGCTGGAAAAGAGGAGGCTGTCATAGGTATCAATCTTGTTTTCAAGTGAAGCGGTGTACTGCGTCTGAATGTCGTGATACCACCGTTTTTTGACGACAGGTTTTCTGGGCTTGAAAGGATAGATACGCGAAGCCGTGAAGCTCATTTTGGGAAGATTCAGCTGCAGTGTCTTATTCTGCACGTTCTGGCTCTGGTTCAGGCTGGTAGAGAAGGCAAACGGCGTACCGGCCCAGTTCTTTGAATAATTTATACTTGACTGCCTGGTCGTGGTGACATGAGCAGCGACATCATAACTGTTCTCTTTATCATACCCGCTCGAGCTCATGTTGACACTTGCGGAGAAGCGTGACCCGGGATTGGATTTTGGGTCCTGTGAATGTGACCATGTCAGGCGGTAGTTGGTTGACGAGCCGTAATCGGGTAATCCCTTGTAACTGGTGACGTTACTGGCATAGCTGAATCCAAAAGAGCCCGAGAAACGGTATCTCACCTTGTATGTTGTCCCTGCGTCTGCCAGCCATGTTCCGTTTGTGTAGGCAGTTCCGGTGAGCTTCAGGTCAAAATAATCGGACAGGGCAAAATAGTAACCCCCATTGGAAAGAAAATAGCCTCTGCGTGCCTCCGACCCGTACTTCGGCACAATGATGCCGGAAGCTCTCCGCTTCTGAACAGGGAAATATCCGAAAGGTACTATCAGCGGCAGTGGTACGTCAGCTACCACCATGTATGCAGGGCCCGACACCATCTTTTCACCCGGGTACACCTTTGCCCTGTTCAGTGCGAGATAAAAATGCGGTTCCTCCGCATCGCAGGTTGTGAACTTGCTTTTATTTACATGGAGTGTACCGTCTTCCTGCCTCTTTGTTTTCGCACTTTGAAGGAAGCCCCCCTCCTGCTCGGTAGTAATATTCTGGATCACCCCTTTCTTCGACTTGAAATTATATGTGAGTTCTTTCGACTCGAATTCCTCCGAACCATCTTTGTATACAGGCTTTCCTGTCATTTTTCCTGTGGAATCAATTCTTCCGGTTGCATAGACTGAGCCGGTCTCCATGTCGAGGACTATTGAATCAGCCGTAAGTACAATGGTGCCATAGGTGACCTTTGCATTTTGAATCAGGCTTACTTTTTTTGCCTTCAGGTCGGTCTTCATATACTCCTCAGCACTGTACACGATCGGAAGATCAACAGCATCAGGTGATATGCTTATGGCGCTGTCTGCAACAAGGGTGTCCTGGGGCAGGAAAACCTCACGGTTAAAGAGCGTGTCATATACCTGAATGGTTTTGTCTGCAGGAAGAGAGTCGGGTTTGAAGACTATGTCAGGACTGACAGGTTCCTGGCCACAGACCGCTGCTGAAAAAATGAGCGGCATGAAAATTGCCACAAATGATCTTTGTGATTTAAAATGCAAGTTAAATGCTATTTTTGCGTAATATTTGTGCAAATACAACATGCCAGCGGCAAAACTAATTAAAATTCGCAAAGCAGTAATGCGGCAGAGCTCCAAATTAAGGGGGGGAAGAGTTATTCTGACCTTTGCCTTTCTGATGGCCGCAATTACCATGCCATATGAGGCATGGTCACAAGCGGCGCCGCTGCTTGATGACTGGGTGGTTGTCATAGATGCGGGGCATGGCGGCAAGGACCCCGGGACAATCGGCCTGAAGGCGAAGGAAAAAGATATTAACCTGGCAGTGGCGCTCAGAACCGGACAGTACATCAAGGACAACCTTAAGGATGTCAAGGTGATCTACAGCCGTGATGATGACACTTTCATCGGTCTCGCCGAACGGGCCGAGGTGGCCAACCGGAACAAGGCAGACATTTTCATTTCCATACACTCCAATGCCATGAACGACAAACGTTTCACAGGCGCTGAGACGTGGGTTCTTGGTCAGAGCAAGGATGAAGCCAATCTCCAGGTGGCCATGAAAGAGAACTCGGTAATAACCTTCGAGAAAGATTACCAGGCCAAATATGAGGGTTACGATCCTAATTCCGTTGAGTCATTCATCATCTTTTCGCTGATGCAGAACACATACCTCAAGCAGAGTACGGAATTTGCATCCATGATCCAGGATCAGATCAGGGACCGGGTCGGCAGAAAAGACCGTGGGGTCAAGCAGGCAGGCTTCGTTGTATTATGGAGAACAACCATGCCCTCCGTGCTGGTGGAGCTTGGTTTTCTCTCCAATGCCGAAGAGGAAAAATATCTCCTTTCAGAAACGGGACAGGATTATCTCGCCTCGGCTATTTACAGGGCATTCAGGGACTATAAACATACAATTGACAACCGGTCAGGATTAAATGCAAACGGTACGGTTCACAGTGAACCTGCAGAGACTGTTAAGGAAGACAGTACAGACCGTCCTGTTATAAAAGGCAGTACCGGAAGTCCTGGTAAGGAAGACAGTACCGGCAGGCCTCCAACTGAAGTTAAAGAAGAGGAGACAGCTCCGCCGCCGGCCCCGGTACCGCCCCTGACTGAGATCAGGCCTGAGGTGGTGACAGAAGATATAATATTCATGGTGCAGATCTCAGCTATGCCTAAGGACAAACCAATGAACCAAAGCCAGCTTAAGGGCATTGAAAAAATCACAACAATAGAAGAAGGTGAAAGGATCAAGTACGGAGCAGGCAGCTTCAGAATATATGAAGATGCCGTCAAATACAGGAGGACGCTGACGCTCGGATTCCCCGATGCGTTTGTTATTGCTGTAAGGAACGGAAAGATTATTCCCCTGAAAGAAGTGTTAGAAGCAAATAAAACCAAGCAACCGTAGTATGACCAAAATATCACATGAAGTCAAAATAGGGGCTGTAGCTCTTATCACCATCATTGCTTTTGTCTTGTTGTTTAATTTCTTGAAGGGCTCCGCTCTTTTTACAAGCACTGATACATATCATATTGTATACAGCAATATTGCAGGCCTGACGGAATCGAGCCCGGTTGAGATAAACGGATATCAGGCTGGCGTGGTTCAGGATATTAAGTTAATTAATGACGGCAGTGGCTTGCTTGCCGTTTCTGTTTCGGTAGACAGGAATTTCAAAATACCTGTCGGAACAAAGGCGGAGATCACCACCGCAACCCTGATAGCAGGCATGAAAATAGTACTGCGCATGGGTGACAGCAGCGTAATGCTTCACAATCATGACACGCTTGAGGGTTATGTGGCCACAAGTATAATTGACAGGTTGAGTCAGACACTTTCTCCGATTGAAGGGAATATTACTGACATGGTTGTGAAGCTTGATTCTGTCATTTCCAGCATTAATAATCTGCTAACCCCGCAGTTGACTACCGACATCCGGTCGGCAGTGAGCAACGTCAATGGAATAACGGCCAACCTGAGGGAGATATCTGACAAGGAAAAGGATGAGCTCATAGCTTCAATAGATGACCTTCAGAAGTTCACTGCCATGCTTTCATCCAACAGCTCCACGCTGGATGCTTCGCTTAAGAATCTTGCCGCCATCACAGACACAGTAGCCTCAGCAGACCTCTCCTCCTCTCTTGCCTCACTCAAGACTTCGCTGCGGCATGTAAGTGAACTGGTCGATGGCATGAGCAAAGGCCAGGGTTCTGCCGGAAAACTGATGACCAATGACAGTCTCTACACAAACCTTAACAATACTCTCTACAGTCTCGACTTGCTTTTACAGGATATGCAGGCAAATCCCAGGAAATATGTTCACTTCTCCCTTTTTGGCAAAAAGGCGGAATAATTTGTAGCAATATTGCTAAACAGAAATGAATCATGCCATTGCAGGTGCCTGTTTTTTCCATACATCTCTTATATAAATCCGGATAATTTTCTTTTCACTTTTATAACGTGTTGTATTACATGACATTCCTTTCATGTATCTGATAATCAGGTAATTATTTTTTTTATTTATTTTTTTAATTCTAAGAACCTGATGCTCATGACAGTATGAAATAAATGTAAAAGTCAAGCGAAAAAAGTTTTTTTTTTTACCTTTTTTTTTACAAATATTGTCACAGGTTTCGGCACCAGAAAAAAGTACTGGAATTTTCGTAATTTTATCTTTAAATGAACAAGTCACACGATGAGGTTTGGAATAACTGTCTGGAGATAATCCGTGATATAATTCCTTCAGCCAGTTTTAAGACCTGGTTTGAGCCTATTGTTCCGTTAAGGCTCGAAAAGAATATTCTGACAATACAGGTTCCCAGTCCTTTTTTTTACGAATACCTGGAGGAGCAGTACATTGATATCCTCCGCAAAACGCTGAGGCGTGAGATAGGAAACGAAGCCAAGCTTGAGTACAATATTATCATGGAAAACTCGGGCTACACTAACGGCAAGCCTTATACTGTAAAGTATCCATCAAGGAACAAGAGTGATCTGAACAATAAGCCGATGCAGGTTCCATTTGAGGTTACGCAGCCTGCCATCAGGAATCCCTTCATCATCCCCGGTATCAAAAAACTTCATTTTGATCCGAGGCTCAATCCTGATTATTCATTTGCAAACTTTATTGAGGGCGAATGCAACAGGCTTGCCCGCTCAGCAGGCATTGCCGTCGGAAACAATCCCGGCGGAACAGCTTTTAATCCGCTGATGGTTTACGGTGACTCCGGTCTTGGAAAGACGCACCTTGTGCAGGCAATAGGTATCCTTGTCAAGGAGAAATTCCCTGATAAGACTGTTTTGTATGTTAATGCCAACAAATTCCAGACGCAGTTTGTCGAATCGATCAGGAACAACAACAAGAATGATTTCCTCCACTTCTACCAGATGATTGACGTTCTCATCATTGATGACGTTCATGAGTTTGCAGGGAAGGAGAAAACCCAGGATACTTTCTTCCACATTTTCAATCATCTCCATCAGTCCGGAAAACAGCTTATACTTACCTGTGACAAGCCGCCGGTTGAGTTGCAGGGCATGGAGCAGCGCCTGCTGTCGCGCTTCAAGTGGGGTTTGCTGGCTGACCTGCAGAAGCCTGATTATGAGACGAGACTTGCCATCCTGAGAAAAAAGGCTTACAATGACGGCATTGAGCTTCCTGATGAGATCTTTGAATTTCTTGCCGAGAATATAGCATCAAATATCAGGGAACTTGAGTCGGGGCTCATCTCTCTTTACGCACAGTCAACGCTTAACCGCAAGGAGGTGACCCTTGAACTTGCACGCCAGATGGTGGACAGGCTGGTGAACACCCAGCGCAAGGAGATTACAATTGATTACATACAGAAAGTGGTGTGCGATTATTACAAGATAGCCGTTGATCAGATGCAGGGTAAGACGCGCAAGCGGGAGATAGTGCAGGCAAGGCAGGTGTCTATGTATTTCTCAAAGAACCTGACGAAGGCATCACTTGCAAGCATCGGATCATGCATCGGCGGCAAGGATCATGCCACGGTACTGCACGCATGCAAGACAGTGAATAACCTTATTGACACAGACCGCCACTTCAGGAACCAGATCATAGAAATAGAGAAAAAACTTAAGGTATGAAAGCTGACAAACACTTTCTCAGGGAAGAGTTTTTCAAGAAATACGGGGACAGGGCAACAGACCCTGTTCTTTTTTATTCACCCGGCCGTGTGAACCTTATCGGTGAGCACACTGACTACAACGGCGGGTACGTTTTCCCGTGCGCGCTCGATTTCGGAACATCACTCGTTGCGAGAAAGACAACAAGTCCAGTGATAAAACTCTTCAGCCTGAACTTCCCTGGCGAGGTAACCGTTCCGCTGACGCTCTCGTATAAAGCCAACGCCGGAAGCTGGACCAATTACCCCGTGGGTGTCATAAATGAGTTTGCACTAAAGGGCATCATGGCGCCCGGGCTGGAACTATTTTTTTACGGCGACATCCCTAACGGTGCCGGATTGTCTTCGTCAGCATCAATTGAGATGGTCATGGCGGTGGCGATGAATGAACTCACAGGTGCAGGCCTCCCGATGATTGAACTGGTGAAGATGGGACAGAAAGCAGAGAATAATTTTGTCGGCATGAACTGCGGGATAATGGACCAGTTCGCAGTTGGTTTCGGCAGGAAGGATCA
>Ga0209262_10000654_pt1 | contig 14993 bp, 12 predicted proteins | sample Lowcelwee11metaG_FD_187171 | JGI IMG/M metagenome (GOLD analysis project Ga0209262, IMG submission 187171) | Freshwater pond sediment microbial communities from the University of Edinburgh, under environmental carbon perturbations - Low... | ecosystem: Environmental > Aquatic > Freshwater >...
TGGAATTCCTCGTCGCCAGCGGCATTGGTGTGGTCAGCGCCACCGGCATCTACCTGCTGCTTCGCGGGCGCACCTGGCCGGTGGTGCTGGGCCTGAGCCTGCTGGGCTACGCCGTGAACGTCTTCATTTTTGCCATGGGTCGGCTGTGGCAGGATGCCGCGCCGATCCTGTCGACGCACGGGCGCGTGGCCGACCCCCTGCCGCAGGCGCTGGTGCTCACCGCCATCGTGATCGGATTTGCCACGACGGGCTTTGTCATTGAACTTGCGTTGCGAAGCCGCCACGAGACGGACACGGACCATGTGGATGGCCATGAGCCGGCGAGCAGCGACGGGCCCCACGGGAGCGGCTCCCCATGAACCTGAGTGAAGTGGTGGGCACCTTCTTTCAGGCGCACCTTCCGGTGTTGCCGGTTCTGCTGCCGCTGTTCACGGCCGCCGCCCTGCTGCTGATGGGCGATGCCGGCGGCCAGGCCAATCATGGCGGAAGCCTGCTGAAACGCAGGCGCATGGTAAGCCTGACCTCCGTCATCTTCGGAGCGCTGCTGGCCTGGCGCCTGATGCTGGAGGCCGCCGGCGGCACGTTGACGGTGTATCCGCTGGGCGCCTGGCCCGCGCCCTTCGGCATCGTGCTGGTGGTCGACCGCCTGAGCGCGTTGATGCTGGCATTGACCTGGACCATCGCCGTGCCCGTGCTGTGGTACGCCACCGGCGGCTGGGATGCCCATGGACGGCATTTCCATGCCCTCTTCCACTTCCAGCTCATGGGCCTGTCGGGCGCTTTTGTCACGGGCGACCTGTTCAACCTGTTTGTGTTCTTCGAGGTCCTGCTCATCGCCTCCTACGTGCTGCTGGTGCATGGGCAGGGACGCGCCCGCTTCAGGGCAGGGCTGCATTTCGTGGTGCTGAATCTGGCGGCCTCGGCCCTGTTTCTGGTGGGCCTGGCCGTCATCTATGGCGTGACCGGCACCCTGAACATGGCAGACCTCGCCCTGCGGGTGGGCAAGCTGGGCGCGCAGGAGGCGGTTCTGCTCAAAGCCGGCGCACTGATCCTGCTGGTGGTGTTCGGCCTGAAGGCGGCCATCGTACCTTTGTACCTGTGGCTGCCCGGCACCTACGCGGCCGCCTGCGCGCCGGTGGCCGCGCTGTTCGCCATCATGACGAAGGTCGGCGTGTACAGCATCATTCGGGTGCATGCCGTGATCCTGGACAGCGGCGCAGGACACGCAGCGCTGGCCGCCGAACCTTGGTTGCTTCCGGTGGCACTGGTCACCATCGCACTGGGCGTCCTGGGCGCGCTGGCCGCGCACACACTGGCCCGTCTGGTGTCGTACCTGACGGTGGCCTCGGTCGGCACCATTCTGGCCGGTGTGGGCTTGTTCACCCCCCAGGCAATGTCTGCAGCGCTGTACTACATGGTTCACAGCACGCTGGTCATGGCCGCCCTCTTCCTGCTGGTGGAACTGGTCGCTTCCCAGCGCGGTGATGCCGAGGATCGCCTTCAGCCGGCTGCGCCGGTGGCACAGCCTGTGCTGCTGGGCCTCATGACGCTGCTGGGCGCGGCCTCCGCGGCGGGCCTGCCGCCGCTACCAGGTTTCATGGGCAAGCTGATGATCCTGGAGAGCTCCGCACTCACACCGGCCCAGGCCTGGGTCTGGCCTGTGGTTCTCCTGGGTGGATTCCTGACCCTGATCGGCCTGGCCCGTGCGGGCTCCATCCTCTTCTGGAGCGTCCTGGCGCAAGACAGCCATTCAAGCCGCGCCGGCGGCAGCACGAAGCTGACCCTGGCCACGCTGAGCCTGCTGGGTCTCAGTCTGGTGCTCGCCGTTGCTGCGTCGCCCATGAAGCGCTACACCGACGCGGCGGCCAGCCAGCTGGCCGACCATGCCAGCTACGCCCGGGCCGTGCTGGGTCCGCTCGGTGGCGAGTCCGCACAAACGACCCGAAGGTACAAGGCGGGCGAAGGTGAAGTCGTGCTCCCCGGCAAGGGAGGCTCGCCATGAAGAAAGCGCCCTGGTTCGCCCACCGCTGGCTGTCGGTCCTATTGGGGATGAGCTGGCTGCTGCTGCAGCAATCGCTGGCCCCCGCGCACCTGCTTTCCGCCCTCGCGATCGGCCTGGTCGTTCCGCGCATGCTGCATGGCTTCCTGCCACCGTCCACCCCGATTCTTGTGGGGCCCGCGCTACGCCTGACGGCCGTGGTGCTTGCCGACATCGTGACGTCGAACATCACCGTGGCCCGCCTGGTGCTCGGTCCGATGCGCAAGCTGCGACCGGCCTGGGTTCCTGTCCCGCTGGAGCTGCAGCACCCCACGGCCATTTCGCTGCTGGCCGCGATCATCACCACCACGCCGGGCACGGTGTCGTGCACCGTGGACGAATCGCGCCGCCGAATTCTGGTTCACGCGCTCGATTGCGCCGATCCGGCACAAATGGCCGTCGATATCAAATCACGCTACGAGGCCGCGCTGATGGTCATCTTCAGACAGTCACCGGACGACAAGGGGGGTCAAGCATGAGCACCAGCATCCTCGCCCTGGCACTCGACATCGCGGCGGGCGCCATCTCGCTGGCGATGGTGTTGTGCGGATGGCGTCTGATCCGTGGACCGCACGTGGTTGATCGCCTGCTGGCCATCGACACGCTGTACCTGAATGCGGTGGCGCTGATCGTGCTGCTCGGCATCCGCCTGCACACGCCGATCCTGTTCGAAGCGGCGCTGGTCGTCGCCATGCTGGGCTTTGTCTCGACGGTGGCGCTGGCGCGCTACCTGACACGCGGCGACGCCATCGAATGAACGCAAGGAAATCGCCATGACACTGCATCCCCTGATCGAATGGCTGGCCGCCGGTTTGCTACTGGTGTCTGCATTTTTTCTGCTCGTCGGTGCGGTCGGCCTGGTGCGCCTTCCCGACTTCTTCATGCGCCTGCACGCACCGACCAAGGCGTCCACGCTGGGCGTCGGGGGGGCGCTACTGGCCAGCATGCTGGTGTCGGCCGCCGAGGGACGCGCTGGCTTTGCCGAACTGCTGATCACGCTGTTCGTCTTCGTGACCGCGCCGGTTTCGGCCAACCTGATGGCGCAGGCTGCGCTGCATCTGCGCATCTCGGGCAAGGCCACCGAGCCGGGGGACGCTGTGCCGGAGCGCGCCGGGCCGCCCTGAGACAGCGTATCGGGCCCGGCGTCAGCCAAACGCCTGGCCGGTGCTGTCAAAATGCCGGTTTGCGCCCTGCGCGGCAAACGCGGAAATACCTGCATCTGCCATGACGGGGTTCCGTTCCTCCCACACGCCCAGCACCATGACCACGAGCATCCAGCAAGCCGACCTGACCGAATCCGTTGCCGCCGCGCTGCAGTACATCAGCTACTACCACCCGGCCGACTACATCGCCCATCTGGCCCGCGCCTATGAGCGCGAACAGAGTCCGGCCGCCAAGGACGCGATCGCGCAGATCCTGACCAACAGCAAGATGAGCGCCACCGGCCACCGCCCGATCTGCCAGGACACCGGCATCGTCAACGTGTTCCTGAAGGTCGGCATGGACGTGCGCTGGGAAGGCTTTACCGGGAGCCTGGACGATGCCATCAACGAAGGCGTGCGCCGCGGCTACAACGATCCGGCCAACACCTTGCGCGCTTCGGTCGTGGCCGACCCCGAGTTCCTGCGCAAGAACACCAAGGACAACACACCCGCCGTGATCTTCACCGAAATCGTACCGGGCAACACCGTGGAAGTCACCGTGGCCGCCAAGGGCGGCGGCAGCGAGAACAAGAGCAAGATGTACATGCTGAACCCTGGCGATTCGGTGGTGGACTGGGTCCTGAAAACGGTGCCCACCATGGGTGCCGGCTGGTGCCCGCCGGGCATGCTGGGCATCGGCATCGGCGGCACGGCCGAGAAGGCGGTGCTGATGGCCAAGGAAAGCCTGATGGACCACCTGGACATGTACGAACTGCAGGCCAAAGCGGCCAGCGGCGCTGAACTCTCCAGCGTTGAAAAACTCCGCCTGGAGCTGTTCGAGAAGGTCAACGCCCTGGGCATCGGCGCGCAGGGCCTGGGCGGCCTGACCACCGTGCTGGACGTCAAGATCAAGATGTACCCGACGCACGCCGCCAGCAAACCGATTGCCATGATCCCGAACTGCGCCGCCACGCGCCACGCCCACTTCGTGCTGGATGGCAGCGGCCCGGTCTACCTGACGCCGCCCTCGCTGGACACCTGGCCCGATGTGGCCTGGACTCCTGACTACGTCAAGAGCAAAAAGGTCGATCTGAACGCCCTGACACCGGCCGAAGTGGCCAGTTGGAAGCCCGGTGACACCCTGCTGCTGAACGGCAAGATGCTGACCGGGCGCGACGCCGCGCACAAGCGCATCAAGGACATGCTGGCCAAGGGCGAGAAACTGCCGGTGGACTTCACCAACCGGGTGATCTACTACGTCGGCCCGGTGGACCCGGTGCGCGATGAGGCTGTCGGCCCGGCCGGCCCCACCACCTCCACCCGCATGGACGGCTTCACCGAAATGATGCTCGCCGAAACCGGCCTGATCGCGATGATCGGCAAGGCCGAGCGCGGCCCGGTGGCCATCGAGGCGATCAAGAAGCACAAGTCGGCCTACCTGATGGCCGTAGGCGGCGCCGCCTACCTGGTATCCAAGGCCATCAAGACCGCCAAGGTCGTGGGTTTTGCCGACCTGGGCATGGAAGCCATCTACGAATTCGACGTGGTCGACATGCCGGTCACCGTGGCGGTGGATGCCGGTGGCACCAGCGCTCATATCACCGGCCCGGCAGAGTGGCAAAAGCGCATCGCGACCGGCGAATTCAAGGGCATCAGCGTCACCGGCGCTTGATAGCAACGGCGTTTGACGCCGTGCGCGCGGGCCGGCCCATCGGCGTCTTCGACAGCGGCGTCGGGGGCTTGAGCATCCTGCGCGCATTGCGCGCCGAATTGCCGCACGAACATTTCGTCTATTTCGCCGACAGCGGCCATGCGCCCTATGGCGAGCGGGACGAAGCCCATGTGATCGCCCGCTCGCGCGCGATCACGGCGCAACTTCGTGCTGAACATGGCATCAAGGCGCTGGTCATCGCCTGCAACACGGCCACCGCCGCCGCCGTACACCTGCTGCGCGCAGAGCACCCCGACCTGCCGATCATCGGGGTGGAGCCTGCCCTCAAGCCGGCGGTGGGACTGACCCGCACCGGACGCATTGGCGTGCTGGCCACGCGCGGCACGCTGGGCAGCGCCAAATTCGCGGCGCTGCTGGCCTCGCTGTCGGGCTTGGCCGAATTCACTGTTCAGCCTTGTGACGGTCTTGCGGACGCGATAGAGCGTCAGGAAGCCGCGAAAATCATAGCGCTCTGTGGCCAATACACGCTGGGAATAGGCCGATTCGGCTTGAAACCCGGGCAGATCGACACGCTGGTGCTCGGCTGCACCCATTACCCGTTCGCCAACGAATACCTGCGCGCCCTGCTGGGCCCCGCTATTCAGTTCATCGACACCGGAGAGCCCGTTGCCCGCCACACGCGCCAGTTGCTGATGACGAGTCACATCCCACTGCAGAACGCGGACGCCCCAGCAGTGAGCTGCAAGCCCACCGGACACCTGACCCTGGTCAGTTCCGGCGCTCCGGCGGCATTGAAGGCTGCGGCGCAACGCTGGCTCGGATTGGCCGTCCCGGTGCACACAACACACTGAATTTCAAGAAAAATTGGCATGAACCCAGCGTCATCGGGTCATCCATAGCTATCTATTCAGTAGTATTGCGTGACCCGTCGCCAGCCCAAAGCCGCTCACCGGAGAGGTCGAGGTGGGTCAGGTACAGCCGGACGTCAAATTCAAGTTGGTGGTATTCGGGATCCATGTGGCTGCACAGCTTGTAAAACGCCTTGTCGTGCTGGCGCTCCTTGAGGTGCGCGAGTTCATGCACGGCGATCATGCGCAGGAACTCCGGAGGCGAATCCTTGAACACCGACGCGATCCGGATCTCGTGGCTGGCCTTGAGGCGGCTGCCCTGCACCCTTGAGTGCGCGGTGTGCAGGCCCAGCGCATGCTTGACGGCGTGAATCTTGCTGTCGAACAGCACCTTGTCCACCGGTTCGGCATTCCGCAAGTATTCACCCTTGAGCCCGCTGACATACTGGAAAAGCGCGCGATCGCTGCGAATGCCATGCGCGACGGGGTACTTGTCGCGAAGAAAAGCGGCCAGTCCCTTGGCTTCCATGATCCTTCTGACCTGTGCCTGCAGATCGGCGGGATAGGCCAGCAGATACTTCAGCGGATTCATCGCGCACTGCGCCGTGGTCGCCGGGCCGCTGCATGCCGCGACGGCCATGCCACACGACGCCTGAGAAACCGGTCGATCAATGCAGGTGACGCGGCCGGCGCCCGCCGCCCCCGTGGCCGGAGCCACCCGGGCCACGCGGTGGCTTGCCCAGTTCCAGCGAATTGACCAGCGCATCGAAGCGCTGGGTGAAAAGCTTGTCGATTTCACCCACCACGCCACCCAGCTCCGCGCCATCGAAGTGGCGTTCCATCAGCGCCACCACGTCCTCGACCAGCAAGTCGCGCTGCGCCTGCATGATGGCCGCAGGGGTAGGCCCCACAAAGAGCATCACGAAGTCGTCGCGGGATTCCTCGCTATGGTCGCCGTCCTCCTCGTCGAATTCGGTGTCGTAGAAGGTCACCTCGATCGGCGCGCCGGTATCGGCCAGTTCGTTGAGGCTCATGCACATTTCGTCCAGCGCCTGACGGAAGTCCTCGTCGCCGGTGACCGTCCAGCACATCTGCAGCATGTGAGCGGGAGCGTCAAAGCGGATGCCCGGCTCGTCCTCGAACGCACTGGCCGCGCCATCAGCCAGCGATCGCGCGCCAGCATATTTCCACAGGGGCTTCAGGGCGTCCTGGAGTGCATCAAATCCCACATCAGGCCGCAGGCGCACATCGCCATGCACATGAATCTCGAAGGGGGGGGTGTAGTGTGTCATGGTCAACTCTGTTTCGGTGGTGCCTCGAACCGGAATCGAACCGGTACGTCCGGTAAAGGACGGCAGATTTTAAGTCTGCTGTGTCTACCAATTTCACCATCGAGGCAGTATGTCAATTGTCGCAGGTCGCTGTTTTCGTTTCGTAAAGCAGACAGCCCTGCCAACGCGGACGTTGGCAGGGCTGTCGTTTTGGAGGCGCGGGCCGGAGTCGAACCGACCTACACGGATTTGCAATCCGGTGCATAACCGCTTTGCTACCGCGCCAGTATCTACCGCAATTCACCAGACAAAAAAGGGAAGCCTTGGCTTCCCTTCTGGGGCAGAAGATGTTGGTGAATCTTCCGTTATCTGGAGCGGGAAACGAGATTCGAACTCGCGACCTCAACCTTGGCAAGGTTGCGCTCTACCAACTGAGCTATTCCCGCATATGCCTGAACAAATCGACTGATCGAATATGCCGTTGCAAGCCTCAAATTATAGCCTAACTTTTTCAACCATGGAGACAACAGAATGAAAATTTGATCAGTGCTTGATTGATTCGCTTCCCGCGACACCCGGCCCGGCGTCGGACGCCGCGGCCACGACGCCCGCCTCGTCGTCAGGCAGAGGCAACGGCTTTCGCTCCAGCGCAATGTCCAACACCTGGTCGATCCACTTGACCGGGACGATCTCCAGGCCATTCTTCACATTTTCGGGAATTTCCTGCAGATCTTTCACGTTTTCCTGCGGGATCAATACCGTCTTGATGCCGCCACGCAAGGCCGCCAGCAGTTTTTCCTTGAGCCCGCCAATTGCGGTCACCTCCCCGCGCAAAGTGATCTCACCGGTCATCGCCACGTCGCCGCGCACGGGTATTCCCGTCAATGCAGAAACAAATGCGGTCGTCATCGCGGCCCCAGCGCTGGGTCCGTCCTTGGGCGTCGCACCATCAGGAACGTGGATGTGAATATCGCGCTTCTCGAATACCTCGTCCTTGATGCCGAGGCGCCGGGAACGGCTACGCACTACGGTGCGTGCGGCTTCCACGGACTCCTTCATGACATCACCGAGCATGCCGGTGCGGGTAATGACACCCTTCCCAGGCATGGTGGCCGCCTCGATCGTCAGGAGATCACCGCCCACCTCGGTCCAGGCCAGTCCGACCACCTGCCCAACCTGGTTCTGGCTCTCGGCCAGGCCGTAGGCAAATTTGCGCACGCCCAGAAAGTCATTCAGGTTGTCCGCCGATACGACCACTTGCGCAGTCATCTTCTTGAGCAAAAGCCCCTTGACCACCTTGCGGCAGATCTTGGACAGCTCGCGCTCCAGCGAGCGCACCCCAGCCTCTCGGGTGTAGTAGCGAACAATGTCACGTACCGCCTCGTCGGTGACCTTCAACTCCTCAGCCTTCACGCCATTGTTCTTCAACTGCTTGGGCAGCAGGTACCTGATGGCAATATTCGTCTTCTCATCCTCTGTGTAGCCAGAAAGGCGAATGACCTCCATGCGGTCCAGCAGCGCCGTGGGAATGTTCATGGAGTTCGACGTGGCCACGAACATCACGTCCGACAGATCAAAATCCACTTCGACATAATGGTCTGCAAACGTGTGGTTCTGCTCCGGATCAAGCACTTCAAGCAATGCGCTTGAAGGGTCTCCGCGGAAATCCGTTCCCAGCTTGTCGATTTCATCGAGAAGAAACAAGGGATTTCGCGTGCCGACCTTGCTCAGGCTCTGCAGGACCTTGCCCGGCATCGCGCCAATGTAGGTGCGGCGATGACCGCGAATCTCGGCTTCGTCACGCATGCCCCCCAAGGCCATACGGACGTACTTGCGACCGGTGGCCTTGGCAACCGACTGTCCCAGCGATGTTTTGCCGACGCCGGGGGGACCCACCAGGCAAAGGATCGGTGCCTTGAGTTTGTCGACGCGTTGCTGAACCGCAAGATATTCAAGAATCCGGTCCTTCACCTTGTCCAGTCCGTAGTGGTCCTCGTTCAGCACGGTCTCGGCGTGCGTCAGGTCGTGCTTGATCTTGGTTTTTTTCGCCCACGGCAGGCCGGTCAGCACATCGATGTAGTTGCGCACCACCGTGGCCTCGGCGGACATCGGTGACATCAGCTTGAGCTTCTTGAGTTCGCCCTCGGCCTTCTTGCGCGCTTCCGCGGGCATCTTGGCCGCCTTGATCTTCTTCTCGATTTCCTCGATGTCAGCGCCCTCCTCGCCTTCACCGAGTTCCTTCTGGATCGCCTTGACCTGCTCGTTGAGATAAAAGTCCCGCTGGTTCTTCTCCATCTGCCGCTTGACCCGCCCGCGGATCTTCTTGTCGACATTCAGGATTTCGACCTCGCGCTCGAGTTGCTCGAACAGGTTTTCAAGCCTTGCCTTGACATCCGCCAGGTCAAGTACAACCTGTTTGTTCTCCAGTTTCAGCGGGAGGTGTGCGGCGATCGTGTCTGCCAGGCGCCCCGGATCGTCAATGCTCGAAATGGAAGTCAGGATTTCAGGTGGAATTTTCTTGTTGAGTTTGACGTACTGATCAAACTGCTGCATCACGGCGCGGCGAAGTGCCTCGATTTCGCTGGCCTTGTCATCACCCGCAACGGCCTCCAGCGGCGTCAGGGTGGCAATGAAATGAGATTCACCATCCTCAATCCGGTTGACGGCGGCGCGCTGCTGGCCTTCGACCAGCACCTTCACCGTGCCATCAGGCAACTTGAGCATCTGCAGGATGGTGGACACGCAACCGACCTCGAACATATCGGTGACAGCGGGCTCGTCCTTGGCAGCGGTCTTCTGGGCTACGAGCATGATGCGCCGCTCCGCCTCCATCGCTGCCTCCAGGGCCTTGATGCTCTTGGGGCGCCCGACAAACAACGGAATCACCATGTGCGGAAACACCACCACGTCACGAAGTGGCAGCAGGGGAAGATCGATCGGGGTTGCAGGAAGCGGTATATGTCCAGACATGGCAGTCCCTTGAGTTACCCGTTGAATATGGTTGTCATGGCAGGATTTTCAACCCTTCCCTGTTCCCGGAGCAGTGGCAGGGTTGAAACATCGACGCAGCGTCAAGAACGTGGGCCTGGTTCAGGCCTTCTTCGCGGCTTCCCGGTACACCAGTAGCGGCGGCTTGCATTCCTCGATGGTGGACTCGTCGACCACCACTTTTTCGACGTTTGCGGTGTTGGGCAGATCAAACATGGTGTCAATCAGGGCCTGCTCCAGTATTGAACGCAGACCCCGCGCGCCAGTTTTACGCGCCAGTGCCTTGCGGGCGATGGCCTTGAGCGCGGAAGGCCTGATTTCCAGATCAACCCCTTCCATGGCGAGCAGCTTTCCGAACTGCTTGCTCAGTGCATTCTTGGGCTCGGTGAGAATCTGCACCAGCGCATCCTCGCTCAACTCGGCCAGCGCAGCAATGACGGGCATGCGGCCCACGAGTTCCGGAATCAGCCCGAACTTGATCAGGTCTTCCGGCTCGATCTCATTGAACACATCCGTCAATGAGCGCTGCTTCTTGCTCTTGACGATGGCACCAAACCCAATGCCCGAGGCCTCCGTACGGTTCTCGATGACTTTTTCCAGGCCGGCAAAGGCGCCGCCGCAAATGAACAGGATATTGGTCGTGTCCACCTGCAGGAAATCCTGGTTCGGATGCTTGCGTCCGCCTTGCGGCGGCACGCTGGCCATGGTGCCTTCGATCAGCTTGAGCAAGGCCTGCTGTACACCCTCGCCCGACACGTCGCGCGTGATCGAGGGGTTGTCGGACTTGCGCGAGATCTTGTCGATCTCGTCGATGTAGACAATTCCGCGCTGCGCCCGCTCCACCTCGTAGTTGCAGCTCTGCAGCAACTTGGCAACGATGTTCTCGACATCCTCGCCCACATAACCGGCCTCAGTCAGCGTTGTGGCGTCCGCCATCACAAAGGGCACGTCGAGCATGCGCGCCAGTGTCTGGGCCAGAAGGGTCTTGCCGGAACCGGTCGGACCGATCAGAAGTATGTTGCTCTTGGCCAGTTCGACATCGTCTTTCTTGGCTTTTTCCTTGTGCCGCAGGCGCTTGTAGTGGTTGTAGACGGCGACCGCGAGTGTGCGTTTCGCTTTTTCCTGGCCGATCACGTAGTTGTCGAGGTTGGCCTTGATCTCGCTGGGCGTGGGCAATTCGCCACGCGCCTCACGCCCGTCGGTTACTGCGGGCAGTTCGTCACGGATGATCTCGTTGCACAGATCGATGCACTCGTCACAGATGAATACCGAAGGCCCGGCGATCAGCTTCTTCACTTCGTGCTGGCTCTTGCCGCAGAAAGAGCAGTACAGGGTTTTTTCGGTTGAAGAGCCTTTTTTTTCGGCCATGTGGGCAGTGCCTCGTTACAGGGGTTCCGAATGATAACCAAATAAAAACGGCGTCTTCTGCGAAGAAAACGCCGCTTCAGCGCGTGGCCCGTTCAGAGATGACGGGTTAGGGACGCTTCGAAATCACTTGATCAACCAGACCGTATTCCTTGGACTCCTCAGCGGAGAGGTAGTAGTCGCGCTCGGTGTCGCGCTCGATCTTCTCCAGCGGCTGTCCCGTGCAATCGGCCAGGATCTTGTTCAGTTGCTGACGGGTCTTGAGGATTTCGCGCGCCGAAATCTCGATTTCAGTCGCCTGGCCCTGGGCGCCACCCGACGGCTGATGGATCATGATTTTGGAATTGGGCAACGAAAAGCGCTTGCCCTTGGCGCCTGCCGCCAGCAGGAAGGCGCCCATGCTCGCGGCGAAACCGGTGCACAGCGTCGACACATCCGGCTTGATGAAATTCATCGTGTCGTAGATGGCCATGCCGGCACTCACCGAGCCGCCGGGCGAGTTGATGTAGAACGAAATGTCCTTCTCGGGATTCTCGCTTTCGAGAAAAAGCAGTTGGGCGACGACCAGATTGGCGGTCTGGTCGTTGACCGGACCCACAAGAAAAATCACCCGCTCCTTGAGCAGGCGCGAATAGATGTCGTAAGACCGCTCACCGCGACCTGATTGCTCGATGACCATCGGCACCATGCCGAGGCCTTGAATGTCCAGTGCGCTCATTTTTTCTCCTGCGTATGCAAATACTGTACCGAAAAACAGACTACCCCAGACAAGGTGGGGCCTGTCAACCGGACTGCAAGTCCGGCCCAAGCCCCGGTCAGGTCATGCAAAGGGACGGCTGCAATCAGCCTTGCTGACCCATCAATTCATCGAACGAGACGGTCTTTTCACTGATCTTGGCCTTGGCCAGTACGAAGTCGGTCACATTGTTCTCGATCACAACCGCCTCAACCTCGGCCATCCGGCGGTTATCGCTGAGGTACCAGCGCACCACCTCGGCGGGCTTTTCATAGCTGGCGGCGAGTTCTTCGACGTGTGCCTTGAGTTGCTCGGGCTTGGCGTGCAGTTCGTTGGCGCGAACCAGTTCGGCCACCACCAGCCCCAGGCGTACGCGGCGCTCCGCCTGCGGCAGGAACACATCGTCCGGAATCGGTGCCTTTTCGGCATCCTTGATGCCGCGCTGCTTGAGTTCGGCGCGCGCACCTTCGAGCAGACGCTCCACCTCGGACTGCACGCTGGCCTTGGGCAGGTCGAGCTCGGCCTTGGCAACCAAGGCGTCCATGACCGCCTGCTTGTTGCGTGCCAGCAGACGGAACTTGACTTCGCGCTCCAGATTCTTCCTGATGTCTGCGCGCAGCGCTTCTACCGTGCCATCTTCGATACCAAGTGACTTGGCGAGCGCCTCATTGACCTCGGGCAGATGGGCTGCCTCGATCTTCTTGATCGTGACCATGAAGTCAGCTGTCTTGCCGGCCACGTCCTTGCCATGGTAGTCGTCGGGGAAGGCCAGCGGGAAAGTCTTGCTCTCGCCCGACTTCATGCCGCGCACGGCTTGCTCAAATTCCTTGAGCATCTGGCCTTCGCCGACCAGGAACTGGAAATCCTCGGCCTTGCCACCCGAGAAGGTCTCGCCGTCAATCTTGCCCTCAAAGTCCACCGTGACGCGGTCGCCCTCCTGGGCCGCGGCATCCATCGCGCGCTGCGCGAAAGTACGGCGCTGCTTGCGCAGGATGTCGATGGTCTTGTCAATCGCCGCATCGCTGACTTCAGCGGTGATTTTTTCAACTTCGGCCGTGGTCAGGTCGCCGATCCGCACTTCGGGGTAGACCTCAAACACCGCGTCAAAGGCCAGTTCGCCTTCGCCAGATTGCTCTTTTTCGGTGATGCGGGGCTGGCCAGCGACACGAAGTTTGGCCTCGTTGGCGGCCGTGGCAAAAGCCTCGCCCACCTTGTCGTTCATCACCTCATAGTGCACGGAATAGCCGTAGCGCTGTGCCACCACGTTCATCGGCACCTTGCCGGGGCGGAAGCCGTCCATTTTCACGGTGCGCGCCAGCTTTTTCAGGCGCGAGTCCACTTCGGACTGGATCACGTTGACGGGGAGCGTCAGCGTCATCTTGCGCTCAAGCTTTTCAAGGGTTTCTACAGTCACAGCCATGATATGAATTTCTCTCGTTAGTGGTGCGCGGGGCGGGACTCGAACCCGCACAGTATTGCTACCGTCAGGACCTAAACCTGGTGCGTCTACCAATTTCGCCACCCGCGCGGGCTTGAAAACAGTCACGGGCGGCCTGCAGGCATCGCGGCAGACCGCAAGACCCTTCGACCACCCGCATGAAATCGGTCAACCTTTTATTTTAACCGCGAACGCCCCCGCCACCGGCGCCGCTACCGCAGAACCCTCTCAGGGCAGGACCACCGGCTCGCGCTTGATGCGAAACCACGCCGCATACATGGCCGGCAAGGCCAGCAAGGTCAGTGCCGTCGCCACAACCAGCCCGCCCATGATGGCCACCGCCATCGGACCCCAGAACACAGAGCGCGACAGCGGGATCATGGCCAGCACAGCCGCGGCGGCCGTCAGCACGATGGGGCGCAGCCGGCGCACGGCTGACTCGACGATCGCGTCCCAGGCCGGAACACCGCGGGCACGGTCCTGCTCGATCTGGTCGATCAGGATCACCGAGTTGCGCTGGATCATGCCCATGAGAGCAATCACCCCGAGCAGCGCGACAAACCCGAACGGCCGGTTCAGCGCCAGCAGGGCCGCCGCCACGCCCGCAATGCCCAGGGGCCCGGTCAGGAAGACCAGCATGGCGCGGCTGAAGCTGTGCAACTGCAGCATCAACAGCGTGAAGGTGATGAACAGCATGATCGGAATGCCCGCGGCGATCGAGGCGGAGCCCTTGGAGCTTTCCTCCACAGCACCCGCCACTTCGATACGGTAGTCGCCCAGACCTGACGAAGCCCACTGGACCTCCAGCGCCTTGAGTTGCGGCAGCAGTTCGGCAGAAACTGTCGCGCCCTGCAGGCCTTCGACGATGTCGCTCTGCACGGTGATGGCATAGTCGCGGTTCTCACGCCACATCACGCCGGGCTCCCAGGTGAAGGCCGGCCTGGCGATCTGCGTCAGCGGAATCGACTTTCCGGATGCTGTCGGCAGGTAGGCGTTGCCAATGTCGGTGATGGCATTGCGCTCGTCCAGCGGCTGGCGCAGCACGATGTCAATCAGCTTGTCGCCCTCACGGTACTGGCCGACGGTGGAGCCGGCCAGGATGGTCCTGGAGGCCTGCGCGATGGACTGGCTGGTGACGCCGAGCGCGCGCGCCTTGGCCTGGTCCACCTCCAGGCGCAACACCTTGATCGACTCGTTCCAGTTGTCGTTCACGCCGCGGGTGTTCGGGCTCTGCCGCATCAGCGCCTTGACTTCGTCGGCACGCTCGCGCAGCACCAGCGGATCGAGCCCGACCACGCGGAACTGCACCGGATAGGGCACGGGCGGCCCGTTCGGCAGCAGCTTCACGCGTCCGCGCGCCTCGGGAAACTCCTCGGCCAGCACGGCCGGCAGTCTGACGCGCAAGGCTTCGCGGGTCTTCAGGTCCTTTGCCAGCACGATCAACTGCGACACGTTGGTCTGCGGGAATATCTGGTCCAGCGGCAAATAGAAGCGC
>Ga0209262_10000655_pt1 | contig 14989 bp, 16 predicted proteins | sample Lowcelwee11metaG_FD_187171 | JGI IMG/M metagenome (GOLD analysis project Ga0209262, IMG submission 187171) | Freshwater pond sediment microbial communities from the University of Edinburgh, under environmental carbon perturbations - Low... | ecosystem: Environmental > Aquatic > Freshwater >...
GAGCCCAGCTCCCCCGGCGTCCCCGCCGCCCTGGCGGAGCTCACCCTGACCCTGACCTATAACGACCTCGACCAGGTCCGTGACCTCTTCGCACACCTCGGCCACGAGATCGCCTGCATCATCGTCGAACCGGTCGCCGGCAACATGAACTGTATCCCCCCGGTCCCCGGTTTCCTGGCCGGTCTGCGGGAAATCTGCGACGCCCATGGTGCCCTGCTCATCTTCGACGAGGTGATGACAGGCTTCCGCGTCGCCCTCGGCGGCGCCCAGGCCCTCTATGGGGTAACACCCGACCTGACCACCCTGGGTAAAATCATCGGCGGCGGTATGCCGGTGGGCGCCTTCGGTGGCCGGCGCGAGGTGATGGAGAAGATCTCGCCCCTGGGCCCCGTCTATCAGGCCGGCACCCTCTCCGGCAACCCGGTCGCCATGACCGCCGGCCTCAAGACCCTGGAGCTCATTTCCGCCCCCGGCTTTTACGCCGCTCTGGGCGCCAAGACCCAACGGCTGACGAAGGGTTTGCGGCAGGCAGCCCGGGATGCGGACATCCCCCTGACTACCAATCAGGTCGGCGGCATGTTCGGAATCTTCTTCACCGAGGCGGACCAGGTGACGGATTACGCCGGGGCCACGGCCTGCGATGTGGCCCGCTTCCGGACCTTCTTCCACGCCATGTTGGCCCGTGGTCAGTATCTGGCTCCCTCCGCCTTCGAGGCCGGCTTCGTCTCCGCCGCGCACAGCGAGGCGGACATCGATGCCACCCTAGCGGCCGCTAAAGAGGTGCTGGCGGCCCTCGGCAGCTAGGGCAAAACAGGGCCAGCCGGGTTTGTCAGCACCCCACCGACCCGCACGGGAACCCAGCAACCATGGATCATGACTTTTGGCACCAACGCTGGCTCAAGGGTGAAACCGGCTGGCACCAGGACGACATCAATCCGCACCTCCAGGCTTATTGGCCACCGCCCGGGGTGGAGGCCGGCGCCCGCGTCCTGGTACCCCTCTGTGGCAAGAGCCGGGACCTGCTCTGGCTGGCGGGGGAGGGTTACCGAGTCCTGGGGATTGAGATCAGCGCCCTCGGGGTCGAGGCCTTTTTCTCCGAAAACGGCCTGACGCCCGCCATCAGCCCTGAACCACCCTTCACCCGTTACCGCATCGACGAATTGGAAATCCTCTGTGGTGACTTCTTCGATCTGAGGCCGGAACAGGTCGCGGACGTGACCGCCCTCTTCGACCGCGCCGCCCTGATCGCCCTGCCAACCGCACTGCGGACCCGCTACGCCCGTCACCTCCATGTCCTGCTACCGCCGGCGGTCAGCGGACTCCTCGTCAGCCTGGACTATGACCAGGCCGAGCGGGCCGGACCGCCCTTTGCCGTGACCGACCAAGAGATCCGCGCCCTGTTCGCCGAGCGCTTTCGCCTCACCGAGTTCGCGGTCCTAGATCTCTTCGCCACGAACCCGCGCTACCGCGCCCAAGGCCTGACGCGCATGTTGGAACGGGTTTACGGCCTGAGACCATTCCAGACCCCGGACCCATGACCTCAACCCAATTAATTTTTATTATTTCAATATTTTATAAATTTTTGCCGCCCGCCATGGTCGAAGCATCGCCCATGATTGGGAATGGCTTGATTCAAGCGGGCACACAGTTATCCAGCGCTGCGGGTCAACGCAATTTCGGGCACTAACAGCGTCTCGGCACCCTTGGCATACTATTTTATATAATTGATTATAAACAAATTATCTTCTCAACAATTCCTAGGTATTGACTGGGTATAGGGAAAACCATACCATATCCACCTCCTGACTTAATGATTTGTCATGAGGATTTAGATCATGAACCTGGATGTCCGCACCCTGATTCTCGCGGCTAGCATCATGGCTTCCGCCCCGATGAACCCGGCCTCGGCTAACCTGGCCCATGAATCCCCGCTCCCCCTCGCCCTTGACGAGGATGCCAAAAACCGCCAAAAGCCCGCTCGCGATACCGAGGCCAGCGGCGGCGACGGCGATACCCCCAAGGCCCGCAAACCCGAACTCACGAAGGCAAAAGCCTCTAACTCCCGATCGGTCAAGAGCACCGGCAACCTTGATGCGGAACTGCACTGCCTGGCCCTCAACATCTTTCACGAGGCCGGCGCGGAGTCACATACCGGTAAGCAGGCCGTGGCCGCCGTCACCCTCAACCGCGTCAAGTCCGATGCCTTCCCCAAGTCGGTCTGCGGTGTCGTCAAGCAGCGCGACAAGAAGAGTTGCCAGTTTTCCTGGTGGTGCCAGAAGCCCAAGTCGCCCCCCAAGGACTCCGATGCTTGGCAAGATTCCCTGGAAATTGCCCGCAAGACCCTGGACGGTCTGCATAAGGATCCCACCCAGGGCGCCCTTTATTTCCATGCGACCCGCGTCAAACCCGATTGGTCCCGCACCTTCAAGAAAACCACCCGCATTGGTAACCACATCTTTTACAAGCCGGCCAAGGCCGCGGCCTGACGCCCAAGACCCCGCGCGGGGTTAGCGATCGCGATCGGCGCGGCGGGATCCGCGCCGGATCGCGATCAGGCCATGGCCTTCTCACAGCCATTCCCTTCGCCTCATCCCCCTGACACCTCGTCAACTCCCGACAACCTCATCTTGATTCCAGGGCGCCAACGGCGTCAGGATAGGCCCAGTCATTCCCCAGCCAGCGGTCCCCCACCATGTCTAGCCCCAATCAGACCGGCGCCAGCCTCTTTTTCGATACCCTCGTCGATCTCGGCGTGGAACACATCTTCGGGCACACGGGCGGGGCCGTCATTCCCTTGCATGTGGAGTTGAACAAGCGCATGCGGCGCGGGCAGAAGTCACCGCAATTCATCCTCTGTCGCCAGGAAGGGGGGGCGGGACACGCGGCGGAGGGCTATGCCCGTACCAGCGGCCGGGTGGGAGTGGCCCTGGCCACCTCGGGTCCCGGCGCCACCAACCTGGTCACCCCCATCGCCGACGCCCACAAGGATTCCATCCCCACCCTCTTCATCACCGGCCAGGTGCCCAGCTTCGCCATCGGCACGGACGCCTTTCAGGAGGTGGACACCATCGGCATGACCCGGCCCATCTCCAAGCACAACTATCTGGTCAAGGATGTGCGTGATCTGGAGTGGGTGCTGCGGGAGGCCTTCGCCCTTGCCCAGGGCGGACGGCCCGGCCCCGTGGTGGTGGATATCTGCAAGGACGTCCAGTTGGCAACTGCCGTCACGGGCAATAGCCCGCGCTTGCGTCACCGCGAGACCTGCCCCTTTGACCGCCAGGCCGCGGACGCCATTCTCGATGCCCTGGCCAAGGCGCACCGGCCGGTCATCAAGGCTGGCGGCGGCATCATTCATGCCAGCGCGGCCGAGGCCCTGCAAGTCTTCGCCGAGCGCTTCGATGTGCCGGTCTCCACCACCTTCAACGCCTTGGGGGTCATCCCCTTCCATAGCCCCTACAACCTGGGCATGCCGGGCATGCACGGCGCCATCCCGGCGAACTATGCCCTCCGCGAGGCGGACCTGATCCTGACCCTGGGGGGCCGTTTCGATGATCGCGTGGCGGTCAAGGACTTTGCCAAGGGCAAGTGCATCGCCCACGTGGACATAGACCCCTCCGAATTGGACAAGCGCATCCGCGCCGACCTGTCCCTGACCGCGGACCTCAAGAGCTTCCTCGAATATGGCCTTGGCTTCGGCCAGCGCGCCCGGCACCCAGACTGGATGGCCCAGGTGGCCCACTGGCGCCTCCAGATGCCCAAGCCTTATCTCCAGACCGAGCACATCAAGCCCCAGGCGGTGATCGAGGCCATTTCCAGCCTCACGGAGGGCGATGCCATCCTGGTGACGGGGGTCGGACAGCATCAGATGTGGGCGGCCCAGTACTACCGCTTTTCCCGGCCGCGTCAGTGGATCAGCTCTGGCGGACTGGGCACCATGGGCTTTGGCCTACCCGCGGCCATCGGCGCCTGGTTCGCCAATCCCGACAAGCCCCTGGTTCTGATTGATGGCGATGGCAGTTTCCAGATGAATATCCAGGAATTGGCCACGGTGGCCGCGAACCGCATCCCGGTGAAGATGTTTGTGCTGAACAACAGCTTCCTGGGCATGGTGCGCCAGTGGGAGGACATGATGGACGGGGGCCATCACTACGAGACCTGCCTGGCGCGCAGCGCCGAGTGCAAACCCGACTGCACCCTGACCGACCCCGCCTGCCGCCGTCAGATCCCGGATCTCTTAGGCCTGGAACAGGTCTATCCGCGCATCCGCGCCACGCGCATCACCGAGACCGCCCGGCTGTGGGAGGGCATTCAGGAGGCCCTGGCCACTCCGGGCCCCACCCTGGTGGACATCTGGATCGACAAGACAGAAGATGTGCTGCCCATGGTCAAGCCGGGGCATGGGTTGAGTCAGATGATCGAGTGAATCGGGCCCATCGGGTGGTTGGGCTTAGGCGAGGTGAACCCCGGCATCATGACACCAGGCCCTGGACCCGACTACCTGACCGAGCCAGCCCGTCAGACCTCGTCGAAACCGGCCCGGCGATACCATTTGCGGGCCTCGTCGGGGTCTTTCGCCACGCCCAGCCCCTCCTGGTACAACATCGCCAAGGTGGTCTGGGAGCCTATCAGTCCCTGCTCGGCGGCCAGGCGAAACCAGTGCGCCGCCTGTACGAGGTCCTTTTCGGTGCATTCGCCTTCCAGGAACATGAAGCCCAGGCCATGCTGGGCAATGTCCAGGCCGGCCTCGGCGGCGGCCTTCATGAAGCGGAAGGCCATGCCATGGTTCTCATGCATCCCCAGGCCGTTCTGGGCCATGATCGCCATGCGATATTGGGCCTGGGGGTCACCGGCCTCCGCCAAGGGAGACAGCAGACCCGAGGCGCGTGCGAAGTGTTTGGCCTCAAAGGCAGCGATGCCGCTGCCAATTTGCATATCGTAGTTGGAAATCGTGTCGGTCATGGGTCTAGCTCCAGCCTCTTGTTGCGAATTGGCGGCACTGGGGCGGCCATCGGAGCCCCCAAGCTGAGGGCCAGCCTGCCAGAATCAAAGGCCATTTTCGGCCGACCCCAACCCCAGCCAGGCCGTCCAATGCTCCAGCAAGGCCTGATTGGCGGCGGCCACCGCCATGCAGGGCTCCAGCGACAGTTCAACCGGAACCCTGCCACCCCCCGGGCCAATGAGCCGGCTCTGGACCCCCGCCTCGCTGGCGATGAGGCGCCCGGCAGCCCAATCCCACAGCCGCTGTCCGCCATGCAGATAGAGCCGCGCCCGCCCCGCCGCCAGCCAACACCACTCCAGGGCAACCGCGCCCAGACTGCGCTGCGAGCGGTAAGGGGCGTTGCCACCGAGGCGCATCAGGACCTCCACCGGCAACCGCTTGATATCCACCAGGGCCAGTGCATCCTTGAGGGCCTCACTGGCGGGGGCCAGCTGCAGGGGCTGCCCATTCAGCCAGGCGCCCACCCCCCGCTCGGCGGCAAAGCACTCATCACGGACCGGGTCCAGCACCAGGCCCAAGCGAGCCTGTCCGCCCTCGAGCAGGGCCAGCGAGATCCCGAAAAAGGGGAAGCTACCCGCGAAATTGCTGGTGCCATCAAGGGGATCCAGACACCAGATGTTGCCTTGGGCGCCCCCCAGCAAGGCCCCTTGCTCCTCGGCCGTCATCTCCTCGCCCAGCACGGGCACGCCGGGAAAGCGATCGCAAAGTTCGGCGAGGATAAAGGCCTGGGTCCCCAAATCCGCCGCCGTGACCAGGCTGCCATCGGCCTTGGCCCTGGCATCCGGGTGCTGAAAGCGGGGCAGGATCTCGCTACGCGCGGCGGCCCGCAGAATGTGACAGAGGCTGATTAGTTCCGGACTCATGGGGCGCTCCTGGTGTAGGCATCAGCGGGCATCATAACGCCTGAGAGGCGAAAAGCAGGTGGGCCAAGACCGGGGCGAGGCTAGCCAGCTTTTGTTAGACTGCAAACCTTCACCAAGCGTCATCCATGACCCAGGCCCCTACACTCGGCCGCAACGAGATTTTACCCCGGATGATCCAATCCCATGGCCCTATCCCAGTTCTGATCCAAGCCCTGATCGATAACCCGATCAGAACCCTGGTCCTAGCCCTCACCCTGCTCCTGACCACCGGGGCCGCGGCCGAGGATCCTAGCGCCGCGCCCAGGGTGGCCATGGCGGATGCCATGGCCCGGATGATGGAAGCCATGGGCTTCCTCAATCCCCCGGCCAGCCCTGGCCTACCCATGACCGCGCTCCCAGTGCCCCTCAGCGGCATGCCCGGCGGCCTGTCCATTCCTGGCATGACCGGCATGCCCGGTGCCTCGTCCTGGTCGGCGCCCAGCGGCGACCCTTCCGGTCTCATAGGCAAGGGCGGCGAGGTCATGAAGCAGATGACCGAGGGCATGAAACTTCCAGGGTCCAGCGGCGGAGCCCTGTCCTCCTCCCCCGGTTCCCGATTGGACGGGATCTGGGAGGGCCGCAATGGCGAACTTCTCATTGTCCAGGGCAACCGATTTCGCATCTACCCGGGCTCCAGCGGTTATGTGGACGGCTACATTCAATTGAGCGGCGACCGCCTGGCCATGTATAACCTGGAAAACGCCCACATCAGCCCCTTTGACTTCGCCGAGTCCGATGGCCGACTGGCACTGCGCGACAGAAATGGCGACCATTTTCTCTACCGGCGACTCTGGTTAGATCAACCGGCGCCCCAGTTCCCCCCCGCCACGACCGAGAAGTAACCCGTTCAACCGCTTCAGGCTGATCAGCCCAGCAGCAACTTGGCGGCCACCAACAACAGCAGGACCCCGAAGATGCGGGTCAGGATGGGGAGCGGCAGGCTGTGAGCCAGCCGGGCGCCCAGGGGCGCCATGGGCATGCTGGTCACCAGGATACCCAGAACCGCTGGCCAATAGACGAACCCCGTGCTCATCCCGGGCAGCCCCTCCCTGCCCCAGCCCGTGACCATGAAACCGATGGCCCCGGCCATTGCAATCGGCAGGCCACAGGCACTCGAGGAGGCCACGGCTTGACGCATGGTCAAGCCCGTCTTGACCAGGTAAGGCACCGTCAGGGTCCCGCCACCGATACCCACGATGGCGGAGAGGGCGCCAATCCCCCCCCCCGCCATCGCCAGCCCCAATGGGCCAGGCGCGATAATCCTCGGCATCTCCCCCCGGGGGAGCAACATGCGTGCCCCGACATAGAGCAAGAAGACGCCGAACAGACGCTGCAGCCAGGCCTGAGGCAGTAGGCCCGCCAGGGCCGCGCCCGCCCAGGCCCCCAGGACTATCCCCGGCGCCAGCCTGCGGACCAGGTCCCAGCGCACCGCGCCACGCCGATGATGGGCTAGGGCCGAGGCGCCCCCGGTGCCAATGATGGTAGCCAAGGAAGTGCCCACCGCCAGATGCGCGATCCATTCCGGGGTAAAGCCCAGATGGCCGAAGACCAGGATCAGCGAGGGGACGATCAGTACCCCGCCCCCCAGTCCCAGCAAACCCGCCAGCAAGCCCGAGAAGACCCCGGTCACCAGATAGGCGAAGATTTCAATCAGGGTCATGGAAGCTCCCTACCCCCTTGTCGATACCCCTTCCCCAACCCCCCGGAGGACCATCCCGCTTGCGCACCGAAACATTAACAATTGCAAATATTAGCAAAATAATATATTCTCACTAACAGATAAATTCTGCCCCGAAGCAAACCGCGCCGTCATGTTGTCCAGACTCGCCAAGGCTCTGATTATTTCCCTGCTGGCCCAGGCCGGTCCGGTAGCCGCCGAAAATTATTTTGACTGGGCCAAAGTCGGGGCCGAAGCACGGGAACGGGGTTTGCCCGTCGCTCTCCTGATCACGGGGACCGATTGCGGCTACTGCGAACGCCTGCGCCAGGAATTCCTAGAAGCCCCCGCGACGCGTGGCACCCTGGAACAGGGGGCGGTCACCCAAGAGATCTCCCGGGATGAGGGTGGCAAGGTCACCGACTTCGATGGTGAGCGTATCCGCACCCGTCTCTTCCTGGCCCGTTACGGCATCTTCGCCACCCCGACCCTTCTCTTCCTCAGCCCGGAAGGCGAGATGCTTGCCCCTGCCCTCGTCGGCTTTAACGGCGCCCGGAACTATGGCGATCTGGTGGCCAAGCGCATGAATCGCGCCCATGCCAACCTGGCCTCTGGGGAGCGACCGTCACGCTCTATGCTGGCCGATAGCGAATAGCCAACACCTCCGGCCCTCACAAGCGGCCGCGCAAGTCTCGTAGCGAAAAACCAGTCCAAGTCCGGCCAAGATCCTTGGCCAGGCCCAAGACGCGAAAGCGTTCCCCCATGGCACTGGGCATCAGCAGTTGCTTGGCCCCGAGCAGCCACTTCAGATCCCCCTCGGTGGTACCCGGATCGCCGCTCATGCGCTCCGCCAGCAAGTCGTCGAGGCCCAGTGCGATCAGGAAATGCGCCTGGGTCGTGAACCCCGCGACCGCCAAACCCGCTACCCGGCCCGCGCTGGCCGCCGCCGAGAAATCCACATGGGCCGTGATGTCCTGGAGACCCAGATGCACATAGGGGTCGCCATGGGCCTGGTGGCGATAATGGCACATCAGGGTTCCCATGCCACGCTCGGGCCGATAATAGTCGGCCCGGTCGTAGCCATAGTCGATCAGCAACATCAGGCCGTGGTCCATAGACGCCGCCAGGGCGTGAATCCAGGGACCCAGTCGCAGATTGATCTCGGAGGCATAGCCGGGCTTTTGTGCCAGGCCCTGGGCCCAGAGGGCCTGAACCGCCTCCGTCAGGCCCTGGCTCCGAGGCTCCGCCCCCACCTCCTCCCAGCCGACGCCCCGGGGCTTGACCAGGATTTCCGCAACCGCGCCCACCTCGCGGACCTGGAAGCGATGCACCGGCAGGGCGTCCAGGACCTCGTTGGCGACCAGCACGCCGGAAAATCCCGGCGGCAGGTCATCGAGCCACTGGATGCGGTCCATCACATCCGGATGGCGGTCCTGGAGCAGGTCACGCTGACGCTCGCGTAACTCGGGGCCAGGTTCCAGGATGAGATAGCGGCCGGGGAGACAAGCCGCGGCCTTGAGGCCATCGATGAGGTCCGCCGCCAGGTCGCCGGCACCGGCGCCCAGTTCCAGGATATCGCCACCGCCCAGGGCCGCCAGGACTTCGCGACACTGGCGGGCCAGGCATAGGCCAAAGAGGGGCGAGATAGCGGGGGCGGTCACGAAATCCCCGCCCCAACCAAACTTACGCGCCCCGGCGACGTAATAGCCCAGTCCGGGGGCATAGAGGGCCAGTTCCATGAAGCGATCAAAGGGCAGGGCCCCCCCGCTTGCCATGGCCTCGGCGCGGATCAAGTCCGCCAGACGGAGGCTATGTTCCAGCGCCCCCGGGTCCTCGCCCGCCCCCAGGTCAGTGCCCGCGAAAGTCATCGAATCGGCTGAAATAGGCATCTGTGCGGCACGGAAGCGGCTAAAATCGCAGGAGACTTATGATACAGGCAGACCCGTCCTTGGCAAACGAACCCAACCCTCAATCCCTGGTCGATAAAGTCGCCCTGATCACGGGGGCCGCCCACCGCATCGGGGCCGAAATCGCCCGCGTCCTCCATGCCCAGGGGGCGGACATTGTCATCCATTACCGCAACTCCCTCTCGGCGGCCAAGGCCCTGCGGCGGGAACTGGAGGCTATCCGTCCCTCGTCCGTCTTGCTGATGGGCGCCGACCTGCATGACTGCCAGGCGTTCCCGGCCCTCATGGCCCGCGTCCAGGACTTTCGCGGCCGGCTCGACATCCTAGTCAACAACGCCTCCAGCTTCTATCCAACGCCCTTTGACTTGGTGGACGAAGACCAGTGGGACGATCTGATGGCGTCCAACCTCAAGGGCCCCTTCTTTCTGGCCCAGGCCGCCGCGCCGCTTCTACGTGCAAGCGGCGGCTGTATCATCAATCTGGTCGATATCCACGCCGAGCGGCCCCATAAGAATCATCCTGTCTATTCTATCGCCAAAGCCGGCAATGCCATGATGGTCAAGGCCCTGGCCCGAGAATTGGGGCCCGAGATCCGGGTCAACGGTATTGCCCCGGGCATCATCCTCTGGCCCGAGGACGGGGGCCCGGGTCAGGCGGCCAGGGCCGAGGTACTGAGCCGCACCGCCCTGGGCCGACCCGGCTCGCCGGTGGATATAACCCGGGCAGTCTCCTTCCTAGTGCGGGAGGCGGACTACATCACCGGCCAGATCATCGCCGTCGATGGCGGGCGCACCCTGCAGCAATGAGGTCACCGCTGAAGATCAAGGTTTCGACAAGGGCCTGAAAAAATTGAGCTGCGCGGTCCACGACAGGGAAATCATGGGCATTCAAGTCTGTTTAGCGTTAGAATTTAATTAAATTGCGGTGGGTCCGGCCCTCCCACCCCAACCCATAAGAAGATACGAGCAGGACTCCATGACGGAAGAAGACATCAAACCCAGGACGGCTGTTGACGACGCCATCCTCCAGCAACAGTATCGGCGGGCCCTGAGTTCCTTCGAGGGCATCATCCTCAGCGAGATCGAACTGACTAACCGCCTCAGTACCCGCCTCAATTACGGCATTCAGGCGGGCACTTTTATTCTGGCCGCCATCTCTATCTCCCTATCCCTCCTGCTCTTCACCTTGACCTCCCAGGTCTCCCGCATCTCCAGCGTCGTCGAGGGCATGAAGGAACACTTCATCTCTGTGAGTCAGCAGATGAATGCCATCAGCGGCCACATGAACGCCATTGAGAGTCGCGTAGCCCTGCTGGAGACGGTCGATCAACGCACCGCCCTCATGGACGTCGAGATGAGCAACATTCTCACGGACATGAATGATATGCGCGCCAACGTGACGGGCATCGATGACTATCTCGCCACCGTCCGCAACCATATCTCCAATGTCTCGTTCAACATGGACCTGATGAATAACGAGGTCCAGATCATGAGCATCGAATTGGGCCGAATGGCGAAGCCGATGCGCAACATGAACAAGATGTTCCCATTTCCCTAACGGCCCATCCAGGAGGGACAGAGCATGAGAAGCCGACGAGAAGACCCCAGGCGGGCTGTCATCGAGGTTATCAAACAGCTGGGTCGCGCGACCCAGCTCCATCTAGACGAGCGCCATCGCCATTTCCGCATCACCGATATCGTCATTATCGCCACCTCCCTGCTGCTCTTGCTGGGGGCGGCATTTGACGTCTATCACGCTCGGGTCCTTTACCAGGACTTCAACGAGATTATTTCGGATATGTACTCCATGCACGACCACCTGGTGGGCGTGGATGCGGACATGGGCGACATCACCGCGAACATGAAATCCTTCGACGACCACATGACCCACATGGACTCCATCGCCGCTCGCATGGAATCAATGGCCCGGATCATGCCCCAGATCCGCGGCAACACCCAAGCCATGGCGGGGGAAATGGCCAGCGTCGAAGAGAATATGGAACTGGTGCGCAATGCCATGGGTATCCTCGATTCCCGGATTCATGGTATGACCGGGGGGGTGGTCATGATGCGGGAACACATGAGCCAGTTCGCCCGGCCCATGGCGGGGATAGTCCCCTTCATGCCCTGAGGGCCGGTATCGCCTACAATGGCGGGATCGGGGCCCAGCAAGGCCCGCCACTCATCCTGGCCGAGGCACACGCATGAGCGCAGCAATCCCCAACGTCGATCCCGCTGAAATCAGCAAGTTCGAGGCCTTGGCGGCCCGCTGGTGGGATCCCCACAGCGAATTCAAGCCGCTGCATGAGATCAACCCCTTGCGGCTTGATTATGTGGATCGGATGGCGGGCCTGGCGGGCAAGGAGGTGCTGGATGTCGGCTGTGGCGGTGGCATTCTGGCCGAGAGCATGGCGATCCGCGGGGCCCATGTCACCGGCATCGATATGGGGGAGTTGCCCCTCAAGGTCGCGGAACTCCACACCCTGGAAACCGGGGTTGAGGTGAACTACCGCCAGGTGGCCGCCGAAACCCTGGCGGCGGAATGCCCGGCCTGCTTCGACATCGTCACCTGCATGGAGATGCTGGAGCATGTGCCGGACCCCGCATCCGTCATCGCCGCCTGCGCCCGCCTGGTCAAGCCCGGCGGACAGGTCTTCTTCTCCACCCTCAACCGCAACCCCAAAGCCTACCTCTTGGCCATCATCGGCGCCGAATACCTGCTTCGTTGGCTGCCGCGTGGCACCCACGACTATGCCCGCTTCATTCGCCCCTCTGAATTGGGGCGCTGGATTCGCGCTGCGGATCTGGAATTGACCCACCTCACGGGGATGACTTACAACCCCCTGATGGGTGCCTATCGCCTCGACGAGCAAGACTTGGACGTCAATTACCTGGCAGCTTGCCAGCGCCCTGCGGATGACTGAGACCCGGAGCGGCGGACCCTTGACGGACTCGTTACCGGACCCGGAACTTGCAGGAAAAAACAGGGCCACCTCCGGCCCGCGAGCCAGCGTGACGAGTCGTCCCGCCTCCTGGCGTTTCCCCAACCCCGCCACCCCCCTGGGTTCCTCGACCTACTACAGCCTGAGATTTTCACCACCCAGCTTGCGTGACGACCTGGCGATCCTCGCCGCCTGGCGTCATCAGGTCCGGGCCATCCTGGTGGAGGTCAGCGACCCCGGCGTTGCCCGGCTTAAGCTCCTGTGGTGGTGCGAGGAATTGGACAAGCTCCCCGGCGGCCAGCCCAGCCATCCCCTGAGCCAGGCCGTACAGGCGGTGGTGAGCCAACACCAGTTACCCCTCCAGCCTTTTCTCCAGATGGCTGGCCAGGTGGAGGAGGAAATCCTGCGTCGCCCCCTGCCGGACTCGGCGGCCCTGATCCGGGCCTGTGATGCCGATCTCGGCGCGCTGTTCGAACTCATGGCCGGTTGCCATGGTCCCAGCGACCCCGATCGCATCGCCTCGGCACGAGCCATCGGTGCCTTCTGCGCCCTGGTCTATCGCATTCGCGACAGCGGCTGGCTGGCCCGCCAAGGTCGTGCGCCTATCCCCATGGACCTGTTGGGCCCCCATGACCTGACCCCAAACGCCCTCCGCCAAGGCCCGCACCGTGCCCGCCTTCCGGAGTGGCTCCCCGAACTCGCCCGTCAAGCCCAGGCCTTACCAGCCCGGTCTTCCCCTCTAGGCGCCCTCCCCCCCTTCGCCCGCGTGCGCGCCCGCATCCTTGCCAGCCTGCTTCGGGAGATCGAGGCCCTGTCGTACCAGGTCGTTGACCAACGGCTAAGCCTCACCCCCCTGCGCAAGCTCTGGATCGCCTGGCGCACGACCTGGCGTTGACAGAGGATCCACGCGGCTAGCCCCTATCCCTTCCGCCACATCGACACACCCTTATGGAAAATTATCAACCCGCTCCCAACCTCCTCGTCAACCGCGTCATCCTCGTCACGGGCACCGCCGACAGCCTGGGCGCCGCCGTCGCCAGTGCCTGCGCGTCCCACGGCGCCACCGTCATCCTCTCGGACAAGGAAGAGGCCCCGCTAGAGCCCCTCTATGATCGGATTGCCACGACTGGCGCCCCGGAGCCCGCCATCCTGCCCCTGGACCTGGAGGCGGGCGACGAGCCGCAATATGCCGCCGTCGCGGCCACGATTGGGCGGGAATTCGGCCGGCTGGATGGCCTGGCCCACTGCGCCGCCTTCGCACCCTTCCTGAGCCGCATCGATGACTATGACGCCAGCGAGTGGGAGCGGGTCCTGCGCATCAATCTGACCGCCCCCTTCCTGCTCACCCAGGCCTGCCTGCCCCTGCTCCGGCAAGCCCCCGACGCTGCCATCGTCTTCACCGCGGATCGCGTTGGTCGCCAGGGCCTGGCCTACTGGGGCGCCTTCACCGCCGCCAAGTTCGGCATCGAGGGCCTGATGCAGACCCTGGCGGAGGAGACCCGCGACCAGGGTCGGCTGCGGGTCAACAGCCTCGACCCCGGCATCGTCCGCACCGGTCTGCGCGCCCGCCTCTATCCCGGTGAGAACCCGGCGGACCTGGCCGCGCCCGAGTCTATCACCAGCCGTTATCTCTATCTGCTCGGACCCGCCAGCCGGATGGTGACGGGCCATGCCCTCTAAGTGACGATTCAGAAAGGTGCTGCTCAGGCCTTGCGGACCCTGAGACCCGCCTGGACCTGTCGGCGCACGAAGATGCCTCAATTCTTGCCAAACCATTCCGGGGTATTGAATAGAATCCCGATCAGTTCCAGGCTCTTTGCCCGAGGCTAGCCCTAAATCCGCCCCGGCGCTTGCCGTCTTCGAGAAGGCGTGAATAGCCGCAAGGGCTAGGCGTCGGTCTTATTGTCTGCCTCTTCCCGGCTTTCAGCCATCCCCTCCGCGTCGGGAATCCGCCGGGGATCCACGGCATCCTCGTCCATGAGGATACGCTGGCCATCCCCCTCCAGATCGTCGAATTGACCGGAACGGGCCGCCCAGAAGAGGACGATGACGGCGCCAAGGCCGAGGAGGATCATGCCAGGAATAAGACCGTAGATGACTTCCATGGAGCGGGATTCAGCCCTGGTTAGGTTTCTGGAAGAGTTTGCGAATGCGGGCAGAGTTACCGATAACCGCGAGGGAACTCAGGGGCATGGATACGGCCGCCATCAGGGGGGTGACGAGGGCCGCCATGGCGAGAGGCACCATGATGAGATTGTAGGCAATGGAGATGCCGATATTCTGACGGATGGTCTTGAGGGTCCGGCGCGACAGAGCGGCAGCCTGTGGCACCCGGGCGAGATCGGCCTGCATCAAGACGATATCGGCGCTCGCAATGGAGACATCGGTGCCGCTGCCCATGGCGATGCCCACATCGGCGCGGACCAGGGCGGGGGCATCGTTGACACCGTCCCCCACCATGACCACCCGCTGGCCATCGCGCTGGAGGTCGGCAATCACCCGATCCTTAGCCTCCGGCAGAACCTCGGCGATCACCTCGACCCCACCCAAGGCGGCGGCGATCCGCTCCGCCGTGGCGAGTCG
>Ga0209262_10000656_pt1 | contig 14976 bp, 11 predicted proteins | sample Lowcelwee11metaG_FD_187171 | JGI IMG/M metagenome (GOLD analysis project Ga0209262, IMG submission 187171) | Freshwater pond sediment microbial communities from the University of Edinburgh, under environmental carbon perturbations - Low... | ecosystem: Environmental > Aquatic > Freshwater >...
CGCCGACCACGCCACCAACATCGCCGAGGACGTCATCTACATGATCGAGGGCAGCATTGTCCGCCACCGCCAGGAGAGCCAATGAACCACGGGCGCCTTGGCCGGTCCATCGCCATCCGGGTGCTGGGGAACTTGATCTCTTGAGCAGCCAGAAACCAATGCTTCCGCAAAAAAAGGTCATCGCGGTGGTCGACGATGAACCCGATATCCTGGAATTGATCGCCCTGCACCTCACCCGGGCCGGCTTCATGGTCAAATCTTTCGCCGCCGCCAGGCCGCTGCTGCAGTACCTGGGAAAGCAATTGCCAGACCTGCTGGTCCTTGACCTGATGCTGCCAGACGGCGACGGACTGGAAATCTGCAAATCGCTGAAAGGGGAACAGCGCTCAAGCACCTTGCCCATCCTGATCCTGACCGCCAAGGGCGAAAAGCCGGACATCGTTCTGGGGCTGGAGTTCGGTGCCGACGACTACCTGGTCAAACCGTTCTCGCCCTCGGAACTGGTGGCCCGCATCAAGGCCGTCCTGCGCCGGAGTTCAGCGCCAGACCCCCAAAATATAAACCTGATCCGCGTCGGCGAAATGCTGGCCATCGACCAGGGGCGCCACCATGCTCTGGTTAACGGCCGGGCCGTCGAGCTGACCTCCACCGAATTTTCCATCCTGCTCATCCTCAGCCGCAACCCCGGCTGGGTCTTTACCCGGGAAAAGATACTCGACGCGCTCTGGGGCGACGAAAAGGCGGTGATCGACCGCACCATCGACGTCCATATCCGGCACCTGAGGGAAAAGCTCGGGCCGGCCGGCGCCCTGATAAAGAATATCCGCGGCGTGGGCTACAAGATCGAGCCATGAAAAAGCGGATATTCTGGAAATTCTTCGCCGGCTTCTTCCTGTTGAGCGTTTTCCTCGCCCTGGCCTTCTATTTCCTGATCAGCGGCCAGATCAGGATATTTTACATGCATTCCAAGGAAGAATCGCTGGAAAAGCTGGGTATGCTGTTGAGCGCCGAGCTGGCCCAATCATGGTCGGCCATGGACGCTGCCACCCTGGGTCGCTTCATCAAGGAAAAGGGCCTGCAGGCGCAGACCCGCCTGACCGTGATCGACCCCCGGGGCATCGTGCTGGCCGACTCCAAAAGGGACCCGCGGCTGATGCAGAACCATTCCGACCGCCCCGAGATCGCCGCGGCCCTGTCCGGGCGCAAGCGCTCCGCGATCCACTACAGTTTCACCCTGCGCGAGAACATGCTGTATTTCGCCCGGCCGCTGCAGGTCAAAGGCGAAACGGTCGCCGTTCTGCGCCTGAGCATGTTTTTCAGGGAGATCGATAAAGTCCTTTCACCCTGGCAATGGAAGATCACCGCCGCGCTGCTGGGGCTGCTGGGCTTTTCCATTTTCTTTTCCTTCCTTCTTTCACGGAACCTGGCCCGGCCGATCCGCGAACTGGCCCGGGCGGCGCGGCAGGTCGCCTCCGGGACATTGGAGAGCCATGTCCGCACACGGCGCCGCGACGAGGTCGGCCAATTGACCGCCGACTTCAACGCCATGGTCGACAGCCAGAAGCAGATGGTCGAGGAATTGAGTTCCAGCAGGCAGGAATTGGAAACCATCCTGGCATCGGTCTCCGACGGCCTGCTTGTCATCGACGCCCGGGATAAGATCATCCGGGCCGGCCCGCGTTTTTGCCGATTGAGCGGCGAACCCGCGCCGCTGGGCAAGCCCTATTGGGAAGTGCTGCGTCAGAGCACTTTCGATGAATTAGTAAAAAAAACCGGATTGGGACAGACCGTCAATGCCGAGATCGAGATCAACCAGCGCCCCTTCCTGGTTTCTCTGTCACCGTTGCCGGCCCCCGGAGGTGTCGTGGTCACTTTCCATGACCTCAGCGAGTCCCGGCAACTGGAGAAGGTAAAAAAAGACTTCATTGCCAACGTTTCCCATGAATTACGCACGCCGCTGACCGCCATCAAGGGCTTCAGCGAAACCCTGGCAGAAGAAGCGACGGGGGATACCCGGAAATACCTGGACGTGATCCGCCGACATACTGACCGCCTGATCAATCTGACCGCCGACCTACTGACCCTCTCCGAATTAGAGGAAAAAAGCCTCCAACCGCAAATGACATCCATCAACTGGCCGGAAATGCTGACCCGCATTCGCGGCTTGTTTGAAAAAAAGCTCCGGGAAAAACAGCTCACCCTGGCTATCGATCTGCCTGAGAATCTTGGGGATATTTCCTTCCAGGGAGATCTTTTTCGCCTGGAGCAGATGTTCATCAACCTGATGGACAATGCGGTAAAGTACACTGAAAAAGGCGGCATCTCCATCCGCTTCTTGATTGCTGGCGGCCCTGAAGGTCCCCGACGCGGGGGCCGCCTGCTCATCGAGATCAGAGACAGCGGCATCGGCATCGCCTCCGAACATCTGCCCCGCCTCTTCGAGCGATTTTACGTGGCCGACAAGGCCCGCTCGCGCCAGACCGGCGGCACCGGCCTGGGGCTGGCCATCGTCAAGCATATCGTCGGCCTGCATGGCGGCAAGATCGAAGTGCAGAGCACGCCCGGGATGGGAACTGCTTTTACTATTGATTTCCCCTTGTTTTCCTGACAGGGAATCCCCGCCATGGAGCAAGAAGAAAGATAGTTATTGCCCTTTGGGTTTTTTAGTTCATGGGATTCAAAACCAGGCAGTATTGAAAAAAATCATTTATTGAATTATTATTATTATTACAATGAAAATTGTGACTCTGGCGGTGGCTTTTCTTCTTGCCGGGAATGGCTTGTGCGCAAGGGAACAAAATTCGATCATCTACCTGCGCCCGACTGACGCCCTGGTCCTCAATCCCTGGCAAGCCGACGATGTCTACTCCAATGAGATCGCGGCCAATATCTTCGAAGGGCTGGTTCGCTTTAAAAAGAATTCCACCGCCATCGAGCCCTGCCTGGCCACGTCGTGGAGCGTCAGAGAAAACGGCAAGCGCTGGAGCTTCGTCCTGCGCCGCGGCGTTAAATTCCATGACAACAGCCATTTCAACGCCCGGGCCGTACTCTATTCTTTTCAGAGCCGGCTGAAAAAACAGCAAACCACCTACCAGAGGCTGAGTTTCCTTTTTTCATTTATCACCGGCATCCACAGCAGCGATCCATACAGCGTGGATATCACCCTCGACCGTCCTTATGCCCCCTTCCTTATCGCCCTGGCTGATTCGGCCGCATTCATCCAATCTCCCACAGCCGGCAGCTCCGCTCCCTACGTCCCTGTCGGCACCGGACCGTTCCGCTTCTCCAGCTGGTCGAAAGGCAAATCGCTGATCCTGACCCGCAGTCCCTACTACTGGGAGGGAACGGGCAACGTGGGAAAAATCATATTCAAGGTCATGCCCGATTCGCTGGGCCGGCTGCTGCAGATCAAGAACGGCAGCGCCGACATGACCGCCATCCAATCGGCCAAGGAATACGAGGAATTGTCGCGCCGCAGCGAGATCGCCATTTTAAGCAACCCGTCGATATCCACCCATTACCTGGCGTTCAACACCAAGAAAAAACCCTTCGACCGCAAAGAGATCCGGGCCGCTTTCCTGCACATCGTCAGCAAGGAAAATATGGTCAAACAGATCTTTCAGAAACTGGCCGATCCGGCATATGCCCCCCTGCCGCTGCCAATCAATCCGGGCGGGGAGCCAGCCCCGCTGCGAAGCTTCAATCTGCGAGTCGCTCGCATCCTGCTGAAAAATGGAGGCATGGAGAACGGTTTCGACTGCACGCTCCATTTCGCCGACGGCCAGGAAGGCATCGAAGAGATCGCCGACCTTCTGGCCATCTACGCCAAAAAGGTCAAGATCAACATAAAAAAGATCAAGCTTCCTTTCGCCGAACTGGTGAGGATTGCCGGTCGCGGAGAGCATGACCTCCTGATCATGGGCTGGAAGACCGGCCCCGATCCCGATTTTTTCCTGTATCCCCTGTTCACCTTCTCCGCCGGCAACCGCAACCGCTTTTTTTATGAAAACACCGAATTGACCCGCCTGCTGGACATGGGAAAGACCACTATGAACGTGCGGGAACGGAACCAAATCTATCTGGATGCCCTGGCCATACTGAAGAAAGACGTGCCCTGGATCCCCCTGTTCCACCTGATCGAAACCATGGCCTGCAGCAAAAAAATCAACGGACTGGCGTTCACCCCACTGGGACACATCCTGTTCCGCGATGTTACAAAGGAGTTAAAGCGATGAAAATAAAAAAGAAGGCGCTCGCGGCCTTGTCCCTGCTCGTCCTGGCCGCCCCACTGCTGGCCGAGCGCGTGGTGCGGTCCGGCAGCCTCTACGAGCCGGCCGCGATCGATCCCGCCAAGGCCTGGGACGACACATCGTCTTTTTACGTCGACAACATTTTTGACACTCTGGTGCGCCTTAATCCGCGAACCATGAGAATCGAACCCTCCCTGGCCACAAGCTGGGAAACCAGCCCGGACGGGAGGACCTGGACGTTCCAGTTGCGCCGCGGCATCCGCTTTCACGACGGCAGTCCTTTTGACGCCGACGCGGTTGTATACACCTTCTTCCGGCAGATGGATCCGGCCAACCCGAACCGCCTGCGGGATTTCCCGCTGTTCCCCGATATTTTCACTTATTTGAAGGCAGTCAGGAAAATCGACACCTACCGGGTGCAATTCATCCTCTCCGAACCATTTTTCCCATTTCTGGCCACTTTGACCGTAGAATGCGCCGCCATCGTCTCCCCAATCGCCGCCCAAAAGGCCGGCGCCGATTTCGCAGGCAAGCCCGTTGGAACCGGGCCCTTTAAACTGAGCTCCTGGCAGAAAAACAAGCGCTTGGTTCTGACGGCCAACAAGTCATATTGGCGGGGCAGGCCGAGCCTGGATGAATACATCGACACCATCGAGCCCCGGAGTGAAATACTGAACAATTACTTCAAGGAAGGCATGCTGGACATTATTTACTCATATTCGATATCCAAATTGGTCAGCTATAAAAAACAGGAATGGGTCACAGTCATCACCACGCCATACCTATCGGTAATGTACGCCGTACTCAATGTCAACAGGCCGCCGCTGAACCGCAAAGCCGTTCGCCTGGCGCTGGGACACGCCTGGGATCCCCGGACCTTGAAACTCGTGTTCCAGGATTACACGCTCCCCATCCATACGTTGCTGCCCACAGGCCTTTTAACCGGCGCCGCCAATGAACCACCAATCGCATTTTCCCTGGCCAAAGCCCATGACCTGCTGAAAAAAGAGGGAATGGACCGCGGCATCCATCTGGAAATGCTTTTGCAGCAAAGCGACGGACTGCTTTTTCAGCTGTTATCCATGTACGCCAAGAACCTGAAACAGATCGGCATCAAACTGAAACTCACCCGCCTGGCCCCCCAGGTTTATGCGCAAAGGATCGCGCGGTCCGATTATGACCTGGCTTATTCAGGTTGGATCGCCGATTTTCCCGATCCCGACAGCATGCTGTTCCCCTTGCTGTCGGAGCAGTTGCAAAAACAAGGGTTTGCCAATATCGCCGGCGCCCAGCGCCGGGACTTGCGCGACCTTTTGACAGCGGCCCGGCGCGAACGCGACGCGCAAAAACGCCTGGCCATGTACCGCAGTCTCGACCGTACCGTCATCGCCGACGGTCTGGTCATCCCCCTGTACCAGGACAAGCGGGTCATCATCTTCAACCGCAAACTCGGCAGCATCCAGCCCGACCCGCTGGGTAAATTTTTCCTGTATGACCTGCAACTGAAATGAAAATAACAGCCAAACTTTTTCTATCCCTGATATTCATCGCCATCCTCTCCATGGTCATCTCCCTGAATTTTTCGATCATCTCCATTTCCCGCAGGTACGAAAAAATGGCCAAAGAGGAGATCGCCGCCGCAAAAAAAGTGGCAGAAAGCATATTCCTGGAAAATCTCGGCGACCTGGTACGCAAAGCGCTCTTCCTGTCGGAATTAAAAGAGATCATCGAAAACACGGGCGACCTGGATGAGTTGGCCATGGCCCTGGAATTCAAGAATTTCTTTTTTTCCAACATCAACATCAAAATACTCGATGCGACGGGAAAGATCGTTCTAAGCCATGACAATTCGTCGCACAGTCACATTGCGGAAAAGAATCTGGAACAAATCACATTTTTAAATAAAAAAAGAGACCCGCTGATCCGTGAAGCCGGAGTTTTCCTGATCGACGGCAACCTTTGCATGGCCGCCATATCCCCCATTATCGACCAGGAAACTTTTAGACTCAAAGGATTCCTGCTGCTGGAAATTCCCTTCAATTTGGAATTCACTGACCAGATCAAGGAAAAATCAAAGACCGACATCATGGTTTACGTCATGGGCCACCCTGTCACTTCCACCTTGACCGACAATAACGGCGAAATGATTTTCCCCCGTCTGGCCAAGGCCAATCCTGATGAAATGGTCCGTTTCCAGCCTGGCGGCGACCGCTATCTACTGGACACCTTCTCGGTGGACGATTACCAGAAGAAAAAAGTCGGAGAAATTTTTGTCGCGGTCAACATTGAAAAGATCATGGCGGCCAAAAAAGTTGGCATTTCCAGCCTGCTTTACACATCGCTGTTGATCGGCTTTTTCGTCATACTGACCAGCATTTTACTGGGCAAAAAGCTGACTTCGCCTATCGTCAACCTGGCCCAAGGCGCGGAAGCCATTGCCGGAGGCAATTACGACATCCGCATGAAGCTTGAGTCCAAAGATGAAATCGGCGAATTGGCCGACGTCTTCAACAAAATGTCGGATTCACTTAAAATCCAGCGCGACGAGATCAGGGAACTGCAGCAATTTTTTGCCAAGATCATCGAACATTCCCCGTCCGCCATCGTCATCGGCAACGAAAGCGCCGAAGTGATCACCATGAACCCGGCCGCCGAAAAACTGCTGGCGCGGCCGCTCATTCAGTTCAAGGGCAAGCCGTTGTTTGAGTGCCTGCCCCGATTTCTGCCGCTGCGCGAAGATTATTTCAAAGTTTTGCTGAGCGGCAACCCCTGTTTCTATGACAGCTTTTCAGTGGTTCAAGAGGAGGTCGGTGAAAAAATCCTGCGCTTGACCCTTTATAAAATTCCCCTGCCCGGAGCCCCGGCCGAAGTGCTGCAGATGGAGGACATCAGCGAAAAATTCGAATTGGAAGAAAAGCTGCTGCATGCCAAAAAACTCGGAACGCTTGGAGAACTGCTCAGCCGCTTTACCCATGAATTCAACAATCTGATGACCAGCCTGCTGGGTCATTTGAGCATGCTCAAAAGGGAGGTCGGTGCTGGCCACGCCAATTTCAAGCGCACCGTGTTGATCGAGGACGTGGCCCTGCGCGCCTACAACCTGGGCAAGGACATTCTGGATTTTTCAAAAAAGGAAAAGATGAAGAAAGAGAGCATGAACGTGGGGAATGCCATCGAAACCGTGCTCAACCTGCTGGGCAAGACCGTTCTCAAAAGGATCGAGGTCGAAAAGAACTATATGGACAGCACCCTGACCGTCCTGATGAACAAGGAAAAATTCCTGCTGGCGCTGTTCAACGTGCTGATCAACGCCAAGGACGCCATTTGGGCGGCCGGGCGCGAAAAAGGACTGATCGGCATTACGGCTGACCGCATCTACATTTCCAAGGCAAAAAACAACTTCATCCGCATCAAAATATCCGACAACGGCACCGGCATCGAGGAAAAGATCATCAACAAGATATTTGAACCCTATTTCACCACCAAGGGTGAAAAGGGGACCGGCCTGGGCCTGACCACGGTCAAGGAGATCATCGAGGAGAATGCCGGCTGGATCGAGATCAACGTGAAAAAAGGCAGCGGCACGACCTTCATCCTTTTTCTGCCCGAGCACAGCGCCTGATCCTGCTTGGCCCCTTTCAGGCACGATTGACATTGGCGGCGTAAGATATTAATATGACGGGCAGATGAAACTCTGGAAACTGTTACTGATCAGCGCCCTGTCGGTGTTTTTCATCTGGCTGTTCATAAATCGTATAAATTTTAACGAAATAAAAACCATTTGGCTGTCCATCCCCCTCCGCTTCCCGTTGCTGTTCATGCTCTTGTCCCTGCCGCAATATTGCGTTCGGTCTTACCGCTGGGGTTTGCTTCTGCGTCCCTTCAAAAGGCAGATCCCCTTCAGCAGCCTGATGAATTTCACCCTGATCGGCTTCATGATCTCCTATCTGCTGCCCGGAAGGCTGGGAGAGATCGCCCGGCCGGTGCTGCTGGCCGAAAAGGAAAAAATCAAGAAAAGTCAGGCCATCGCCACCATCATCAATGAACGGCTGTTCGATTTGCTCACTGTCCTGCTCCTGCTGACACTTTACCTGATATCCGGACTGGGAAAAGCCTCGCCTATCCTGCTCAGGCTGAAAGTGCTGGCCTTCCTGCTTTTGCCGCTCGTTTTTCTGATCTTCGCCCTGATCACGCTGGCCAATTCCGAAAAATTCCTCCCCAGGACCGAGCGGCTCATCCAATGGCTGTCGCGAGTATTGCCCGCCCGCTTCCGCGCCAGCGCCAGCGCTGCGCTCGTGCATTTTGTCAAAGCCCTGCACTTGAACCTGGGCTGGACGGGCATAGCGCAAGTGTTTTTTTTCTCCCTGCTGCACTGGGGCATCATCCTCTTTTCCTATTGGCTGCTGATGCGGGGATTCTCCGGCATCAGCCTGGATCTGCCTTCCCTGATCCCTTTTTTGGCCGTGATCTTCGTATCCGCGGCCGTTCCCACCCCGGGCATGGCCGGCAGCCTGGACCTGGCGGCAAAATATGCCCTGGTCGGTCTTTTCGCCATCCAGGAAAAAACGGCGGTGGCCTTCACGATCCTGTTCCATTTCCTGCTGCTGGCGCCGCCGATCGTCCTCGGCTTGATCGCTTTCTGGCGTGAGGGCCTGAATTTCAAAATCATTGGCCGCATGAGGAAAAAAGATGAATTGTCCACAGTGCGCTGAGATCGCCGACAAGGTGATCGAAACCCGCGAAAGCAAGGACGGACTGTACATCAGGCGCCGCCGCGAGTGCCTGCATTGCGGAAAGAGATTCACCACCTACGAAAAGATTGAGGATATCCCGCTGATGGTGGTCAAGAAAGACGGGCGGCGCGAGCCGTTCGACATGGACAAGATCCACAAGGGTCTGTATCGGGCCCTGGAAAAGCGGCCGGTGCAGACCAAGCAGATCGAACAGCTGGCCCGGCAGGTCGAAGAATTTTTTTCACGCTCCGACCGCGAGGTTCTTACCTCCAAGATCGGGGGCATGATCATGGAAAAATTAAAAAAACTGGACAAGGTGGCCTACGTGCGCTTCGCCTCGGTTTATTTGGAATTCAAAAGCCTGGAGGAGTTCCTGACAGAATTGCACAGCCTTTTGAAAAAGGAGGAATGAATGGCAAAAAAACATTATCCTTTTTTTGAGATAGAGATCAGCAAGAACTATCCTTCGGGCATCAGTACGCATATCGACTGGAAACCCAACACCAATATCGTGGAAACCCGCGATTCCCTGTGCATCGAAATGGAACTCCCCGGAGTCGACAAAAGCGATGTAACCATCACCCTGCTCAATAACCAGGAACTGATCGTCAAAGGGGTGAAAAAGCAGCCGCGGCTGGAAAATGATCCCGTGACCTACTACCTGTTCGAAAGGGAGTTCGGAACTTTTTACAAGAAGATCGTCATCGATTTCCCGCTGGACACGGGCAAGATCAAGTCACTCATGGAAAACGGGGTCCTGACCATCGAAGTCAAAAAGAAACTCATGTCCAAGATTTCAGTGGAAATCAAGTAACGAGGCAGCGCATGGCTGAAGAACAGAAGAACATCCCCGCCCGGCAGGAAAAAGAGGAAAAGCTGGATAAAATCAAGATCCCCGACAGCCTGCCGGTCCTGGTTTTGCGCGATATCGTGGTTTTCCCCTACATGATCGTGCCTTTGTACGTCGGCCGGGCCAAATCCAAGAAAGCCGTCGATGCGGCCCTGAACAGCGACCGCTTGATCCTTCTGCTGACCCAAAAAGACATGAACGTGGAAGACCCCAGTAAAGAGCAATTGTATCAATTCGGGACCGTGGCCCTGATCGTGCGCATGCTCAAGCTCCCCGACGGCCGCATGCGCGTGCTCATCCAGGGCATTTCCCGGGTCAAGGTGCGGACGTTGATCGACGACGGCAAGATCCTGCAGGCCGAGGTCATCCAGGTGGAAGACGAAGAGCCGGCCGAGCTGACGCTGGAAAACAAAGCCATGATCAAGAACGTGCGCCAGAAATTCGAACAGGTCAGCAAGCTGGGAAAACAGATCTCCAATGAGATCCTGATCATCGCCGAAAACATAGAAGAGCCTGGGAAACTGGCCGATATCATCGCCTCCAACCTGGAACTGAAGATCGAGGAATCCCAGAAGATTCTGGAAGAGATGAATTCGCTCAAAAGACTGGGCAAGGTCCACGAATATCTGAATTATGAGATAGAAATGCTGAACGTGCAGAACCAGATCAACCTCAAGGCCCAGGGCGAGATGGATAAGAACCAGAAGGAGTATTTCCTGCGCCAGCAATTGAAAGCCATCAAAAAAGAACTGGGTGAAGATGCCGAGAACATCGACGAGATCAACGATTACCTGAAAAAGCTGGAAGAAGTAAAAATGCCTGAAGCTGCCCGAAAAGAAACCGAGAAAAACATCGAGCGCCTTAAAAAAATGCACCCGGAATCAGCCGAAAGCACCGTGATCCGGACCTATCTGGACTGGATGTTCGAACTGCCCTGGGGAACCGCCAGCAAGGACAACATGAACCTGAAACGGGCCAAGAGCATTTTGAACCAGGACCACTTCGGACTGGAAAAAGTAAAGGAAAGGATACTGGAATATCTGAGCGTCCGCAAGCTGACGGCCAAGGCCCACGGACCGATCCTGTGCTTCGTCGGACCGCCCGGGGTCGGCAAAACTTCCCTGGGCAAGTCCATCGCCCGCGCCCTGAACAAGAAGTTCGTACGCATCTCCCTGGGCGGAGTGCGCGACGAAGCCGAGATTCGCGGCCACCGCCGCACTTACGTCGGCGCCCTGCCCGGCAAAATCATCCAGGAATTGAAAAACGCCGCCAGCAACAACCCGGTGTTCATGATGGACGAAGTGGACAAGATCGGCATGGATTTTCGCGGTGACCCTTCTTCGGCCCTCTTGGAAGTCCTGGACCCCGAGCAGAACAACTCCTTTACCGACCACTACCTGGGAGTGCCGTTCGACCTTTCCAAGGTCCTGTTCATCACCACGGCCAACCTGCTGGAGCCCATCCAGCCGGCTTTCCGCGACCGCATGGAGGTCATCGAGATCCACGGCTACACCGAGGAGGAAAAGATCGAGATCGCCCGCCGGCACCTGATCCCGCGCCAGATTGAAACCAACGGTCTGAACTCGCATTTGATCGAGTTCACTCCCGGAGCGCTGAAAAACATCATTGCCCTGTACACGCGGGAAGCGGGCGTGCGCAATCTGGAAAGGGAGATCGGCGGCATCTGCCGCAAAGTGGCCCATAAAGTGGCGCTGGGTGAAAGGAAATTGTACAAGATCACCATCCGCAATCTGGAAAAATACGCCGGCATCCCCAAGCTGTTCCGCGACCAGCTGCTGGAGGAAAACTCGGTGGGCGTGGCCACCGGCATGGCCTGGACGCCCTACGGCGGGGACATCCTCTTCATCGAGGTCAAGCTGATCCCGGGCAAGGGCACGCTGATCCTGACCGGGTCTTTGGGCGATGTCATGAAGGAGTCGGCCAGCGCGGCCCTGAGCCTGATCAAAGCCTCATCGGCTCAACTGCAGCTGGCCATCGAAAAATTCGAAAAAAATGACATCCATATTCACATCCCGGAAGGCGGCATCCCCAAAGACGGACCGTCGGCAGGTATCACCCTGGCCACGGCGCTGATCTCGGCGTTCACCGGCATCGCCGTGAACCGGGAGATCGCCATGACCGGAGAGATCACCCTGCGCGGGAAAGTATTGCCGGTGGGCGGCATCAAGGAAAAAGTGCTGGCCGCGCGCCGGGCCGGGATCAAGACCATCATCCTGCCGGAGAAAAACAAAAAAGACCTGAGCGAACTCAAGGACAGCCATATTCAATCCATGAATTTCATATTCGTTCAAGACTTCAAGGACGCGGTGAATTCCGCCCTGGTCAATAAAATATTTTGATGGATGAAAGACAATTCGTCGCCTACTTGAAAGACAAATTCCCTTTCCGCCGCGGTCTGGGCATCGGGGACGACGCGTCGGCGGTCAGGGTCGGCAGATATTTCCAGCTGGTCAGTACCGACATCCTGATCGAAGACATCCATTTCCGACTGGAGGATTTCTCTCCGGCAGGACTGGCTGAAAAATCCCTGGCGGTGAACGTTTCCGACATCGCGGCCATGGGCGGGCAGGCGCAATATTTTTACCTTGACCTGGGCTTTCCCGATCGCCTGTGTCCCGCCGACTTGCGCGCTTTTTTTTCCGGCTTGGGCCGGGCCGCAAAAAAATGGCGCGTGGAACTGGCCGGCGGCGATTATTCACGCTCGAAAAAAATGGTCATCGCCATCACCATCGTCGGCCAGGGCAAAAAACCGGTTTTGCGCAGCGGCGCCAGGCCCGGCGACTGGATCGCCATAACCGGACCGACCGGAGAATCGGCCCTGGGGCTGAAGCAGCTCCTGGCCGGCGAAAAGGATTCCCCTTTCATCCGCTGCCATAAACGCCCGGTGCCCCAGTGCGAGAAGGGCCTGAGGCTTGCCCAATACGCCCATGCCATGATCGACGTATCCGACGGCCTGCTGCTCGATCTTTCCCGGCTGCTCCACGCTTCGGGCGTGGGTGCCGAGATCGATTATAAAAAGCTTCCGGTTTCCCCGCGCTTGCGGCGGCTGTGCCGGCAGAAAAATTACCCGGAAAAAGAACTGGTCCTGGCCGGCGGGGAAGACTACCAGTTGCTGTTCGCCGTTTCCCCGCGCCAGGAAAGCCGGCTGCGCCAAACCGGAATGGGCTATCACCTGATCGGGAAAATCACCAGGGGGCGCGGCCTGCGGGTCCTTGAAAAGGGACGCCAGTTGAAAATTTCCCGTCTCGGGTTTGATCACTTTGTCAACGCCGGCGGCAAAAAGAAAAAAAATGAAGATCATAATTAAAAACAGCTTCAAACCGGAAGGCCATGACGCCGTGATCATCCCCGTTTTTCAAGGGACGCCGCTGCCGGCGATCTGGCAGGAATTCCCCGAGCTGGAATTCCTCAGCCGCGGCAAAAGAATCAAGGGCAAGACCGGCGAAGCGGAGGTTTGCCACTCGCTGCAACAACAGCGGCTGCTGATGCTGGTCGGAGCCGGCCGCATCGGCTCGCTGTCCGACGCCCGGAAATTGGCCTGCAAAACCATGGCCCTTTTACGGGAAAGCCGCGTCAGCAAAGCCCTGTTTTATTTCATCCAGCCGGGTCCGTACCCCCATGACTACCTGGTCAACCTGGTCGATTACCTGCACCTGAACCATTACCGTTTCGACCGTTACAAAAGGAAAAAAAGCAAGGCCGTCAGCAGGATCCAGCTGGCGTTCAAAAAGCCGGCCGCCTTGAGCGTCAATGACCTTAGAACCCGGGAGATCATTGAGCACCAGGTGACCCTGGCCCGAGACCTGGTCAATGAGACCCCGGCAAAAATTACGCCGGATTCGCTGGTGCAGCTTTTCAGCGCCAGCGCCAAAAAATATCATCTGCAATTGACCATTTGCCGTAAAAAAGAACTGGAAGAACTCGGCCTGAACGGCCTGCTGGCCGTGGGCGCCTCCTCATGCTGCTCTCCGGCCCTGCTCACCCTGTCCCATGTCCCGAAAAAATTTTCCCGGACCATCGCCCTGGTCGGCAAGGGGATCACTTTTGATGCCGGCGGCTTGAACCTGAAGTCGGGAATCGGCATGGAGGAGATGAAAAGCGACATGGCGGGGGCTGCCGCGGTTCTGGGCGTCCTGATAACCGCGGCCGAACTGGACCTGCCATTTAAGGTGATCGGCTTCGCCGCATTGGCCGAAAACCTGCCCGGCCGCCGGGCCTACAAACCGGGAGATATCATCACCTTTGCCAACAAGAAAACGGTGGAGATCGTCGATACGGACGCCGAAGGCCGCCTGGTCCTGGCCGACGCCCTGATCCTCGCCGCAAGGTGCAAGCCCGATATGATCATCGAGATCTCCACCCTGACCGGGGCCATCGTCAGCGCCCTGGGTGACTCCTATGCCGGGATGTTCAGCCGCAACAAGAAGCTGAGTTCCGCTTTGCTCCAGGCGGCCGAATCCAGCGGCGAGCTTCTCTGGCCGCTGCCGCTGCCCGCTGAATACAAAGAGAGCATCACATCCAAGATCGCCGACCTGAAAAACGCAAAATATAGCGGCGCCTCCGCGATCAAAGCCGGCCTTTTCCTGCATGAATTTACCGGCACTGTCCCCTTCGCCCACCTGGACATCGCCGGCACGGCGTTCCTGGCCAAGCCGAATTTCTGCCTGAACAGCGAGGGCGCCACAGGCTTCGGCGTGCGTTTATTGGTCCAGTTCCTCCAGGACCTGATCAAAAATAAGTAACACGTGACGAGTGACCAGTGACGAGTGAGAATGGGAACTTCAGGCTATTGTAACGTCGATGCCCGACGTTCGCTGTTCGACGTTGCAAAAGGCCCTGCTGACCGGGGGAAAAAAGAGCTGAATGAGCCGGTTTCAATTCAGGGGGTTCCGCCTCCGGTCACCGTGAAGGCGCCCGAGGCGATCTCAACGCCGTCCAGGTACAGGGAGACGCGGTACGAGCCGGGCTGCCAGAAATCACCTTGGTCATTTCCCCAGCCCGAATCATAATACGTTTCCATGGCGCCCGCCGGCATCGTAAACTGGTTCTTATGACGGGCGACTTCCCGCCCATCGCTCCAGCGCCACACGGTCTCGATGGCAAACAACGTGGGGCGGGAGTT
>Ga0209262_10000657_pt1 | contig 14965 bp, 12 predicted proteins | sample Lowcelwee11metaG_FD_187171 | JGI IMG/M metagenome (GOLD analysis project Ga0209262, IMG submission 187171) | Freshwater pond sediment microbial communities from the University of Edinburgh, under environmental carbon perturbations - Low... | ecosystem: Environmental > Aquatic > Freshwater >...
TACGTCAACCAGATTCCACTGGGGGCCCTGGACGAATATTCGCTGGGCGGTTTCCAGAACCTCTCGGGCTACCGCGTGGGCCAGGTGGCGGGCAACCACCTGCTGTTCGGCCGCATCACCTACTACCGGCGCATGCCCTGGAACGTGGGCGTGGCGCGCGCGGTGTTCGCGGGGGGCTCGCTGGAAGCCGGCAACGCCTGGCTGCAACGCAGCGACATCAGCCTCAAAGGGCTGCGCACCGGCTCCAGCCTGTTCCTTGGCGCGGACACCGGAGTGGGGCCGTTCTACCTGAGTCTTGTGCACGCTGCGCGGGGCTACACGGGGCTCTATCTGCTGCTCGGGCGACCGTAAGACTCGCTCAGGGGTGGCGCGTTGAGCAGCTGAGCGGAGCGCAGTGCCCCTCCGCAGGGACACCGCGGAACCGGCTTCGCCGGGCCGCTGGTGTCCGCCCCCTTTCAAGGGGGTGACGCGCTGCAAGCGCGGCGCGGGGGTAGGTCGTCAGACCCTTTCGAAGACTCCGGCGGCGCCCTGCCCCATGCCCACGCACATCGTGACCATGCCGTACTTCTTGTTGTGCCGGCGCAGCGCGTGCACCACGGTGGCCGCACGGATCGCACCCGTCGCGCCCAACGGGTGGCCCAAGGCAATGGCACCGCCCATGGGGTTGACCTTGGCCGGGTCCAGGCCCAGCGTGTTCATCACGGCGAGCGACTGTGCGGCGAAAGCTTCGTTGAGCTCGAACCAGTCGATGTCGTCCTGCTTCAGGCCGGCGTTCTTCAGCGCCGCAGGGATGGCCTCGACCGGGCCGATGCCCATGAGGTGCGGCGGCACGCCGCGCGACGCGTAGCTCACGAAGCGCGCCAGCGGCGTGAGGTTGTAGCGCTTCAAGGCGGCCTCGCTCACCAGGATCAGCGCGCCCGCGCCGTCGCTGGTCTGTGAGCTGTTGCCCGCGGTCACCGAGCCGCGCGCGGCGAACACGGTGCGCAACTTGGCCAGGCCTTCGAGCGAGGTGTCGGGGCGCGCGCCTTCGTCGAGGCGGATGAAGCGGCTGGTGGTGCTGACCTCGGCGGTCTCCAGGTCCACGCTGCGGTCGGTCACTTCCACCGGCGTGATCTCGTCATTGAACTCGCCGTTCTTCATGGCGATCACGGCGCGCTGGTGCGACTGCACCGCGAACGCGTCCTGCGCGTCGCGCGACACCTTCCACTGCTGCGCCACCTTCTCGGCGGTTAAGCCCATGCCATAGGCGATGCCGTAGCTCTCCACGTCGTCGGTGTTGCGGAAAATCGTGGGCGAGAGGCTGGGCGTGTTGCCCATCATGGGCACCATGCTCATGCTCTCGGTGCCGGCGGCGATCATCACGTCGGCCTCGCCGACGCGGATGCGATCCGCCGCCATCTGCACGGCCGACAGGCCGGAGGCGCAGAAGCGGTTGACGGTGATGCCGCCCACCGAGTTGGGCAACCCGGCCAGGATGGCGCCGATGCGCGCCACGTTCAGGCCCTGCTGCCCTTCGGGAATGGCGCAACCGCAGATCACATCTTCCACGGCCTTGGGGTCCAGGTTCGGCACCTGAGCCATGGCCGAGCGCAGCGCGTGGGCCAGCAGGTCGTCCGGGCGCAGGTGCTTGAATGAGCCTTTGTGCGAACGGCCGATGGGGGTGCGGGTGGCGGCGACGATGTAGGCGTCTTGAATCTGTTTCATGGCGAAGGGCTTTCGGTATTACTCCCTCTCCCGCGAGCGGGAGAGGGTTGGGGTGAGGGCCTGCAAGGTCTGCCAGATCTTCTCCAGCACGGCAGGTGTTTCATTCATGACCTCGTGGTTCCAGAAGCGGATCACGGCGAGGCCTTGGCTTTCAATCAACTCGGTTCGCGCCAAGTCATAGGCTTCCTGTTCAGCGTGTTGCCCGCCATCGACCTCAATCACCAGCCCCACTTCCAGACAGACGAAGTCCAGGATGTAAGGCCCCAGTGGACGCTGGCGACGGAACTTGAAATCCTGGAAACGACGACCACGGAGTTGCTGCCACAGCAGGGTCTCTGCCTCGGTCATCTGGCCGCGCAACTCACGCGCTTTCCCCTTGGCGGCCGCCCTCACCCCAACCCTCCCCCGCTCGCGGGAGAGGGGGTAAGACACGTCGGCCTCGGTGGGTTTCATGGCGTCAGTTGCGGACTGGCTTGCCTGTGTTGAGCATGCCCAGAATGCGCTCCTGCGTCTTCGGGTGAACGATCAGCGAACAGAAGGCCTGGCGCTCCAGCGTCATCAGGTATTCCTCGCTCACCAGCGTGCCGGGCTCGACGTCACCGCCGGTGACCACGTTCGCAATCAGCGACGCGATGTGGAAGTCGTGCTGGCTGATGAAGCCGCCGTCGCGCATGTTGACCAGGCTGCCGAGGATGGTGGCCTTGCCGTCGCGGCCGGCGACCGGGAACAGGCGCTTGTGCGGCGCGCGGTAACCGCCGGCGAACAGCGCCTTGGCTTCGTTGATGGCGACGAACAGCAGCTCGTCCTTGTGCGGCACGATCAGGTCGGAGTGCAGCACGTAGCCCAGCTGGCGCGACTCGATGGCGCTGGTGCCGACCTTGGCCATGGCCGCGGCGGTGAAGCCTTCGGTCAGGAAGGGCAGCAGGTCCTTGCCGGTCGAGGTCTCGGCGTTCTCGGCCGCGCGGCGCGCGATGTAGGTCAGGCCGCCGGCGCCGGGCACCAGGCCCACGCCCACTTCCACCAGACCGATGTAGCTCTCCATGTGCACCACGCGGCGCGCGCTGTACACGGCCAGCTCGCAGCCGCCGCCCAGCGCCAGACCGCGCACGGCGCTGACCACCGGCACGTTGGCGTAGCGCAGGCGCAGCATCCCCTGCTGCATGAAGCCCTCGGCGTCTTCGATCGCGGCCACGCCCACGGCCATGAAGGCCGGCAGCATGGCCTGCAGGTCGGCGCCGGCGCTGAAGGGTTCGTCGCCCGACCAGATCACCAGGCCCTGGTAGTCGGCCTCGGCGAGGTCGATGGCGGCCATCAGGCCTTCGCACACGTCGGGACTGATGGCGTGCATCTTGGTCTTGATGCTGGCGATCAGCACCTGGCCGTCCAGCGTCCAGGTGCGCAGGCTGTCGTCCTCGGCGATGGTGGTGCCGGCCGTTTCAAACTTCGGGCCGGCTTCGCCCAGCAGCAGCTCGGGGAAGTGCTGGCGCTGATACACCGGCAGGCTGCGGCGCGCTTCGAACACGCCCCTGGATGGGTTCCACGACCCCTGCGCGGTGTGCACACCGCCGGCTTCGGCGACCGGGCCCTTGAAAACCCAGTCGGGCAGCGGCGCTTTGCTGAGTGCCTTGCCGGCATCGATGTCTTCCTGGACCATCTTCGCCACGTTGAGCCAGCCGGCTTCCTGCCACAGCTCGAACGGGCCCTGCTTCATGCCAAAGCCCCAGCGCATGGCCTGGTCCACATCGCGCGCGGTCTCGGCAATGGACGCCAGGTGCACCGCGGCGTAGTGGAAGCCGTTGCGCAGGATCGCCCACAGGAACTGACCCTGCGGGCCTTCGCTGTTGCGCAGCAGCTTCAGGCGCTCGGCGGCCGGGCGCTTGAGCATGCGGCCGTAGACCTCATCGGCTTTCTCACCGGCGGGCACGTAGTCTTCACTGTCCAGGTCGAAGCGCAGGATGTCGCGGCCTACCTTCTTGAAGAAACCGGCCTTGGCTTTCTGACCCAGGTGGCCCTTCTCGATCAGCTTGGCCAGCACCGGCGGCGTGCCGAAGCTGCCGTAGAACGGGTCGGTGCTTTGATTCAGGTTGTCCTGCAGCGTCTTGATGACGTGGGCCATGGTGTCCAGGCCAACCACGTCGGCGGTACGAAAAGTGCCACTGGACGCACGCCCCAGGCGCTTGCCGGTCAAGTCGTCGACCACGTCGTACGTCAGGCCGAAGTTCTCCACCTCTTTCATCGTCGCCAGCATGCCGGCGATGCCGATGCGGTTGGCCACGAAGTTGGGCGAGTCCTTGGCGCGCACCACGCCCTTGCCCAGGCCGCTGGTGACGAAAGCTTCCAGGTGATCGAGGATCTGGGCTTCGGTGGTCGGGGTGTTGATCAGTTCCACCAGCGTCATGTAGCGCGGCGGGTTGAAGAAGTGGATGCCGCAAAAGCGCGGCTTGATCGCTTCGGGCAAGCCCTCGCTCAGCTTCGTGATCGACAGGCCCGAGGTGTTGGACGCGACGATGGCGTGCTCGGCGACGAAGGGCGCGATCTTCTTGTACAGATCGAGCTTCCAGTCCATGCGCTCGGCAATCGCCTCGATGATGAGGTCGCAGCCGCGCAGCTGTTCCAGGTGCTCTTCGTAGTTGGCCTGACCGATCAGGTCGGCGTCACTGGCCACGCCCAGCGGCGAAGGCTTGAGCTTCTTGAGGTTCTCGATGGCGCGGGTGACGATGCCGTTCTTCGGTCCTTCTTTCGCAGGAAGATCGAACAGCACCACCGGCACCTTGACGTTGACCAGGTGCGCAGCGATCTGCGCACCCATCACGCCCGCGCCGAGCACGGCGACTTTTTTCACTTGGAATCGTTTCATGTTGGGTCCATTTGGGGAGACAGGCAGGTTCACTCGACGCGATGCCAGACCTGCGTGCGGTAGAACGGGCCGATGTAGCCGCGCATCTCCAGTTTTTTGCCGCCGTCCACCGGCTTGAGGCGGGCGCGGTAGATCTTTCCGTTTTTCGGGTCGAGCACATCGCCGCCGTCAAACAAGGCCTTGTCGTCGGCGTTCTGCTTGAGGTTGCGCAGGATGTTCATGCCCAGCACCGGCTTGCCCTTGCGGTCGTCGGTGCAGTCTTCGCAAACCGAGTCCTGCTTGGTGTCCGGGTCGAGCAGCTTCTCGATGCGGCCGCTGAAGACGCCATTGCTTTCGGTGATGCGCACCAGCGACTTCTCCTTCTTGGTGTCGTCATCGATGGTTTTCCACACCCCGACCGGCGACATCTGCGCCAAGGCGGACGCGGCGACAAGGCTGAGCAGGGTTGCGATGGCGGTCTTCTTCATGTCTGTCTCCGATGTGTTGTTGAAATGACGTAAATCTCAAGCCAGCGCTGCATCCGTGTCCATCAGGACCTTCGAACCAGCGCGCGCCGTGCGCATCAGCGTTGCGGTCTCGGGGAACAGCTTGGCGAAGTAGAAGCGTGCGGTCTGCAGCTTGGCGGTGTAGAACGGGTCGGTGTTGCCTTCGGCGATCTTCTGCAGCGCCACCTGCGCCATGCGGGCCCAGAAGTAGCCAAACACCAGATGGCCGGCCACGCGCAGGTAGTCCACCGCCGCGGCGCCCACTTCGTCGGGGTTCTGCAGTCCCTTGAAGCCCAGCTCCATGGTGAACTTGGTGATCTGCTCGCCCAGCACGGCCAGCGGGTTGATGAACTCGGCCATCTTCTCGTTGACGCCTTCTTCCATCACCAGCGCGCCGACCAGTTTGCCGAACTTCTTCAGCGTGGCGCCGTTGTTGCCCAGCACCTTGCGGCCCAGCAGGTCCAGACTCTGGATGGTGTTGGTGCCTTCGTAAATCATGTTGATGCGGGCGTCGCGCACGAACTGCTCCATGCCCCATTCCTTGATGTAGCCGTGGCCACCAAAGACCTGCTGGCACAGGGTGGCCGCCTGGTAGCCGTTGTCGGTCAGGAAGGCCTTGGTGATGGGGGTCAGCAACGAGAGCATCTCGTCGGCATCCTTGCGCACCTTTTCGTCCGGGTGGTTGTGCGCCTTCTCCAGCAGCACCGAGCTGTACATGGCCAGCGCGCGGCCGCCTTCGGCGTAGGCCTTGGCGGTGAGCAGCATGCGGCGCACGTCGGGGTGCACGATGATGGGATCGGCGGGTTTGTCTTTCGCCTTGGCGCCGGTGAGCGAACGCATCTGGATGCGGTCCTTGGCGTAGGCCAGCGCGTTCTGGTAGGCCACTTCGGTCAGACCGAGCGACTGGTTGCCCACGCCCAGGCGGGCGGCGTTCATCATCACGAACATGGCCTGCATGCCCTTGTTGGGCTGGCCCACCAGCGTGCCGATGGCGCCGTCGATCACGATCTGCGCCGTGGCGTTGGCGTGGATGCCCATCTTGTGTTCCAGGCCACCGCAGTAGATGCCGTTGCGCTCGCCGAGCGAGCCGTCGGCGTTGACGTGGAATTTCGGCACGATGAACAGGCTCACGCCCTTGATGCCGGGAGGCGCATCGGGCAGGCGGGCCAGCACCAGGTGGATGATGTTGGGCGCCATGTCGTGTTCGCCGGCGCTGATGAAGATCTTGTTGCCGGTGATCTTGTAGCTGCCGTCGGCCAGCGGTTCGGCCTTGGTGCGCATCAGGCCGAGGTCGGTGCCGCAGTGGGGTTCGGTCAGGCACATGGTGCCGGTCCATTCGCCGCTGGTCATCTTGGGCAGGTAGGTGTTCTTTTGCGCGTCGGTGCCGTAGGTGTGCACCGCGGCATAGGCGCCGTGGGTAAGCCCGGGGTACATGGTCCAGGCCTGGTTGGCCGAATTCATCATTTCGTACAGGCACTGGTTCACCACCAGCGGCAGGCCCTGGCCGCCAAAGGCCGGATCACAACTCAGCGCCGCCCAGCCGCCCTCGACATAGGTCTTGTAGGCTTCCTTGAAACCGGTCGGGGTCTTGACCTCGTGGGTCTCGCGATCGAGCTGGCAACCCTCGGCATCGCCACTGATGTTCAGCGGAAAAATCACCTCGGCAGCAAACTTGCCCGCCTCTTCGAGCACCGCGTTGATGGTGTCGGCGTCCATGTCGGCGTGTTGCGGCATGGCCTGGAAATCGGCGCTCACGTTGAGCACCTCGTGCATCACAAACTGCATGTCTCGCAGGGGCGGGTTGTAAACGGGCATGGGAAAACTCCTGTGGGGGTCTGTGAAAAAAGCGGTGTCGGGTTTCAACTCTGGGTCGTGACCCGGGTGGTCTTGCGCGTGCGTACAGCTGGGGGTGTTTTTTGAGCGGGTGTGGCCGCGGCGCTGAAGCGGTCCACGATGCCTTCAAAGGCCGTCAGCGCGCGCTGCAGCGAATCCGGAGCGCCAAGGAAGCGAGCCTCGTAGTGCAGCGCGAGGATGAGGGCGTGAATTTCAAAGGCCAGCTGGGCCGCGTCGGTGCCCTGGCGCAGGTGCCCCTCGGCCACGGCCATTTCGATGGCGCGGCGCATGGCCGACAGCCAGGTGTTGACCGAACCCGCCAGCGCATCGCGCACCGGGCCGGGCCGGTCTTCGAACTGCACCGCGCCACTGATGTAGATGCAGCCCGAATCGATCTCGACCGAGGTGCGCTTCATCCAGTTGTCGAACATGGCGCGCAGGCGCGGCAGGCCGCGGTCAAAGGCCATGGCGGGGTAGAACACCTCGTCCTCAAACCGCGCGTGGTACTCGCGCACCACGGAAATCTGCAACTCTTCGCGCGAGCCGAAGTGGGCAAACACGCCCGACTTGCTCATCTGCATGACTTCGGCCAGCGCACCGATGGACAGGCCTTCCAGGCCGATCTGCGTCGCCAGCCCGAGGGCGGCATCGACGATGGCGGCCTTGGTCTGTTGACCTTTTTGCAGCGGCCGGGTGGCACTGTCGCTGCGAAGGCGTTTGGCGGGAGGTTGTGGGCTCATGCTGCAGGGCCGGGTGATGGCAAAAGGGATGGGCAAAAAAACAGACCGGCGATAAATCGAACGGTCGTGCTATTTTTACCGCAAAACCCGGCCGGTGCACGGCCCTGCAGGTGTTTGTGGGGAAATTGTTTAGGTGCCGTTCCCTAAACGACACCGATGCATGCCAGCGCTCCGGGTTAACCCGGAGCGCTGGCCGCGCAGGCGGTCACAGCCGGCCGTCGGGCAGCAGCAGGCGCAGGCTGTGTTCCAGATTCTCGTTGGGCGAGCGCTTGAATCCGCTGCGGGCAAAGCGCTGCAGGCGGCCCATGCAGAAGGCCGTGACCACCGAGGCATCGGCCTGTGCATCGACCGTGGGCGTGGTCGCTCCGGCCACCACGGCGACCTCGCGCAGGTTCTGGCGCAAGGCGGCTTCGATCTTGTCGAAGAACAGGTTCATGCGCTGTTGCAGGCGCTCGTTCTCGTACACCAGCGCATCGCCCACCATGACGCGTGTCATGCCGGGGTTCTTCTCGCCGAACTGCAGCAGCAGGGCCACGAGCTTGCGTGAACGCGCCATCGCATCGGGTTCGCGTTCACCGAGCTGGTTCACCAGACCGAACACCGACTGTTCGATGAACTCGATCAGGCCTTCAAACATCTGTGCCTTGCTGGCGAAGTGGCGGTAGAGCGCGGCCTCGCTCACATCGAGTCTTGCGGCCAGCGCGGCCGTGGTGACGCGCTCGGCGCCCGGTTGCTCCAGCATGGTGGCCAGCGCATGCAGGATCTGCACCCGGCGCTCGCCCGGCTTGGGGCGCTTGCGACCATTGCTCTCGACGCTCTCAGCGGCATCGGGGGAGACATCGGCCGTCAGGTCGGCCATGGGCAATGGAGCGCTAGAAGTCATGGGCGGTCGGTCCGTCGGTTGTCGGCTGGAGGCCGTTGACGCGGCCCGGTGTTTGTCATCCCTTGTTTCATTTTCTCACAGCCTTCCCGCCGGCCGCCCCAGCGGCAGGGTGCGCGTTCAGTGCGAGCGGATCATGGTGCCGAAGGGCTGGTTGCCCAGCACCTCCAGAAGCAGTGCATGAGGCACGCGGCCATCGATGATGTGCACCGCGTTCACGCCGCTCTTGGCCGCGTCCAGCGCGCCGGCGATCTTGGGGATCATGCCGCCGCTGATCGTGCCGTCTTCCACCAGCTCGTCGATGCGGCGCGGCGTGAGTTCGGTGAAGAGCTTGCCATCCTTGTCCAGCACACCCGGGATGTTGGTCAGCATCAGCAGCTTCTCGGCCTGCAGCACGGTGGCCAGCTTGGCGGCCACCACGTCGGCGTTGATGTTGTAGCTCTCGTTGTTCTCGCCGAAGCCGATGGGGCTGACGACCGGAATGAAGGCATCGTCCTGCAGCGCCTTCACCACGCTCGGGTCCACGCTCACGATGTCACCGACCTGGCCCACGTCGTGCTCCACGTTCGGGTCCTTCTGATCCGACAAACGCAGCTTCTGCGCGCGGATCATGGCACCGTCGCGCCCGGTCAGGCCCACGGCCTTGCCGCCGGCGGCGTTGATCAGGCCCACGATGTCCTGCTGCACCTCGCCGCCCAACACCCACTCCACGACTTCCATGGTCTCGGCATCCGTCACGCGCATGCCCTGAATGAACTGCCCCTTCTTGCCCAGGCGCTGCAGCAGCGTCTCGATCTGCGGGCCGCCACCGTGCACGACGACCGGGTTGATGCCGACCAGCTTCAAGAGCACCACGTCTTCGGCAAAGTCCTGCTGCAGGGCCGGGTCGGTCATGGCATTGCCACCGTACTTGATGACCATGGTTTTGCCGTGGTACTTGCGGATGTAGGGCAAGGCCTGAGCCAGGATTTCGGCTTTTTCGCGGGGCTGGATGTGGGAGAGGTCGACGGGGGTGTGGGTGGTCATGTTCGGGTTCCCGGTGGGGCTGTTCGGTTGGCAAATTGTAGGCTTCGTGTTCAGCCTTTTTTGCGCCTGTGGCGTGCCGGGTCGCGCCCCGGCGGCGCCTCACTTTCTTTTGCAACGCCCAAAAGAAAGTAAGCAAAGAAAAGGCGAGCCGGATGCGCTGTCCCTTCGCTTCGCTGCGGGCACGCTGCGTTGCTCGGTCCGGGCGGGGTCGGGCTGAACTCGCTGCGCTCAAACAACGCCCGCCCTGATCCGCCCGGCCCTGCGCTACTCGCCAGCACATGACGGCGGGATGCGGGAACGAATGCGGGTGCACGCGCTCCGGCTGGGTGGTTGGTTTTGCCCTCACCCCTGCCCTCTCCCAGAGGGAGAGGGAGGAAGGCACGCAGCCCTGCGGGGGAGCTCGCTACCGAATCCGATCCCGCTTGTTGCCGTGTGGCCGGGCTGAGCAGCGCAGCGGCGAGCGGATCAGGGCGGGCGTTGTTTGAGCGCAGCGAGTTCAGCCCGACCCCGCTCGACGCGAGCAGCGCAAGGCACCGCGAAGCGGCCCGGACTTCGGCTCGCCTTTTCTTTGCCTTCTTTCTTTTGGCGAAGCAAAAGAAAGAAGGTCGGCCGCCGGGCCGAGACCCGGCCAAACCAAGCCTCCGGAATCTGCAAATCCTAGAAGTGAATCCCCCGCATCATCTGCTGCATAGCCACAGCCTCCGGCGACAACTGAGGCTTGACCCCCTTCTCCCCCTTCGCAGCCGATGAATCCGGGAACATGCGGAAGCTGGTGTTCATCACGATCTGCGCCACCCGCGGCACGAACGCGTGCAGCACCTGCCCGGTCACCCCCAGCCGCGTCGCAATGCGCACCGGCTTGAAGATGCAGGCCTGCGCGATCATGTCGGCCGCCTCTTCCGGCGCCAGCGTCGGCACGTTCTTGTAGATCTGCGTCGGCGCGATCATGGGCGTGCGCACCAGCGGCATGTTGATGGTCGTGAACGAAATGCCCTGGTCGGCGAACTCGCTGGAGGCGCAACGCGTCCACGCATCCAGCGCCGCCTTGCTCGCAACGTAAGCCGAAAAGCGCGGGGCGTTGGTCAGCACGCCGATGGAACTGATGTTGACCACATGGCCCTTGCGTTTGGCCACCATGCCGGGCAGCAGGCCCATGGTCACGCGCAGGCAGCCGAAGTAGTTGAGCTGCATGGTGCGCTCATAGTCGTGGAATCGGTCATAGCTGCCTTCGATGGCGCGGCGGATCGAGCGGCCGGCGTTGTTGATCAGGAAATCCACGCCACCGTGGTTGGCGATCAGCAGCTGCACGAAGCGGTCGGCGTCGGCCATGTCGGCAATATCGGCCGGGTAGGCGATGAACTGGTAGCCCTTGCCTTTGGCTTCCTTGCAGGCCTCGTCGAGCTTGTCCTGGTCGCGCCCGCAGATGATCGTCACCGCGCCGGCCTCGGCGAACTTGTGCGCGGCCGCCAGGCCAATGCCCGAGCTGCCGCCGGTGACCAGCACCACCTTGCCGGCCACCGTGCCTTTCAAGCTGCGGTCGATGTGCAGGTCCGGGTCGAGGTGGCGTTCCCAGTAATCCCACAGTCGCCAGGCGTAGTCCTTGAGGTTGGGGCACTCGATGCCACTGCCCTTGAGCGCGGCCTGCGTCTCGCGGCAGTCGAAGCGCGTCGGGTAGTTGACGAAGTTCATCATGTCCTCGGGCAGCCCGAGGTCCTGCATCACGGCGCGGTAGACGCGGCGCACCGGCGCCAGCGCCATCAGCCCCTTCTTCACGCTCTTGGGAATGAAGCCCATCAACGCCGCGTTGATGAACAGGTTCATCTTGGGTGCGTGTGCCGCTTTGCTCAGGATGTCGAGCACGTCACCGACGCGGTAGCCCATCGGGTCCACCAGGTGGAAGCATTGGCCGCTGGCGCGTTTGTGGTGGCTGATGTGGACCAGCGCGTCCACCACAAAGTCCACCGGCACGATGTTGATGCGCCCACCCTCCAGCCCCACGCTGGGCATCCACGGCGGCAGGATCTGGCGCATGCGCTGGATCAGCTTGAAGAAGTAATACGGGCCGTCAATCTTGTCCATCTCGCCGGTGCGGCTGTCGCCCACCACCAGCGCCGGCCGGTAAACGCTCCACGGCACCTTGCATTCGGTGCGCACGATCTTTTCGCTCTCGTGTTTGGTCATGAAATACGGGTGGTCGATGTTCTCGGCCTCGTCGAACATGTCTTCGCGGAACACACCTTCGTACAGGCCCGCCGCGGCGATCGACGACACGTGGTGGAAATGTTTCGCCCCGATGGCCTTGGCCAGCTCCACCGTGTTGCGCGTGCCGTCGATGTTGACGGCGATCTGGCTCTCGGCGTCCGCCTCCAGGTCATACACGGCAGCGAGGTGGTAGAAGTGGTCGATCTGGCCCTTGAGCGCTTTCGTGTCGTCGGCGCTCACGCCGAGCTTCTTCGCCGTCAGGTCTCCGAACACCGGCACCGCACGCGCCGCGCTCACACCCCAGTACGCACGCAGATCCGCCACCTTGGCTTCGCTCGCCTGGCGGATCAGGAAATGCACCACCGAGCCCTTGCGCTCCAGCAGTTTCTTGACGAGCCGCTTGCCGATGAAGCCGGTCGCGCCGGTGACGAAATAACGCATGGAATTCTCCTGCCTGGGGTGTTGCACAAGGGATGGAATCAGCCCGCCATTCTTCACCACCCGCTGGCGCGACCGATTCCGCACAAACCCGCGGGGCCGATCCCGGGTTTAGTTGGCCGCCTCTACACAGTGCCAGTGTGCGCGCCGTACAGTGCCAACACGGCAACGGGCTCGTTCGCTCGTTACCTCCTGTCAACCTTCAACGGAGTCGCCCCATGGTCAAGAAAATCCAGAAATCCACCACCGCATCCAAAGCCGCCGCTGGCTCCGGTTCGCCCCTGTCGGGCGCCATCAAGGACTCGGCCCAGCAGATCTGGCTGGCCGGTCTGGGCGCCTTCTCCAAGGCCCAGGAAGAAGGCGGCAAGGCCTTCGAATCCCTGGTCAAGGAAGGCCTGTCGATCCAGCGCAAAACGCAAGCCGTCGCCGAAGAGCGCATCTCCGAAGCCACCAACCGCGTGTCCGGCATGGCCACCGAAATTTCGTCGAAGGCGGCCGGTCAGTGGGACAAGCTGGAGAACATCTTTGAAGACCGTGTGGCCAAGGCGCTCAACAAACTGGGTGTGCCCTCGGCGCGCGACATCGAAACGCTGATGGAGCGCATCGACGAACTCAACCGCCACGTGCAGCGCCTGAGCACCAAGACCGCCGCGACCAAAGCAGCACCCGCTGCGCGCAAAGCCGCACCGGCCAAGGCTGCTGCACCCGCGCCGCGCAAAACCGCCGTGCGCAAGACCACCGCCAAGTCCAAAGCCTGATGACTTCGCCAGGGCCTTCCAGCCCGGCACCACCGGGGCGCACAGCGCCCCTTTTTTTCGCCTGCACTTCGTGCTGCAACGCAGCATGAAACACAGGGCCGGCGCTCTACACTCAAACGCATGACCACCACCCGCAAAGCCCACCGTTCAAGCGCTGTCCGCAAGACCCGCCCCCGGTTGGCGCTGGCGCTGGCCGGTGGCGGGCCGCTGGGCGCGATCTACGAAATCGGCGCCCTGTGCGCGCTCGATGACAGCTTGCAAGGCATCGATTTCAATGCGTGTGACCACTATGTCGGTGTCTCGGCCGGCGGCTTCATCGCAGCGGGCCTGGCCAACGGGCTGACACCCCGCCAGCTTTGCGAGACCTTCATCGAAAACCGTCCTACGGACGAAAACTTCGACACCGCCTTGCTGATCAAGCCGGCCTGGGCCGAGCTCGGCGGCCGCCTTCAGCGCCTGCCGGGCCTGCTCGGCAGCGCCCTCTGGGCCTGGACCGCACAGGGCAAACCCCTGACCCAGGCGCTGGAACGCCTGGGTGCGGCCTTGCCCACCGGCGTGTTCAACAACGAAGACATCCACCGCCAGGTCGAACGCCTGTTCAGCCGTGAAGGCCGCAGCAACGATTTTCGCCAGCTGCGTGCGCGCCTGACGCTGGTCGCCACCGAACTCGACACCGGCGACGCCGCCCCCTTTGGCCGGCCGGGCTGGGACCACGTGCCGATCTCGCGCGCCATCCAGGCCAGCGCTGCCCTGCCCGGCCTGTTTCCGCCGGTCGCCATCGATGGCAAACACTATGTGGACGGCGCGCTCAAGAAAACGCTGCACGCCACCGTGGCGCTTGACGAGGGCGTGGACCTGCTCATTTGCCTGAACCCGCTGGTGCCGTTTCGTGCAGAGCCTCACGCCGATCCCGCCACCAGCGGCCAGCAGCGCATTCCTTCGTTGGTCGAAGGCGGGCTGCCCACGGTGATGAGCCAGACCTTCCGCTCCATGATCCATTCGCGCCTGGAGCTGGGCTTCAAGCAATACGAACGAAGCTACCCAGACACCGACATCGTGCTGATCGAACCCGACCAGCGCGACGCCGAACTCTTCTTTGCCAACACCTTCAGCTACCGCCAGCGCCGCGAACTCGCCGAACACGCCTACCAGCAGACGCGCCAGATGCTGCGCGACCAGCAGGCCCAGCTCGCGCCCAAGCTGCAGCGCCACGGCATCCGCCTGAACCAGGCCGCCCTCGATGACAACGGGCGGCGCCTGCTCCAGCCGGTCCGGCCCACCACCACCCGCGCCGTGGACCGGCTCAACACCACGCTCGACCAGCTGCAGCAGCAGCTGTCCCAGCGGCCGGCCCGGGCCTGAACCATGGCCGCCAAAAAGCCCCCGCGCCGCACCGCCGAACGCATCCTGGAGGTGACGCTGGAGCTGTTCAACCGCTTCGGCGAGCCCAATGTCTCGACCACCCTGATTTCGGCCGAACTCGGCATCAGCCCGGGCAACCTGTACTACCACTACCCCGCCAAGGACGAGCTGATCAACTCGCTGTTCGAGCGCTACGACCGCTCGCTGGGTGAACTGCTGGGTGCGGCCGACGGCGTGCGCAACGTGGAAGACGCCTGGTTTTTCCTGCACTCGCTGTTCGAGATCATCTGGGAATACCGCTTTCTCTACCGCGACCTGAACGACCTGCTGTCCAAGAACCGCCTGCTGGAGACCCGCTTTCAGGGCGTGCTGAAGAACAAGACCCGCGCCATCCGCGCCCTGCTCTCGGGCATGAGCCGCAGCGGCGCACTGGACATCGATACCCGTGAAGTCGAACCCACCGCCAACTGCATGGTGGTGGTGCTGACCTACTGGCTGAGCTTCGAGTACGTGCGCGACCCGCGCCGCGCGCTGGAACCCGACAACGCGCAGCTGGCGCTGATGCGCGGCGCGCAGCACGTGCTCAACCTGCTCGCGCCCTACCTGGAAGCCGGCCAGCGACAGCACCTGCTGCAACTCACCGGCGCCTACAACGGCGCCGCCACCTGAACACGCGGCAA
>Ga0209262_10000659_pt1 | contig 14932 bp, 14 predicted proteins | sample Lowcelwee11metaG_FD_187171 | JGI IMG/M metagenome (GOLD analysis project Ga0209262, IMG submission 187171) | Freshwater pond sediment microbial communities from the University of Edinburgh, under environmental carbon perturbations - Low... | ecosystem: Environmental > Aquatic > Freshwater >...
TTCGAGCAGTCGGTCCGGCAGGCGCACCAGCGCCTGCGCACGTCTCTGCTGTTCTGGATCTTCAAGAACCGGCCTCTCAACCTGCTGACGGGGCCCGTCATCTACGGCATGATCCTGCCGCTCCTGCTGCTGGATTTTTGTGTCACGCTGTACCAGGCGATCTGTTTCCCGGTCTACCGCGTCGAGAAGGTGCGGCGGGCTGGGTACTTCGTCTACGACCGCCAGCAACTGGCCTATCTGAACTTCATCGAGCGCTGGCACTGCACCTACTGCTCCTATGCCAACGGCCTGCTGGCCTACGCCACCGAGATCGTGGCGCGCACTGAGCAATATTTCTGCCCGATCAAACATGCACGGAAGGTCTCGGGCCTGCATGCGCGACATGCGCGTTTCCTGGACTTCGGCGACGCCGCGGACTATCCGGCGCGGCTGGAGGCTATCCGCCGGTCCCTGGACGTACAGGAATCCAAGCCAGTTGCCAAACCCGAATGAGGGGCGCCCGCCAGCCACCGGGATGCCCTGGTGTTTCAAGGTGAAACGGCCTTCTTCCGGTCATTCCTGCGTCGCATAATTGACGCATGACCGAACTGATCCTGATCCGCCACGGCGAGACCGACTGGAACCGCGAACTGCGTTTCCAGGGCCAGTTGGATGTGCCGCTCAATGCCACCGGCCTGGAGCAGGCGCTACGCGTGGCCGACCGCCTGGCCCGGGAACCCATGCACCAGCTGCACAGCAGCGATCTGCAGCGTGCCTTGCAGACAGCCCAGGCCGTGGCCCGGCGTTCCGAGCTGTCGCTGGATCCGGTGCTCGACACTGCGCTGCGCGAGCAGAACTTCGGTGTGGTCGAGGGCCTGCGCGTGACCGACATCCAGCAGCAGTTCCCGCAGGCCTGGGATCAGTGGGTGCGCTTTGAGGCCGATTTCGCCTTTGAAGGCGGCGAGAGCACGCGTACCTTCCACGCCCGCGTGCTGGCCGCCGTGCGCGCCCTGGCGCGACGCCATCCAGAGCAGACCCTGACCGTGGTGACGCACGGGGGCGTGCTGGACATGCTCTACCGCAGCGCGCTGGGCCTGTCGCTGTCCGGACCGCGCGCCAGCGACATCCCCAACGCGGGCATCAACCGGCTGCGCTTGCAGGGTGAGGCCATCGAGATCGTCGACTGGGCCGACACCCGCCACTTGGCCGACCTGCCACCGCAGCCGGTTTACGACCAGCAGCGCCTGGCACGGGAGCGCGCGGCAGCCCTGGCGGCGACCTCCGAGCCTGATGCAGCCTGAGTTGTGATCATGGCCCGCAGGGTTATGGAGCAACGGGGATAATCGGGCCACCATGGCCCTGATGATCACCGACGAATGCATCAACTGCGATGTCTGCGAGCCCGAGTGCCCCAACCAGGCGATCTATCTCGGGCCGGAGATCTACGAGATCGATCCCTCGCGTTGCACCGAATGCGTGGGCCATTTCAATGAGCCGCAATGCGTGCAGGTCTGCCCCGTGGCCTGCATTCCCGTGAATCCGCAGCACCTGGAAGGCCAGGAGACCTTGTGGCAGAAGTACCGGCGCCTGCAGGCCGAGGCCACAGCGGCTGTCGCCAGCAAACCGCCTTCCGCCTGAGCCTTCGGGATTACCTGGTCACGGCCGGCGCGCGATAGGCCGGCAGTTTTTCCTTGGCGCTGCTCTTCTTGGCAGCTGCCTTCTGCGCCGCCTTGTCGGCATCACGCTGGGCCTTGTCGGCTTTTTCAGCGGCGCGTTGGGCGGCCGCCTCTTCCTTCAACCGGGTCTTCTCCAGCGTGTCGCCCGCACGTTTTTCATGTCTTACGCTGGCCTCGTGCGCCTTGCGTTGCTCGGGTGTGCGGCTATCGGCCGCGTCGATGGTATTGCCGCCGGGGCAAGGCGTCTGGCTGTAGCTGCTGCCGCAGCGGTAGACGGTCTGCGCCGACAGTCCGGTGCACAGCGTCACGGCAGCGATCGCGAGGATGTGTGACAAGGTCTTCATGCAGGCTCTCCTTCCTTGGGGGGCAGATCGGCTGGGCGCGGCGGCTTGGGACGCGGTGGCTTGCTGGTGTGGATCAGCATGGTGGCTTTCTCCATCTCGCCGGCCAGCAGGTCCGGCAGGGCCTTGATCGAGCGTGCGATGCAGTCCTCGATCGCCGTGCGGTGTTCGGGCGAGGGTTTCTTGAGCACCCAATTCACCACTTCGGCTTTCACGCCAGGGTGGCCGACGCCGATGCGCAGGCGCCAGTAGTCGTCGGTGCCCAGCCTGGCATGGATGTCGCGCAGGCCGTTGTGGCCGGCGTGGCTGCCGCCGTACTTGAGCTTGACCTGGCCCGGCACGATGTCGAGTTCGTCGTGCGCGACGAGGATCTCCTCAGGCTGGATCTTGAAGAAACGTGCCAGTGCCGCCACCGATTTGCCCGATTCATTCATCCAGGTCTGCGGCTCCAGCAGCCAGACCGCCTGGCCCTTGACGGTGGTGCGCGCCACCAGGCCGTGGTAGCTCCTGTCCATGACCGGGTTGACCTTGAGCTCACGCGCCACGGCCTCGATCCACCAGAAACCGGCGTTGTGCCGGGTGGCCTCGTATTCGGGGCCGGGGTTGCCCAGGCCGACAAACAGTTTGATCATGCGCGGATTATCAATGCATCGTAGGGGGATAGTCCGGCGGGTCGGACTCCAAAGAAAAACGGCCCACCGAAGTGGGCCGTTGACGCAAAGCCAGTGGCTTATTTCTTGGCGGCAGGCGCCTTGGCAGCCGGAGCGGCGGCCTTGCCGGCAGCCGGGGCGGCGGCGGCTTCGGCAGCGGGAGCAGCTTCGGCCGCATCCGCGCCGGCCACCATCACCACCGACACCACCACCGGGTTGGCCTTGCCGTGGGTCACGGCGGTCACGCCCTTGGGCAGCTTGATGTCGGACAGATGCAGGGAGACCCCCTTCTTCAGGCCGCTCAGGTCGACGGCGATGAACTCGGGCAGATCGGACGGCAGGCAGAGCACCTCGATCTCGGTCAGCACGTGGTTGGCGATGCAGCCATCGGTCTTGACCGCAGGCGAATTCTCGTCACCGCTGAAGTGGAAGGGCACCTTCATGTGCAGCTTGGTGTTGGCGTCCACGCGCTGGAAGTCGATGTGCAGCACCAGGGGCTTGAAGGGGTGCATCTGCACGTCGCGCAGCAGCACCTTGTTGCTCTTGCCGTTCACTTCCATCTCAAGGATGGACGAGTGGAAGGCTTCCTTCTTCAGGGCATGCCACAGCGCGTTGTGGTCGAGCTCGACCAGCTGCGGCTCAACCGTGCCACCGTAGACGATGCCGGGCGTGCGACCGGTGTTGCGGAGACGGCGGCTCGCACCCGTGCCCTGCTTGGCGCGCTCAAAAGCGACGAATTTCATAGTTCACTCCATAAAGAGTCCACCGCGACCAGTGAGACTCCGTTTCAACAAAGGTCCGCGGCAGATTTGCGTGCGGACCGGCTTTTTGCCCGGGTCAGAACAGATCGTCCTGGTCCGAGAACAAACTCATGACCGACTCGCCCTTGGCGATGCGGTGGATGGTTTCCGCAATCAGCGGCGCCACGTTCACCTGCCGGATCTTGGCGCAGCCGGTGGCGGCGGGGCTCAGCGGGATGGTGTTGGTCACCACCACCTCGTCCAGGGCCGTGCCCTTGGACAGGCGCTCGATCGCCGGGCCCGAGAAGATCGGGTGCGTACAATACGCGTAGACCTTCTTGGCGCCGCGCTCCTTGAGCACTTCGGCCGCCTTCACCAGCGTGCCGGCGGTGTCGATCATGTCGTCCATGATCACGCAGTTGCGGCCTTCGATCTCGCCGATCACGTGCATCACCTCGCTCACGTTGGCGCGCGGGCGGCGCTTGTCGATGATGGCCAGGTCGCAGCCCAGCTGCTTGGCCAGCGCGCGGGCGCGCACCACGCCGCCGACGTCGGGCGAGACCACGATCAGGTCTTCGTATTTTTTCAGGCGCAGGTCACCCAGCAGCACCGGCGAGGCGTAGATGTTGTCCACCGGGATGTCGAAGAAACCCTGGATCTGGTCGGCGTGCAGGTCCATGGTCAGCACGCGGGCCACGCCGACGGTCTGCAGCATGTTGGCCACGACCTTGGCGGTGATCGGCACGCGCGTCGAGCGCGGGCGGCGGTCCTGGCGGGCATAGCCGAAATAGGGGATCACTGCGCTGATGCGCTCGGCCGAGGCGCGCTTGAGCGCGTCGACCATGATGAGCAGTTCCATCAGCGAGTCGTTGGTCGGCGCGCAGGTGGACTGCACGACGAAGACGTCGCGGGCGCGCACGTTCTGGTTGATCTCGACCGTTACCTCGCCGTCGGAAAAGCGGCCGACCGTGGCGGCGCCCAGCGTGATGCCGAGGTGCTTGGCAATGTCGGCGGCCAGTGCCGGATTGGCATTGCCCGTGAAGAGCATGAAATCGGGGGGTGGAGCGACCTGCATGAACGATCCAGCGATGAGTGACTATTGACCCAGAAAAATTTGGCAGGGGAGGAAGGATTCGAACCTTCGCATGCTGGAATCAAAATCCAGTGCCTTAACCAACTTGGCGACTCCCCTACACAGGTCAACAGCTGCTTACAGCTGCCCACCGACTAACTCTTTTCGCTGGCCGCCCAGCCGACTAGCGGGTGAGCCTCCAGGCTGCAACACAACCGGGCCTGCAAGGTGTCCGGCGCCTTCGGAACACGCATGTCGGGCGGTGCCCACGCGAACACGGCACTTCCTGAGCCTGTCATTCGTCCCGCAAGTCCCAGGGTGGCGAGCCATTCCAGAGCCAGCGTGACACCCGGGCAGAGCCGCTGGGCGACAGGCTGCAGGTCGTTGCGGGCTTCCTTCAGAAAAGCCTGCTGGTCTGCAGCAAAGCCTGAAATTGTAGCAGGAATACTGTCGCGCTTCAAAGCCGGGTCTGAAAAAATCGCGCGTGTCTCCAGCCCGGCCTGCGGCTTGACCACCAGCACATGGTGGCGCGGCAGGTCGACCGGGGTGATGGATTCGCCGATGCCTTCGACCCAGGCGTTGTGTCCGCGCAGGAAGAAGGGCAGGTCGGCGCCCAGCTGCAGGCCGATGGCGCACAGCTGTTCCAGGCCAAGTCCGAGCTGCCATAGGCGGTTGAGCGCCAGCAGGGTCGATGCGGCGTCCGAGGAGCCGCCGCCCAAACCGGCCTGGGCCGGCAGGCGTTTCTCGACGGCAATGTGCGCACCGAGGGGCGTGCCGGTGGCGGCCTGCAGGGCCCGTGCGGCCCGCAGGACCAAGTCATCGGCCGGCAGCGGTGCCAGCAGGTCTTCGCGGCTGAGCCGGCCCTGGCCGCGCCGTTCGAAATGCAGGGTGTCGGCCCAGTCGATCAGCATGAAGACCGACTGCAGCAGGTGATAGCCGTCGGCGCGCCGCCCCGTGATGTGCAGGAAGAGGTTGAGCTTGGCCGGGGCCGGGATGTCGAGGAGCGACTGCATGCCCGGGATTATCGACTCAGGGCTCGATGATGAGCCGCAGTTCGGCGGTCGGCGCGGGCTGGCTGCGCCGCGCCACCAGGCGGCCGGCTTGCAGTTGCGTCAGGTCGGCCAACCAGCCATCGGCTGCGGCCGGGCGGCCTTGCAGCCACTCGAACAGGGCCGCGATCGGGATGGCGGTGCCGGTGGCTTCGGTGGCCAGGGCGTCCAGCGATTCGAAGGCGCGGGTCTGGCCGTTGTTGCGCAGCAGGGCCTGTTGCGGGCTCCAGCGCAGCTGGGCCAGCGTGGTGCCCAGAGGCGTGGACAGCATCAGCTCGCCGGCTTGAGGCCGACCGCTGAGTTCGAAGCTGGCAAAAAAGGAAGTCGGCTCCGGGCTGTTGTCCACCCTGAGCGCCAGGCGGCCGCGCCAAAAGGTCGGGGCCTGCCCCTCGACAGCAGGGGGTTGCACGATCGGCTGGGCGCAGCCTGCCAGCAATGCCGCCAGTGCGCAGAGCAGGCCGGCCGCGAGGATGCGCAGCATGGGCTTCACGGCTTGACGCGCAGGCGCTTGAGCGTTTCGACCAGGGTCTCGTTCCCGGCGTTGAGCTGCAGGCCTTCGCGCCAGACGCTCAAGGCCTGTTCGCGCTGGCCCATGCTCCAGAACACCTCGCCCAGGTGGGCGGCGATCTCGGCGTCGGGGCGGGCGCGGTAGGCCTTCTGCAGAACGCGCAGGGCCTCGGCCTTGTTGCCCTCGCGAAACTCGACCCAGCCCAGGCTGTCGCTGATGAAGGGGTCGTCTGGCGCGAATTCGAGCGCCTTGAGGATGAGCTGGCGCGCCTCTCCCAGGCGCACATTGCGATCGGCGAAGGAGTAGCCCAGTGCGTTGTAGGCGTGGTGGTACTCGGGTTTTTCGGCAATGATCCGGCGCAGCAGGCGTTCCATCTCGTCGGACCGTCCCAGCTTCTCCGCCAGCGTGGCCTGGTCATACATCAGGTCGTAGTCCTTGGGGTCGCGCTCGGTGGCCAGGGCCAGCAGCTCGTAGGCCTGCGAGTACAGCTTGTTGTCGCGCAGCAGCTGCACTTCGCTGGAGAGTTTCACGCGCGCGTCGGCCGGCGTGCGCTCCGGCAGCTTGCGGATCAGTTCGCGCGCCTCGTCGATCCGGCCCTGACGTGCCAGGATGCCGGCGCGCCGGCTTTGTGTGCGCACCAGGTCTTCGGGGCTGCTGATCTTGCCCAGCCATTTCTCCGCCTGCTTGTAGTCCTTGCGCTGCTCTGCAATCTGGGCCAGGGACAGGTAGGCCTGAGCCAGGGCGCGGCTGGGTTCTTCCACTCCGTTATGGCCGCGGCGTGACTGCATCAGGTCCAGGAACTGCTTGAGGGAGCGCTCGGCGGGGTCGAACCGGTTGTCCTGCAGTTCCAGCGTGCCGCGGATCAGCCAGGCCTCGGCGTAGTCTGGCTTTTCGTCGGTGACGATCTGGACCTGGCTACCCGCTTCGGCGTATCGCTGGGCATCGAGCAGCGCGCGCGCATAGGCCAGGCGCACCTCCACCAGGGGCCGGCCCTCCAGGTACTTGCGTACGATGGCCTCCGCCCCGGGTTGCTGGGGTGACATCAGCGCCAGGGCAAGCAGCGCCGGCGCTTCGGCGCGTCCATCCTGGGCCTGACCGCGCCGTGCGGCTTCCAGCGCGCCGATGTTGTCGCCGCTCTCCAGGCGCATGCGGCCCACGGCGCTCCAGGCGGCTGCGCCCATGCTGCTGCCCAGGTAGTCAGCCAGGGCCTGCTCCAGCATCTCGGCGGCGAGCTTCTTGTCGCTGCTGCGTGCGAAGTAGCGCGGCAGCGTGATGATGGTGAGGGCGCGTTCCCTGGCGTCGGCCAGGGCGATTTCGCGCTTGAGGGGCTCCACCGTCTCGTTCAGACGGTTCAGGCCGATCAGGATCTGCAGCACGTAGCGGTTGGCGTCGCGCGAGGTGGGCTGGGCCTGCTTCCAGGCGCGTGCGGCCTGCAATGCCGAATCGCCGGCACGCGATTGCAGGGCGATGTCGATGGCGCGCTGGTACAGCCGGGCATCGTTGGTCTTGCGCGCGGCATCCAGGATGAGGGAAAAGCCGACACCGGCTTCGCCGCGTTGCGCGCTGAACTCGCCCACCAGCAACTGGTAGAAGAGTTCGCCATCGAGCGCCGAACTGGCGGGTGCGGCGGCGGCAGGGGCCGGGCCCGGCTGTTGCGCATGGACCGCCAGGGCGGCCGTCAACAGCAGGGGGAGTAGGCGTAGGCGTGGGAACATCGAACCATAATAATCCAAGCCAGCCTGTCCCCGCCCGCCCAAAGCCATGCCTGAATTGCCGGAAGTCGAAGCCACGCGCCTGAGTTTTGCCGACCGCATCGCGGGCGCACGCATTGTGTCGGCCTGGTGCGGCAAGCCCCTGCGCTGGCCGCTGGGCCGGCCCGTGGACTGGTTTGCCGGACGCAGCGTGCAGGGGGTGCGCCGGCGCGGCAAGTACCTGTTGCTGGACCTGGACCAGGGGTTGCTGCTGCTGCACCTGGGCATGTCGGGCAGCCTGAGTTTTGGTGCCGCCTTGCCGCCGCGCGGTCTGCACGACCATTTCGAGCTGGTCACCAGCCGCGGAACGCTGCGCCTGAACGACCCTCGCCGCTTCGGCGCCGTGGTCTGGGTGCCGGACCAGGATGCGCCCCAGGCGCGCAAGCTGCTGGGGGGGCTGGGCGTCGAGCCCTTGTCGGAGGATTTCGACGCAGCGGATTTTTACCACGCCCTCAAGACGCGCAAGGCGGCGATCAAGCAGGTGCTGCTGGCTGGCGACGTGGTGGTGGGTGTGGGCAATATCTATGCGTCCGAGGCCCTGTTCCTGGCCGGCATTCGCCCCACGCTGAGCGCCGCGCGCCTGAGCCGTCCGCGCGCCGCGCGCCTGCACGCGGCCATCCGCCAGGTGCTGGGGCGGGCCCTGGCGGCGGGCGGCACCACGCTGAGGAACTACTCCAACGCCGTCGGCGAGCGGGGCAATTTCCAGTTCGAAGCCATGGTCTATGGCCGCCAGGGGCAGCCCTGCAAGGTCTGCGGCACCCCGGTCAAGGCCATGCGGCAGGGACAACGCGCGACATTTTTCTGCCCAAGCTGCCAGAAAACATGAAAAAACGCCGCTAACTCGGTGTTATATTGGAAAATCCTGCCTGAACACTAACAAGGCTAAGGGGATATCTTGGCGACGTCTTTCAACGAACAATTCGATCAGCACGGCACATGGCGGCGTGAATTCGCCTTGCGCCTGAAGCTGCTGGGCGAATGGATGAAAGACCATGACCTGCTGGATGCCGCCGTCGAGGAGCGCCTGCACCGTCTGGAAATGCAGGTGCGCGCCGACAAGGTCATGGTGGCCTTTGTCGCCGAGTTTTCGCGCGGCAAGTCCGAACTGATCAACGCCATCTTCTTCGCCGGCTATGGCCGGCGCATCATGCCGGCCAGCGCCGGGCGCACCACCATGTGCCCGACCGAGATGGGCTACGACGCCGAGGTGCCGCCCTGCCTGCGCCTGCTGTCCATCGAGACCCGGCTGCAGCCCCAGTCCCTGATGGAATGGCGCATGGTCCCCGAGAAGTGGACCCGCGTCGACCTCGACGTCAACGACCCGCAACAGCTGGCCATGGCGCTGGAGAAGGTCTCCGAAACCCGCCGCGTGACGCTGGAAGAGGCCCGGGCCCTGGGGTTCTGGAGCAGCCAGTCCCCGAATGACAGCCCGCTCATGGATGCCCAGGGCAAGGTCGAGGTGCCCAAGTGGCGCCATGCCCTCATCAACATTGCCCACCCCCTGCTCAAGCAGGGCCTGGTCATCCTGGACACCCCGGGCCTCAACGCCATCGGCGCCGAACCCGAGCTGACCGTCAGCCTGGTGCCGCAGGCGCATGCCGTGGTCTTCATCCTGGGGGCCGACACCGGCGTCACCAAGTCCGACCTCGAGATCTGGCGTGAACACCTGATCACCGAATCCGCGGCTGGTACCGACACGCGTCTGGTCGTGCTCAACAAGATCGATTCGCTGTGGGATGCGCTGAGTTCGCCGGCCCAGATCCAGATGCAGATCGATCGCCAGCGCGCCACCACGGCCGAGATCCTGGGTCTGTCGCGCGAACAGGTGTTCCCGGTCTCGGCCCAGAAGGGCCTGGTCGCCAAGGTCACCGACGACGCCAAGCTCCTGCAGGCCAGCTGCCTGCCCGCACTGGAAGAGGCGCTGGCCCAGCGCATCATGGGCCAGCGTCAGCGCATCCTGGGCGCGGCCGTGGCCGTCGGCATCTCCGACCTGCAGCTCGAAGTGGGCCGGGTGCTCAACATCCGCCGTCGCGATCTGAACGAGCAGATGCTGGAACTCAAGGGCCTGCAGGGCAAGAACGCTGCCGTCATCAAGCACATGCGTCTGCGCATCTCGCAGGAGCAGGCCGAATTCGACCGCGCCGGCGCCAAGATCCATGCCGTGCGCTCGGTGCATCTCAAGCTGCTGCGCGATGTGTTTGCGCTGCTGAGCACCAAGAGCCTGCGCGCCGAGATGAACCAGTTGATGCAGTCGCTGCTACAGACCGGCCTGAAGCTCGGCGTCAAGAAATCCTACGGCGAGACCTTCGATCGCCTGCGCGAAAACCTGCGCCGTGTGCAGTCGTTGATGGGCGAGATCCAGATCATGCTGGCCACCTCCTTCAAGCAGCTCAACGCGGAGCAGGGCTTCTCGCTGCAGCCCCCGGCCGAGCCGTCGCTGCAAGCCTATATCGACAACCTGGACCAGGTCGAGCGCGGCCACCTGCAGTACCTGGGCCTGGGCAATGCCTTCCGCCTGGCCCAGCCCGAGTTCGCCGACCGGCTGGTGCGCGCGCTGGCCACGCGTCTGCGCAGCGTCTACCAGGCCGCCCTGGGCGACGTGGAGCTGTGGAGCAAGTCGGCCGCGGCCCAGCTCGATGCCCAGCTGCGCGAGCGGCGCCGCAATTTCAGCCGCCGGCTCGAGGCGATCGACCGCATCCAGCAGGCCGCGGGCGGCCTGGACGAGCGCATCGCGGAAATCAATGAGCAGTTCCGCGCGCTGGCCCAGCTCGATTCCAAACTGCTCGAACTCACGGCCTACCTGATCCGGGCGCAGGACGTCACCAAGCCCAAGGACACGATGGCGGCCGAACTGCTGGCTTCGTGAGCCGGCCCACGCGCCCGCCTTCCCCCCCGCCCACTGTCATGCCGGAGGCCGACTGGGCCACCCGCGTGCTGCGCTGGCAGGCCCGGCATGGGCGCAAGGATCTGCCCTGGCAGGGCACGCAAGACCCCTACCGCGTCTGGCTCTCCGAGATCATGCTGCAGCAGACCCAGGTGGTCACGGTGCGCGATTACTACGCGCGTTTCCTGGAGCGCTTCCCAGATGTCAGGTCCCTGGCGGGCGCAAGCCTAGACGACGTGCTGGCTCTGTGGGGTGGGCTGGGGTACTACAGCCGTGCGCGTTATCTGCACGGCTGCGCCATCCAGGTGATGCAAGTCCATGGTGGCGCGTTTCCCCGCACGGCGGCCCTGCTCCAGACCTTGCCGGGCATCGGCCCGTCCACGGCAGCCGCGATCGCTTCCATCTGCTTCGGTGAACGTGTGGCCATCCTGGACGGCAACGTGAAGCGCGTGCTGACGCGCGCGCTGGGCTTCGGTGCCGACCTGGCGGCAGGCATCAACGAACGGGCGCTCTGGGCGCGGGCCGCCGAGCTGCTGCCGCAGCGCGATCTGGCGCGTGCCATGCCCCGCTACACCCAGGCCATGATGGACCTCGGTGCCACCGTCTGTCTGGCGCGCAAGCCACTGTGCGAGGCCTGCCCGGTGGCGCACGCCTGTGTGGCGCGGAGCGAAGGCCGACCCGAAAGCTACCCGGTCAAGACGCGCAAGCTCAAACGCAGCGCCTTGTCGCTCTGGCTGCTGTGGGCGCAGACGCGCGATGGCGCGGTCTGGCTGCGCCCGCGGCCCACGCCCGGCGTCTGGGCCGGCCTGTACTGCCTGGAGCTGTTCGACGGCTTCGAAGCTTTGAGTGCCGCGATTCCAGAAACCTACCGGGATCGTCTGCAGGAGCTGCCGGCCTTTACCCATGTGCTGACGCACAAGGACCTGCATCTGCATCCGGTGCGGGTGTTATTGCCGGCCAGGGTCAGGCTGTCGGCGCAGGGGGGCTGGCAGCCGGGCGGAACGTGGCCTCGCCTCGGTTTGCCCGCGCCGGTGCGCAAGCTGCTCCAGCAAGGCTGACACCGGCGCTTCTCAGCCGCCGATTTCGCGGTGGCGGCGCAGCGTGTTCCAGCGCGCGGCAAAACGGCGCGCCAGTTCTTCCACCAGATAGACCGAGCGGTGCTGGCCGCCGGTACAGCCGATCGCGACCGTCACGTAACTGCGGTGGTTCTGCGACATGGCGTCCAGCCAGTGCGTGAGGAAGGACTCGATGTGTTCCAGCATGCGGCCGGCCTCGGGCTGGGCGCGCAGGAAAGTCGCCACCGGCTCGTCCCGGCCGGTCAGCGCACGCAGCTCGGGCTCGTAGTGCGGGTTGGGCAGCATGCGCACGTCGAACACATAATCCGCATCAACCGGGATACCGCGTTTGTAGGCAAAGGACTCGAACACCAGGGTGAGCTGGCTGCCGGGTAGGCGGATCACCTCCTTGATGTAACCCTGCAGCTGCGACGGGCGGATCAGGCTGGTGTCGATCACGTGGGCCTGTTCGCGCAGCGCGGCCAGCAGTTCGCGCTCCATTTCGATGGCCTCCACCAGCACGCGGTTGAGGTCGGCGCCCTCGTGCATGGTCTGCGACAGTGGGTGCTTGCGCCGGGTTTCCGAGTAACGGCGCACCAGGGTGTCGGTCGAGGCATCGAGGAACAGCGGCTTGATCGTGATGCCCCGCTGGCGCAGCGTGGCCAGCAGGGCCGGCACCTGCGGCAGCGAGGCAGCGCTGCGCACATCCATGGCAATGGCCACGCGGCTGGCCTGGTGCTGCTGCTCCAGCGTCACGAAAGGCAGCAGCAGCTCGGGTGGCAGGTTGTCGACACAGTAATAGCCGGCATCTTCGAGCGCGTTGAGCGCCACCGATTTGCCGGAGCCCGACATGCCGGTGATGAGGACGATTTCCATGGCCTATGGAACCCGGGTGCGTCAGCTGCCGGACTGCAGCATTTCCTTGGCGTGGGCCAGCGTGGTGCTGGACAGACGCTCGCCGCCCAGCATCCGAGCGATTTCTGCCACGCGGGCTTCCCCCTGCACCGGAGTCACCGTGCTCAGCGTGGCCTGGCCCTGGCGCTGCTTGGCCACCACCAGATGGTGGTCGGCACAGGCGGCGACCTGTGGCAGATGGGTCACGGCCATGACCTGGCGGTCGCGGCCCAGCTGTTTCATGAGGCGGCCCACGGTCTCGGCCACGGCGCCGCCGACGCCGGCATCGACCTCGTCGAAGATCAGGGTCTGAGCCGTACCGAGCTGGCTGGTGGTGACGGCAATGGCCAGCGCGATGCGCGAGAGTTCACCGCCCGAAGCCACCTTGCCCACCGGGCGGGGCGTGCTACCGGCGTGGCCAGCGACGAGGAAGTTCACTTCTTCCAGGCCGCTCTGCTGGGGGTGTTCTGCCTTTTGCAGCGTCACTTCGAAGCGGCCGCCCTGCATGCCCAGGCCTTGCATGGCCTGGGTGATCGCCTGGGCCAGCTTGGGCGCCGCCTTGGCACGGGCTTTGGACACGGCCTGGGCTTCTGTCATGTAAGCGGCCAAGGCCTGCTGTTCGGCGGCTTCCAGACTCGCCAGATCGGCTGCCGCATCGAGTCTGCTCAACTCTACACGCCAGCCTGCCAGGGTCGCGGCCAGTTCCTCGGGGGGGCGCTTGTAACGACGGGCCAGCGACATCCACGAAGTCATGCGTGCATCCAGCTCGGCCAGGCGATCCGGGTCCAGGTCGGTGCGGCGCAGATAGGCGCGTAGCGTGTGCACGCTGTCTTCCACCTGCGCCAGGCTGGAGTTCAAGACCTCCACCAGTGATTTGAATTCAGGCTCCAGATGCTCCTGATTCTGTAGCGCCTGACGGGCGCTGTCGAGAGCACGGGAAGCGCCGCCGTCCTCGCCCTCCAGTGCATCCAGGGCACCCTGGGCGGCATCCAGCAGGGCCTGGGCATGGGCCAGGCGGCTGTGGTCGGTATTGAGCGTTTCCCATTCGCCGGCTTGCGGTGAGAGTTTCTCGACCTCTCCGATCTGCCAGCCCAGGCGTTCACGCTCGCGCTGCAGCGAGTCCTGGGCCTTGCGGGCTTCTTCCAGCGTGGTTTGCGTCTGGCGCCACGACTGCCAGCTCTGGGCGAGGGCGCTGGTATCGAGCTGGGCGTAGGCGTCGAGCAGGCCGCGTACGGCCTCGGCGCGTGTCAGGCTTTGCCAGGCGTGCTGGCCGTGGATGTCGAAGAGCCGCTCACCCAGTTCGCGCAACTGGGTTGCCGTGGCCGGGCTGCCGTTGATCCAGGCGCGGCTTTTTCCCTGGATGTCCACGGTGCGACGCAGCAGCAGGGTGAAACCGGGGTCGAAACCCGGGTCGAAGCCGGCCTCCTGCAGCCAGCCCAGCAGGGCGGTGCATTCGTCGAACTCGGCGCTGACGTCGGTGCGGCCGGCGCCTTCCCGGATCAGGCCGGTATCGGAGCGCGCTCCGGTGACGAGCTGCAGGGCATCGATCAGGATGGACTTGCCGGCACCGGTCTCGCCGGTCAGCACGCTGAACCCGCTCTCGAGCTCGAGTTCGAGCTCACTGATGATGACAAAATCCCGAAGGACGATGCGTTTGAGGCTCACAGGCCGGCCACTCCCTCATTCCAGTGTAGCTTTTGTCGCAGGGTGTCGAAATAGCTCCAGCCGCGCGGGTGCAGGAAACGCACACTGTGCTCCGATCGGCGCACGGTGATGCGGTCGCCGTGATGCAGCGCGGACAGGGACTGCATGTCGAAATTGGCGATGGCTTCGCGGTCCGAGGCGATCTCGATGGCGATCTCGGACTGGCTGGACAGCACGATGGGGCGGTTGGACAAGGTGTGGGGAGCGATCGGCGCCAGCACCCAACCGGCGATGGCCGGGTGCAGGATGGGGCCACCGGCCGACAGCGAATAGGCCGTGGAGCCGGTCGGGCTGGCGATGATCAGGCCGTCGGCGCGCTGGTTGGCCACGAAATGGCCGTCCACCTCGACGCGCAGTTCCACCATGCCCGAGGAATTGCCCCGGTGCACCACCACGTCGTTCATCGCCAGGGTGTCGAACACGCAGTCACCCTGGCGCAGCACGCGGGCGTGCATGAGCTGGCGCTGTTCTTCCTCGTATTCGCCGCGCAGCATGGGGGGCAGCACGGTTTCGAAGCTGCCGAAGGGGATGTCCGTCATGAAGCCCAGGCGACCGTGGTTGATGCCGATCAGCGGCACGCCGGAGCTGGCCAGCTTGCGGCCTATGCCCAGCATGGTGCCGTCACCCCC
>Ga0209262_10000661_pt1 | contig 14922 bp, 5 predicted proteins | sample Lowcelwee11metaG_FD_187171 | JGI IMG/M metagenome (GOLD analysis project Ga0209262, IMG submission 187171) | Freshwater pond sediment microbial communities from the University of Edinburgh, under environmental carbon perturbations - Low... | ecosystem: Environmental > Aquatic > Freshwater > Pond...
TGCTGTGGGTTGACGGCAGTGACCCGCGACTTGCAGAAAAGAGAAACAAATATCTCGGCGAAGCCGGACTCGCAAGCCATCGCGGTGCACTGTCCACCTTCTATGCCTCCAACAACGAAATCAGGTACTGCGTGTTTTCAATCCTGAAATTCGCACCCTTTGTCAGAAATATCTTTATTGTCACTGATGGTCAGGATCCTAACCTGTATGAGGAGGTAAGGGCCCGCTACCCTGAAAGATCTGGCTCGCTCAAAATAGTGGACCACAAAGAAATATTCAGCGGATACGAACAATACCTGCCTACCTTCAACAGCACTTCAATACTGTCAATGATGTGGAGAATAAAGGGTCTGTCTGATAATTTTCTTTTTTTCAACGATGATATGTTTATCATCAGGGAGACACGGCCGGAGGACTGGTTCAGGAACGGACGTCCTGTTCTGCGCGGTAAATGGCTCATTCCTCCCTACAAAAAGATGGTAAGCAATTATCTCAAGACTCTTATTAACAGACATCTGCGCAACAACCCGGACTATCAGCCAAAGCTTTCCTTCTATCTGCGCCAGTGGAACGCAGCTTCCCTGCTAGGATTAAAGGCGAGATATTTTTTCCACTGCCACACCCCCCATCCGCTTAGCCGGGTGAGACTGGAGAATTATTTTGCTGACAAGGCCCGGCTCCTTGAAAAGAATATTTCAGCCCGGTTCAGGAGCCCGGAGCAGTTTCTGATGACATCACTTGCATACCACCTGGAGATACTTGACGGCAACAGGCAAACGGAAAAACTCGGGCTCGGCTATCTGCATCCCTACTATTCCAAAAAACGGATGGAGAGGAGAATAAGGCGCTGCGAAACCGACACGGATATCAAGTTCGTCTGTGCACAGAGTCTTGACATGTTCAGCCCGGAAGAACGTGAGAGAATATTTGGATGGCTGAATAAGATAATTGGGCTGGAGAAGCTCAAATAAATCAATTTAATGCTACCGGAAAAACAATAGTAATGGCTGATATCCCCTCATCAGAAAAAGAGCATCCGATCGATGTGGTTATTGCCTGGGTCGATGGCAGCGATCCGGGGCTGACTGAAAAGAGGAACAAGTATCTTGGCCTGACAGGTGCCAACACCCATCCCGGGGCCCATCCCACCCGTTTCGCCTCGATAAATGAAATACGATATTGCGTTTTATCCGTTTTCAGGTTCGCCCCTTTCGTGAGAAACATCTTTATCGTGACCGACGGACAGGATCCGGACCTTTATGCTGATATAAAAACCTGGTTCCCCGAAAGGGAGGGCTCATTAAGAATTGTAGATCACAGCGAAATCTTTAAGGGTTTCGAAGGCTGCCTTCCGACATTCAACAGCATCTCTATCGGGAATATGATCTGGCGGATAAAGGGTCTCTCCGAAAACTTCGTTTATTTCAATGACGACACTTTTCTGGTCAGGAGCATAAAGCCTGAAGACTTCTTCATTGACAACAGGCCTGTCTTACGCGGAAGATGGGTCCATGCGCCCCTTTACAGGATCTGGTGGAACTCTCTCAGGATAGCTTTTAACAAATATTTTAAAAACAACCCCGGCTTTCAGCCAAAAGCTTCCTTTCATCTTGGCCAGTGGAATTCCGCATCACTTCTTGGCCTTAAGTGGAGGTATTTTACCAACAGCCACACCCCGCATACTGTTGGCAGGAAAACGATCGAGGATTTCGTAACACGGAACAAGGCGCTGATTGAGAAAAACATATCTCACAGGTTCCGCCATTACTCACAGTTCACTTTTATTTCACTCTCGAACCACCTGCAACTCCTGCAGGGCAACAGGCTGCTGGCCAGTCCCAACCTGGTATATATGCAACCCTTCGGCCGACCGAAGGACTATATAGACAAGAAGATCAGACTTTGCGAAAAGGATGACACCATCAAGTTCATGTGTGTCCAAAGCCTGGAGATGTGCGGTGCAGAGGAGCAGGAGAAACTTCTCGGATGGATGAAAAAGAGACTGAAAATTGAGAGTAGATAATTATTGAGTAATTGCCTGATTATTAGGTTATTTAAGGCTCCATACGAATTCCCCGTTTTCTACACCCCATTGATTATCAAAAAACCCGGTACAGACAACGGCCTCATACCCTCTCTTCCCGGCATCCGACTTCACGACAGTAAGGTCAGGAAAAGCGCTTCCTGAATTGAAATACTGGTTGCCGTAGCCTCCCTTCATCCCTCTGAGACCTGTGCCGCCGACCACTCCCACTGATGCAATGTCACTGTCTGCGCGCGGCCAGATGAAGAAGATTGCCATGTCATCACCCTCCATGCGCCTCTCTCCCACCTTAATATATCCTGAGGCAACCTCCACCGGGCAGCTCTCTAGCACCTTGCTCCACGCACTGTTGTTATCGTAATTGCCGTAAAGTATAATATTGCGGTCAGCATATCTCTCCGGAGAGAATCTGGTGTCAGCAATGAGCTCGACAGTGCCGTTGCCGCGATAACCGAAAGTAGATGCATCAAGTCTGGCCCTGGAATAGATCCACGCATCCTCTTCAGGCGTACCGCCAGTACCATAGACGAATACCATCCTGTTACGGAAGGCATCCTTGAAGGTGCCGTTACGAAGAGGATTCTTCTCTGAAGGAGGGATCGCTTCGCCCATGTCCCATTTGTTCTGAGACCTCTCAAGCCATAATTTACCTTCTCCCGGCATTTCCGTGATCTGTAAAACAGACGTGCTGTCAACGGTGACTTCGAATGGTATCTCTGTCGGCATCGACGGCAGGTCCAGGCAAAACAGGCTTATATTCTCTGTTGTGACGCTGACTCTGTTCATGGCAGTGTCAATCCTTAACGATACGCTGCTCTTCAGTAACGGCCTCTCCTGCTGTTCAACCGTCAGATAATGTGACGTGGCTGATACACCGGGATTTGCAGTATGAAATTCAAGGTTTACAACATCTTTATCCTTCGGGATTTGGTGTATTCTGAAGAATTCAAATATCGGCGGCCAGTCAAGCGCTTCATCACTCCACCAGTGAGTCCCTCCGGGATATTCCTTATAGGCAAAGTCGGGATGGAAAGTACCGAGCAGGGCTCTCATATCACGTGCCTGCGCCACTGAGACCGTCTCATCGGCATCTCCATGGAAGACATAGACCCCATGATGTATGTAGTTGCGCGCCAGGGTTTTTGTTCTGGTTGGATTACCGGCACGCAGCATCATCTCTGCGGCAGGATTTATTGCAGCGGCAGCCGGTCTTGATGCATATCCGAGGAGGTCTGCATAGCCCGCACATGGTGCTATGGCAGCAAACATGGAGGGATAGGTTGCTCCCAGATACCACGTACCATGGCCTCCCATCGAGTGACCTGAGAGATAGATTCTGGAAGGATCGGGCTTGAAGAGCTTCTTCCCTTCCTCAAGAACCTCGAGGGCATCGAGACGACCCCAGTCCTCCCATGCAAAACCGTATGGCCTCCTGTTGGTGGCAGCAACAACATCGCCCCAGCTCTTTGGCTTATATGCCCTCGCCTGGTTACGGGCCTCAACTCCGGCACCGTGAACCGAGAGAAAGAGACCCTCTCCCGGATCGTCTGTTCCGCCCGGCGTAACACTGAAATACTGAACGCTGCCGTCAACAGCGCTGATGAATGTGCGGTCATGAACCTCCCTGAAATGCTTATGCCTGAGTGTAATTGCAATACGACTCACTTCACGGCCGGCAGGATCGCAAAGAACAACGTCTGCCTTTGACTGGCTGCCGGAAATATCGCCCTGAGCAGGAATGCCGAAGGGTAGCTTGACGGTGTTTTCCCTTGAAAGGACAGGCAGCGTGGTTATTTCTGTGTTTCCGTTCAGTGTGCACCGGATCGTGTAACCATTAATATCCTTTGCCGTTGCATTGACTACCTGCACTCCGCCGTAACGGATCATTCCGGGCTCTTCATAGACAAGATCAGGAAGGGTCAGATCCTTTGCTGTAAGCATAATATCGGAGGAGGGAGCGACAAACATCACCTTTATCCTTTGAAAGCGTCCTCCGGTAAGCCAGAGTGTGTTTTTACCCTTATTTATTGTCACCGGCCGGAGTGAATAACCAAAGTCATAATGATCTCCCTCGAGGGGTATTCCGTTGACAACACTTAGAGTGTTCCCTGACACCTCAAGAAGCATAATGCGGCGTGACGGTGAAGAATATTCAAGGTAAAGTCCTCCCCTGAGAGAGCCGTTGCTGAAATAGCCGTCCTCGCCGGGGGTAATTTTTTCCCACTTCATCTCGCTTCCCTGCGAAGAGGTATAGGCTGTGGCGCCGGCTTCAGGCTTTGGAAGTGACCCCATAATTACAGACCATGTCACCGGATCTGTGCTCAGGGATGACCTGTCGAGGCCTCCCGGACCTGAAAGCATCAGCCCTTCACTGAACCTGACAGTGTCCTGTGCCTGAACAGTGCCGGCCACATGCAACATAATGCCGGCGATAATAAACGTGGCTATTCCCCTTATCATGGCTTTATTTATTTTCTCTGAAGCGAATACAGATACTCTATCTCTCCTGCCCACAGAGCCTCGTCCGGTGTCTCGAGTATGAGAGGCATATCATCAAAGCGCGGATCGTTCATGATAAGGCTGAACACCTCATCGCCTATCTCCCCCTTATGCAGGCTGTCATGCCTGTCGACCCGGGTGCCGAACGCTTTCTTTGATTCATTCAGATGCATCCCTTTCAGGAATGAGAATCCAACAACACGGTCAAACTCGGCAAATACCTTAGTGAATCCTTCTGCGGTAGAGAGATCATATCCGGAGGTAAAGGCATGACAGGTGTCAATGCATACCCCTACCCTTTTCCTGTCAGTGACCCTGTCAATAATATATTTCAGATGTTCAAACCGGTACCCAAGGTTGGTCCCCTGGCCTGCCGTATTCTCAATTACGGCGATTACCCCTTTCGTTTCTGAAATAGCAAGATTGACAGATTCGGCAATAAGGTCAAGGCTCTCCTCCTCTGATATCTTTCCAAGGTGGCTTCCGGGGTGAAAATTAAGCCTGTCAAGCCCGAGCTGTTCACAACGCTTCATCTCGTCAATGAAGGCCTCACGTGAACGGAGCAGTGCCATGTCATCTGGGTTGCCAAGGTTGATCAGATAACTGTCGTGCGGCAGTATCTGAAATGGCTTGTACCCGAATTTTTCACAGTTGCTCCGAAAGTCATCAATGCTCTTGCGTGACAGCGGCTGTGAGAACCACTGTTTCTGATTCTTTGTGAAGAAGGCAAATGCCTTTGCCCCTATCCCGTGGGCATTTATCGGGGCATTCTCAACTCCGCCGGATGCACTTATATGTGCGCCAACATATTTCATAAGTATTGTTTTTGATAATCAAATTTACGGATTATTATTCTCCGCAGGCTTCTCAATTACGAAGACGTCTGAGAAACCCATGCCGGCAAGCTCCGGATAGTATGGATATGTTTCCTCCCTGTTGTAGAATCCGGTGATGACAACCCTGTATGTGTTCCACTCCACCAGAATCTCTACAGGCAGTTTAAGTTTTCTTTCGATCTTGTTCTTTGCTTTCTCCGCTTTGCTCCTCGTGTAATAGCTCGCTGCATGGAGGAGGAACCTCGGAGGCAGCACCACCGGTGCCTCTTCAATCACCTCAGGCTCTGGTTTTGCCACAGCATCCCCTGGCTCTGCCACGACTACCTCAGGCTCTGCCACAACGACTTCAGGCTCTGCGGGCTGTACGGGGACAATTTGCGCTCCGGGAGCCGGTATGATAACAATATTATCAAATCCGAATTTCTTCAGAACAGGGAGGAATTCCCTTACCTCATTTGTATCAGCCAGCTCTACCTGTACTTTAAATACCCCATCCTCATTCTTTAAAGTGACCAGCTTCTCAGAAGCTGCAAGAAGCCTGTCAACTGCTGCTGTGCTTTCGTCTGACTGGCTGAATGTACCCACCTGTATGACAGTGCCGGTTATATTGACCGGTTCGGCCCTTTCTGTAACGGTCTCTCTTATCCTGGCGACGGAGTCTTCCCTGACTGTGGTTCTGTAGTCCTGTTTCACCGCCCTGTTCATTATTACCCAGATCTGGTTGATTCCCTGGTCCTGTATTCTCGGTATGTACGAATTGAGGTCTTCGCGGTCGGCAAAGCCGGTTATACGAACCTTCCAGAAGCCGTCTTCCTCGAACAGCTCCACTTTCTTGTCAAGGGCTCCCTCGACTTTCTTCTTCATTATTTCAGCATAGGCCTTATTCTGGAATGCTCCGAACTGAACTGCGTAGTAGTCTTCGGTGATTGTCACAAGCTCACGGATTACCTCATGTACAACCATGTAGGTGGTATCTTTCTGCACTGTTGGAGCAACGGGCACCGGTGTCACGGATGTGTCAGCCTGTGGCAGGACCTTTTTAAGTGTGAAGTCAATTCCTTCCACATAATCGCCCTCTGTGCTGGCAGTGACTTTGAATGGCACTGACTCAGGAAGTGAGACCAGGTTAAGTTTTCTGATCTGGGCTGTGTCAATCATGGCGTTATATGAACCTGGCGCCAGTCCGAAGAAGTTGAAGTAGCCATCTTCTTCCGTCAGTGCCCTGGCTGTCACCAGCCCCCTTTCATCAGCGATATTTACAATGATACGACCCTGGCCGCTGCTGACCCCATTCTCTTCAACCATAACCGTACCCGTCACCTCGCCCATGACAGAGACAGGTATCTCAATCAGCTTAAGCATGTTTGCGTCAGTAATTACCGCTATTGACTTATTGTCGATCCTCCATGAGATATTGTCAAATCCCTTTTCGTCTATCTCTAAAAAATATTTCGTGTATGGCTCCAGGCCCAGTATATGTATTGCTGTATCTTTCTCGCTGTGCTCAATCCTGCCACCGTTCGAATGAACATTCAGCCCGTTCACCAGCGGTTCTCCCTCATCCCTGGTGCCATTTGCGTTCAGATCAAGGAATGCTATGATTGAAATACCTCCCCTGCCTACGTTTGTACGATTGTCGGCTTTGTAGAAATTTGTCGCTTTGTCACTGATGAAGCTTCCCCTGGCATACTGGATAAGTGTCGTTCTTTTGTTGCTCTGCCTTGCAGAGAGTCCTGTCTGGGCAAAAGTGAAGTCATACCTGAGCCCAAACTCGCCCAGCCTGAGGTTGGTTATAAAATTCTGTTCGTACGAGAGGTTCAGGTAGGCCTTTTCAAAAACACGCTTTTCGAGGGTCACCTTTGATGATAAGAACTCTTTGTCCGAAAAGCTGTACTGCACCTGCGGCATAAGGATAAAACTGTATGGCAGCCTCACTGTAAGAGACAGGTTGCTGAAAAAGTTGGGGTCGACATCAGAAATAAGAACAGCATAGTTGGTAAGGTTGGCATGGACTCCGAGTATCTGTCCTGCAAGCATCCATTCTGCAGTTGTATAATCTGACTGAGGCACAACAATTCTTGTGTATGAGATCCTTGAGTATGCAGAGTAATCTCCGAAGCGCAACGGAAGTGAAAGAGCGGCCTTGCGCTCCTCCAGATAATTATAGCTGATGGCCTTTTGACCTTCTTTATATTTTGTATAGTTAAGATCGAGCTGAATGTTGGAGGGAAAACGATATGTGAGCAGCCCCCTTGCCCTGACACCGTAGGTATAGTCTCCTGTAAGAAGCAAATTCCTGGTGACCTTGAGGGAGGCATTTGCATATGGCATCAGTGGGCCGGTAGAAACAGATGAAAGGTATTCCAGCCCGCCCCCGACAGTGAGATTATTTGCCACACCATAGTTGACACTGACTTTAGAGTAACGGCTCCAGAGCGAGTCTTCCACAACACCTGCGCTGAGGGTGTATTCAAGAGTCTTTACAGGCAGAAAATTATATGGAATAATGATGTTTTGTTCACGAATCCGCTCTTCTCCCCAGGGACCATAAAACTTCAGCTTGACAAGAGTGTTCCCGTAAACAAGCGGAACGTCAAACGAAAAAAAACCGGAGCCGTCTGCTTCCTTATAGTCAACCAGAACGTTATTGACATATAACTCAACCGTCCATCCTGGCTCGGTCCTGTCAGTAAGGGTGTACGATCCGAATGATCTCCTGAATGTTGTCGGGGTATTTGTAAGCTGAATGCCAACGACAGGGTCATAAATTGAGGCCGTGGCATTTGAAGCTATCTTTCCGGCCATGAACTGTCGTATTAGCTCGCGGTCATTGTTGACGTGACGCCACAGATAATACTGCTGTTTCTCGGAGAAGGGCTGCCGAGAATGGTAATAGAGAGAGGCCGTTGCCTCTCCTCCGGCGATAACTGCCCCGAGGGCAAGGTTAATGCGTGCCTCTGACGGGCCATCGACCTGCTCATTTGCGTATACAGACCAGTCAGCCATCCCGAACCTGAAGCCCGGATATGATCTCCCGATTGTAGTATCAACCTCCGGATCACCCTTAAGCCGTGAAATGTTACTGCGCATTTCTGCCAGCCGCATCTCACGTATCAGGGGAAGTTCCAGCTTTGATTTCACTGTTACCATGAGGTCACGGAAGTTGAAATTGCACTCCAGGCCGAATACTTCCCCGAACCAGGGTGACTTAAGATATAGGTTGCTTTCTGACCGAACAAGGTCTCCCTCCTTAAGAGGAAAGGTCTTCCCGGCATATATTATGAGATTATTGGTTCTGTCAATTGTAAATTCAGCCTCAGGGTCAATAAAGAAACCTGTTACAAGATCAAGGTTTTCAGACGGGACATTTCTAATCTTGAGAAAGTCAAACAGATTTGTAACTGGCAGATACAGCTCTTCGTTGCTGATCACGGCATCAATCTCCCCTACTCCAAAATAGGGGATATTAATATATACTGATATCTCATCGTATGAAGAGGCCTCCTGTGCGGTAACAAACAACGGAGTAAGGAAACCGAGGGAAAGGATTAACATTTGCCTGCAGATGATCTTCCTCCAGAAGGCAACAATCCCTGTGTTCTTATTCCCGGGATATGCTATTCTTCCTGTCATCTGTTGTTTTTCTTATCTATTCCGGCGACCTATTGCTGAACTACTGTAATGGAAAAGGTTCCGGTATAGTTACCTGGCGGATTTGCGCCAATGTCACCGACAGTCAGGGTTCCGCCGACCAGCAATGTTGTCTGCATCTGCCATGGCACGCTTGTAACGAAAGGCATTGCAGGAAGAGTAGCACCTATCTGCAGGGATAGGGTGCCCCCGCCGCTTCCGGTAAGGGTGACGGGCGGGTTACTTAGCAGGGTTATAACCGTTCCGGGATTGGCTCTGATGTAAAACATCGCCGGAGTGTACAGAAACCCCATGTTGAACAACACCACACTGCCGGTTGATGACCTCGTCCCGTCAGGATGGACCGTCACAGTGCCACCGGTCGCCCCAGGCGAAAAGGCGCCGAAGGAAAGCGGCTGCGCGTGATTGACCGTCACAATTATGGGACGGGGTGGAAGGACCTGCGCCTGTACAGTCGAGACAAGCCCTCCGGCTAACGTCAGGATAAAAATAATACCTATTTTTTCCCTCAAACCCGGGATGTGTTTTCTCTCATTCATCAGTACCCCATATACAGTTTTGTGCTGGCGCTCTTATCTCCGGTTAAATAACTGACAATATAAATGCCCTGCCTTGTCTCCGTTTCAAATTCATAATATCCGGCCTCATGTACCTCGGTGATGTAAATGGGTCTGCCTGCCAGATCAAAGACAGTGATGGTACCCCTCCTGCCCTCAACAAGGGTTATTGTCGCTTTCAGTATACTGTTGACTGAATATGCAGTGAAGAGTTTATCATGTGCAACCGGGTCATCTATTCCTGTTGTTCCCTTCAGAAATGCCAGGAAAAACCTGTCATTATAATCACCAGCATTGAGGGTTACCCTGTAGTTCTGGTCAGGCAAAAGATTAACGTTGGCCCCCGTAAGGCGGTCACGGAAATATATCTTCCCTCCCTCTGGTAGGTTCTCGATATCCCTTATTCTGAAGTTCAACTCTCCGTTAATGTATGTTTTAAGTCCCAGGGGCACAACTGTAGCGGTATCTGTTTGTGCAGGCAATGCATTGATGGACAGCTTCTTTCCATTGCTCAGAACCGAATAGAAATTGGTCATCATCATGTCTGTATTCATCAGTTTAAGGGCGTCATATTCACTGTCAAAGCCTGCCCCGGCCTCATTGTTAAAATAGATCACCATCGGGTCTTCCGAAGCCTTATCGCCGGTAAATGATGCCGTCGCTCTTACAAGGAACCGGGTGGATGAGGGTGCCGACTTGAGGAAGGGGTGGTTCAGGTCATTGACTCTCACGCTGTTTGTCACGCCCAGTGTGCCCGTGACCGGAAACAGGCCGTCAGAGACACGCACAAAGAAGCCCTGCATCGAAGGGATAATATTGGACGCAACACCGTCACTCGATACTCCGCCAGCATAGCTGCTGTATTCGCCGCCATACTCATCCGTATCGCTTGCCCTGAAAAAATATACAGCATTATCGATCGCCGTTTTTGTCCATCCCGCAGCATTCCAGTCAATTGGTGACGGGTAGGGATTGCCGACGAGGTTAAATCCGTCCGTATAGAGGCTGTCATGATTGTAAAGCGTTACCGACATCGGGCCGCTGTTCACCTCTCCCATAACATCGACAGTCCATGGGGTGGCTGAGGCACCGAAATTAACGGCGTAACCCTCCATGGGGTTAAGAATGTTGCTGCTGTCTGTGTAACTTATCCAGCCTGCACCCTGGCTGTTCTCTTCATTCCGATAAAAGAGCGGGAAGGGTGAAGCCAGATCCATATCATCACCAAACTCTTCTACAGTAGCAGCCTGGAAAGGAGAACTGAAATATTTATATCCGAATTTTAACGGAAGGTAGCGCTGCATGGTAACGGCTCCGGTTATGGTTCCTGCCCCGCCGCCGTCAACCAGGGATGTCTGCGCTGCATCAGAAACTAAAACCAGGTTTCCGCCTGATGCCAGACTGCCGTTCTGTACCAAAACAACCCCGGTGACATTTAAGGGACCAAGAAGGGTTACGCCGGCATTATTGTTAACTGTAATGTTTCCCACCGTGTTGGTGGTGAATGTATTCATGCTGATACTCTGTGGCGATGTGCCGTTGAAAATGACAGTCCCATTTGTAACGTCAAATGATCCGGCATTTGTAACTGACCCATAAATGCCTATAACCCCGCCGCTGACAGTCAGAGAAGACCCCGCCCCTAAGACCAGGTCAGTAACCACCCCGGTAATTCCGCTGTTTATTGCCGGATCATTTGCAACATCGGGTATTTGAACGCTGGTAGTCTGATAGGGTACAAATCCGCATGACCAGTTAGCCGGGTTACTCCATTCAGTGCCGTTGCCACCGGTCCATGTCTGACCTGAGACTGTAATGGAAGCCGTTGCAGTAACGGTTCCGCACAAAGGAATAGTAGCTGTATTTGTTACGGTGTAAACCCCTGATATGCTGGCAGAGAGGTCAACCTGTCCGGTTGCGCTGTTGATAAATACAAGACCTGGCGTCGAGGTAAAGGTACCTGCAACTCCGTCAGGGTCAAGCGCCGGAACCGGATCCGGCTGATTCTGACAATAGGGAGACCCGGTATAGGAAAACGACACAACGGGAACAGTGATCCCTATCGTTCTGGCAGGGCTTGTTCCGCATGCGTTCGTTGCTGTTACACCCAGAGTGCCGCTGGTGGCTGATGCGCTAAAATCAACGGTAACGGAGTTGCCTGTGCCGTTAATTGTGTGACCTGTTCCGCTGTAAGACCAGGCGTAGGTGACACCAGCGACAAATGGGACAGTATATAAATATCCGGCTGTACCACGGCAGACAACAGAAGCGGAGGCAGTAAAGTCACCGGGCTGTGAGGCTACTACCGGAAAAGAGATAACCACATCGTCATGAGAACTGCAGGGCCCGTTGCTGATAGTCCAGCGGAGGGTATAGCTCACTCCCAGTATCCCGTTGAAGACAGTATTGTACTGAACACTGTTTACAAAAGAGCCGCCTGAACCACTTATAACTGACCATAATCCTGAATAGGGTGCGGGGCTATTTCCTGCAAGCTGCGTTGATGAGACTCCGCAAAGAGACTGGTTTGTACCTGCATCGGCAGTGGTTGGTATAGCATAGACAACCACGGTGGAGGCGTCAACAACACCCTGTCCCGATCCGCTGTTATAACGGAACCCTGTGAGCCGGTAGGCCCCGGGAACCAGTGCCGGAAGAGTGTAGGGCAGAGAAGTTACAGTTACATCAGGCTGCGCAGTCCCGTTTATTGTATAACTGAGAATATAATTCAGGTTAATTGGCGTGAAGGAGGTAAATGAAACGGGTATGCCACCGGTGCCGCATACCGGTCCGGCAGGATTAAGGGCAGCCCTGGCCAGGGTTCCGGAAATACTTGCCGTGGTAAACCCGGATGCTGTTGTGGATATGCTTATGCTGTTGAGTGTCTCAACAGCGCCCGTATTAAGACTGCCGGTGCCCACCGATGGCAGTTCAGTCCATAATCCTGCAATATCCTGCGCTACACGCATGTCAGCAATGCCGTTTGCTGTCATCAGGGGAGTCAGCTCGCTCTGCGGATCCCACCCTGCCTTTATTTTAGCAGTAGCTGGTGCCGCAGCCGACACTGACCAGTATTCCTGGGTATTCGAAACCTGAAGCGGAGGAGCAATGGATGTTGCAGTTGAGTTGGGTCTGAAGTATTCTGCTGTCCATGCCATGGTGGTTCCGGCTGTTGATGTGATCGTGAATGCATGGCCTAAGTCCGTCCCCCTGCCGATGGGGTATATGAAGGCATCTCCATTGATAATATTCTTGGTGAGGGGTCCGCTGATAAAAGAGCCCGCCTGTCCGCCAACCGGCGTAACATCATCCGCAGCCGTACTCAGCAGTAACAGCCTGTTAGTGTTCGTTGTACCGATAATACCACTTGTCAGCAACAACCGCCTGTTTACTTCAATTACCCCATTGAGACCAATAGTTAATCCTGCAGGATTGTTTATCTCCATGTTATTGAACCGGCTTGTGCCGGTAAAGTCACCTGTAGCACCTCCGACAGTCTGTTGTGAAGTGCCGGCAAATACTATTGTGGCGGCAGGGTAGATACCTGTTCCGCTTCTGAATATACCAGTATTAAACCGCTCGATTGAGCCAAGTAACGTTATCTTCCTGTTATTGACGCTGTTATCGAGTGCCGGACCGTCAATAACCAGCCTCCTGCATATGGTAAGGTCAAAATTCGGTAATATGCGCTCTCCTGTTCCGGAAAAGAACAGGTTAGGCAGAGAGGTGTACTGGCCGGAAACAATTATATATGATCCTGTGCCGCCGTATTCAATCGTTCCGTTGCCTGAGCAGGAGGTAAAATCAGTGTAGGTTCCGGCAGGCAGGTTGCCACCTTCAACATAAAGCTTACCGTCTCCGTCAACTTTGCCAAGATTGTGTCCGAAGCTGCCAGCGGGTATCCTCAGTTCATTATTTATCAAAGTGGTAAGCGCTGAAACATAATTAATGTTTGCCGTGACTGTATGATTTATGATCACGTTGCTTCCCACGGGGCCACCTGTCGGACAGGAAGGAGATGCACCTACCGGTTCCCAGATACTCTGATCTGACCAACTGCCGTTTATTATGGTCCTGTAGGTCGGCACTTCATCAGGAACGGCCGTATCGTTACCTGCCGTATAATCGCCGTTGAGACTGCTGCTGCCTGTGTATAGAAACCTGACGGTGTGTGTTACCTCGTTGACGTTATCCGTTGCCGCACCGGGAGGCGCCTTATCCCAGCTGCTGCCGGGCAATACAAGGCGGGCTGCCACGTAGCTGCTCTCGTCACCGGCCACATCTCCTGCGAGATATTGCAGTGTCAGTTCCGCATTAAACCCGGAAAGTCCTGAGCTCTCAATCTGCCAGTAATAGCCAAGTGCATTAAGCGGGGCAGAGATGCTTGGATGGCTTGCATCAACGGGGTTTACCCTGATGGAACCGACATTTGTGCTGGCTGTGATATCAAAGATCGCCGGAGTATACTTTGCCGATACACCGACAGGGAATGTGAATATCTGACCTGCTGCCGGAAAGAACTTCAACAAACCCCTGCTGCTTGCCACGCCGTCAGACCTGATCATTTTTGATGCATTGAAGGGCCCTCCTGATATCTGGCTGTTCTGCCCCAGAGTAAGCTGATGACTGTTAATGTCAAGAACGCCCTGTGTAAGAACCAGATTGTTCTGCACAGTGATATCATTGCTGACCGTTGCGCCGCTAGTATTATCAAGCACAAGCCTCCCGAAGGAACCCGTACCGCTGATCTGTTGTTGTGTGCTGCCGGCCATTCTTACACCCCCCGATGAATTATCATCGGTATATGCACCGTTATTGGTTATATCCCCCCTAATAGTGACCAGTGCTGTGTTAAGAACAAGATTTCCTGAAGCTATCTCAAGATTTCTTGACACGGAAAAACTGCTGTTGGCGGTAAGAGATGTCACCGGAGAGACTTCGAGGTCGTAAAAATCAGTGACAGAAGAGCCTGTCACAGCCTGTGCCCCACCGCTGAAAACAGTCCTGTTGGTCCCGTAATTATATGTCCCGCTGTTAGCAAGGTCTCCCTTAATGGTAAGAGTATTGTTGTTAGAGCTGAATGTGCTGAGGTTGTTGCTGATAGACAGGGTGCCGTTCAGCACAAGCGGACTTACCATCAGTGAGAGCAACGCATCCCGGACCGTTGCTGTTGTCTTGCCTGTAACCGTAAGATTACTAAGGGCGATATTTGCATCCATTGAATATGCCTGGGCCAGGTCAATCACGGGTCCGGAGGCTGGCGTCTGTGAAAAGATAATCGTTCCTCCGGTCACGGCAGAGGCGGCCGGCCTGAGATACAGATCACCAAAGGCGG
>Ga0209262_10000662_pt1 | contig 14909 bp, 10 predicted proteins | sample Lowcelwee11metaG_FD_187171 | JGI IMG/M metagenome (GOLD analysis project Ga0209262, IMG submission 187171) | Freshwater pond sediment microbial communities from the University of Edinburgh, under environmental carbon perturbations - Low... | ecosystem: Environmental > Aquatic > Freshwater >...
CATCTATTTCGTGCCCATGACCGATGGCCTGGGCATCGAGGTCATGGAGGTGTGCCTGCCGCTGGCCAGTGCCGGCGTGGTCATGGGCTACCTGGTGGCCACCTACTCCCTGCAGGACCTGCTGGACGACCTGGCGCGCCAGCTCACGCGCAGCCAGGAGGTGTCCTTCACCGAGGGCGACGGCACGCGCCTGGCCATGCGGGGTACGGCGCGCCGCACCAGCCGCGTGTTCAAGGCCCAGCAGCTGCTGGACCTGCCCGGCACCACCCTGGTGTTGCGCATGGACAGCTGGCGTGGCGCGCCCGACCTCTTTCCCAACGTGCTGACCGCGCTGGTCACGGCCATGTCGATCGCCCTGGTGTCCATTTTGCTGCTGCTGGGCAAGGACATGCGGCGCCGTCTCAAGGCCGAGAGCGACCTGGCCGACGCGCTGGCCTTTCGCAAGGCCATGGAAGACTCGCTGGTCACCGGCCTGCGCGCCCGCGACCTGGAAGGCCGCATCACCTACGTCAACCCGGCCTTCTGCCAGATGGTGGGCTTCAGCGCCGAGGAACTCATGGGCCAGAGCGCCAACGCACCCTACTGGCCGCCCGAGCTGGCCGACGAGTACAAGAAGCGCCAGGACATCCGGCTGGCCGGCAACGTGCCGCCGCGCGAAGGCTTCGAGTCGGTTTTCATGCACAAGGACGGCACGCGCTTTCCGGTGCTCATCATCGAGGCGCCGCTGATCAATGCCCATGGCGTGCAGACCGGCTGGATGAGCGCCTTCCTCGACATCCGCGAGCAGCGCCGCGTCGAGGAGCTCTCGCGCGCCAGCCAGGACAGGCTGCAGGCCACCGCCCGCCTGGCCATGGTCGGCGAGATGGCGTCGCTGCTCAGCCACGAGCTCAATCAGCCGCTGGCGGCCATCTCGAGTTACGCCACGGGCATGCGCAACCTGCTGCAGCAGGGGGCGCATACCTTGTCCGACGTCGAACTGGCCATGCATCGCATCGCCGAGCAGGCCGAGCGTGCCGGCAAGGTCATCAAGAGCGTGCACGATTTCGTGCGCCGGCGCGACCAGGCACGTGAGGTCGTTGCGCCGCAGGCCCTGCTGGATGCCATCCTGCCCCTGGTCAACCTGCAGGCGCGCAAGCTGGGCGTGCAGGTGCATCTGCGCCAGGATCTCGGACTGCCGCCGGTGCTGTGCGACCGAACCATGGTCGAGCAGGTGCTGCTCAATCTGGCGCGCAACGGCATGCAGGCCATGGATCGGCCCGAGATCCGGCGGCGTGTCCTTCAGCTGGGCGTCAAGCGCACGCCGGCCGATGCGCGCTGGATCGAATTCTCCGTCACCGATGTCGGGCCTGGCATCGCGCCGGAAGTGGCGCAACAGCTGTTCACGCCCTTTTTCACCACCAAGGCTGAAGGCATGGGGCTGGGCCTGAGCCTGTGCCGCACCGTGATCGAACAGCACGGCGGCACCCTGGCTTTCGAACCGAACCCGCCGCAGGGCACGGTGTTCACCTTCACCCTGCCGGCGGGCCAGTCGCAGGCGCAACTGCCGTAACATCACGCCATGCAACCCGTGATCGACGCTTCCGTATACATCGTGGACGACGACGCCAGCGTGCGCGAGGCACTGGCCTGGCTGCTTCGTTCGCGTCGCCTGGGCAGCCAGGCTTTTGAGAGCGGCGAGGCTTTTCTCGAGATGATCGAGGGCGCGCAGCTGCCGCCGCGCCCGGCCTGCCTGCTGCTGGACGTGCGTATGCCCGGGATGAGCGGGCTGGCCCTGTTCGACCGCCTGGCCGAGCGTGGTCTGCACCAGGCCCTGCCGGTGATCTTCCTGACCGGACACGCCGACGTCCCTACTGCTGTGAGCGCCGTCAAGCGCGGTGCCTTCGACTTCTGCGAAAAGCCGTTTTCCGACAACGCGCTGGTGGACCGCGTCGAGCAGGCGCTGGCCCAGTCAACCACCATCGTGCAGGCCCAGCAGGCGCGCACCCGCCTGCGCCAGCGGCTGGCCGAACTGACCGACCGTGAGCGCGCCGTGATGCAACTGGTGATCGAAGGCCTGCCCAACAAGCGCATCGCAGACCAGCTCGACATCAGCGTGCGCACGGTGGAGGTGCATCGCGCCCGCGTGTTCGACAAGATGGAAGTCAAGTCGGCCGTCGAACTGGCCAATCTGCTGCGCGAGTTCTGAACGCCCTTGCCAGGATGGCCTCAGTCCGGCCGTCCCGGCTCACGTGCCGGAGGCCGGGTGGCGTCATCGCCGCCGTGTTCGGGCGGGGGCAGTTCGCCTTTTTTGCGGCCAGAGAACATGGTCCACCACACGATCAGCACCAGCAAAAGCAGGGCGACCAGGGCTTCGAGGAAAATCAGCAGCATGAAACGACTCCAACGACTTTATTTTGTCTTCAACATTCTTATTGTAGGAACGCTGGCCGGCTGCGGCGGTGTGCCGGTCGTCGAGACGGCGCCGGAGTCGGGGAGTCCACAGATCGCCGTGGAGCAACCCACTAACCCAGCGTCGAGACAGTCCTTCCCCAGCCAGCCCGCCAGCAGCGCCGTGCTGCAGCAGGCGCGTAGCCGCTGGACACCGGTGGGCTGGGCCGACTTGCCCGGCCTGGGTGAGGATCCCCTGGGTGAGGCCTGGTCTGCCTGGGCGCGGAGCTGCGAGCGACCTGGCCCTGCCTTCGCGTCCCTGTGCGTCGATGTACGCCGCCTGGGCCAAGGCAATGACGAGGAACGGCGCAACTGGATGCTGGAGCGTCTGCAGCCCTACCGTGTCGAGACCTTTCAGAGCGAGCCGGTGGGTTTGCTGACCGGCTATTACGAGCCGGTGGTCGAGGCCTCGCGCCTGCCCACGGCCAACCATACCGTGCCCCTGTACGGGCCCCCGGCCCAGCTGCACCTGCGCAAGCCCTGGTACAGCCGCCAGGAGATCGACACCCTGTCCGAAGCCCAAGCCGCGCTCAAGGGCCGCGAGATCGCCTGGCTGGCCGACCCGGTGGCCGCGCTCAATCTCCAGATCCAAGGTTCGGGCCGACTGCTGGTGACAGAACCCGACGGCCGCCAGCGCATGGTGCGTCTGGGTTACGCCGGCACCAACGACCAGCCCTACCGCAGCGTGGGCGGCTGGCTGCTTTCGCGTCGCGAGGTGCGCGACGCTTCCTGGCCGTCCATCCGCAACTGGGTGGCGCAGAACCCGGGGCGGGTGCAGGAGATGCTGTGGAGCAATCCGCGAGTGACCTTTTTCCGTGAGCAGCCCCTGCCCGAGAGCGAGACCGCCGTGGGCCCGCGCGGCGCGCAGGGTGTGCCGCTGACAGCCGGCCGCTCCATCGCGGTGGATCCCGGCAGCATCCCCTATGGCACACCGGTCTGGCTGGCCTCGGCCGGCCCGCAACTGCAACTGCAACGACTGGTGCTGGCGCAGGACACGGGCAGCGCCATCACGGGCGCGGTGCGCGCCGACTACTTCGTGGGCACCGGCCCCGAGGCTTCGTTGATTGCCGGCCGGCTCAAGCAGCCGCTGCGCTTGTGGGTGCTGTGGCCGCGCTGAGGTCCGCAGCGCGGCTCAGCGCAGACTGACACGCACCAGCACGCGCAGGGACTGGCGGCTGCTACGGGTGTCGCGTCCGCCGCCGCCCAGGCTCGCGGCGCCCTGCTGCTTGTCCTGCACGTCCTCGCTATCGGCCACCGTCATCCATTCATCAAGGGGCAGCAGCAGCGTGGTGGCGGTACTGGCGCTTTGCCCCAGGGGCTGGCGGCCCTGGGTGGCGGCCAGTTCCAGATAGACCGAGTCGCCGCCTTCCCAGACCGGGGTGGCCGTGAAGCCGGTGCCCGCCTGCAGCCACACGGTACCGGGCATGCTCCTGCGCACGCCTCCCTGCGTGACGAGCTGGCGCAGGCGCAGCGGTACGTTCAGGCCCAGCACGATGGCCGCAGGCCGGCCGTTGAGCACCAGCACCTGTTGCTGTGCGCTGCCGCGTCGATCCAGCTGGCGACCCTGCGCATCGATGGACACCCGGGCCTGGGTGCTGCCGGGCTGTACGCGCGCAGCCACTTCGCCGGCCACGCGCTCGCGTGAACTGCTTTCCCCATCGTCCTGGCGCACCTCGATCAGCAGATTGCGCAACGGTAGCGGGGCGACCATCCCGGAGGTCTGGGCCATCAACAGGGCCGGCAGGCCCAGCAGGGCGAGGATCAAAAGGCGGCAGTGTTTCATCGTGATCTCCGGCGGGTCTTGGCGGCAGGGGCCGGCGGTTTCGGTGTGGGTGCCTGCAGATGGCCCAGAGGCAGTGTAGGGCTGGCCTTGACTTCGCCCAGCGAGAAGCTGGTGTGCAGGTCTTTCACGTTGGGCAGGTTGATCAGGCGCTGCAAGGCGAAGCGCGAGAAGCTGTCCAGGTCCTGCGCCACCACCTGCAGCTCGAAGGTGCCGGTGCCGCTGATGTAGTGGCAGGCCACGACCTCGGGCAGGGCGCGCACCGCCTCTTCCAGCACGCGGGTGGCGTCGCCCGTGTTGCGCTCGGCGTCCAGGCGCACGAAGGCCAGCACGCCCAGGCCGATCTTGTGGCGGTCGATCTCGGCGTGGTAACCCTTGATGTAGCCCTGCTGCTCCAGCGTGCGCATGCGGCGCCAGCAGGGCGCTGGCGACAGGCCCACCCGGCTGGCCAGTTCGGCATTGGTCAGCCGGGCGTTGGCTTGCAGTTCGCTCAATATGGCCAGGTCGAATTTGTCAAGTGTTTCCATAAATTGTATTTTCCAGCAATTTCCTTTCAAAAACACCGACAAATCAGGCAAAGAAAGCAAAGACGTATCAGGGCCTGCGGCATACACTGCGATCGATCACAACAAGCGAGGCCCAGCGCCCGGAGACAAGCCGCCCATGAATGCCCCCCTGCCCGAATCCATCCGCCAGGCGCTGGAGACCGTCACCCTGGACGACAAGTACACGCTGGACCACGGCCGCGCCTTCATGAGCGGGGTCCAGGCCCTGGTCAAGCTGCCCATGCTGCAACGTCAACGCGACCGGCAGGCCGGCAAGAACACGGCCGGTTTCATCAGCGGCTACCGCGGATCGCCCCTGGGCAGCTACGACCAGGCCCTGTGGAAGGCCTCGCCGCATCTCAAGGCGCAGAACATCGTTTTCCAGCCGGGTGTCAACGAGGAGCTGGCGGCCACGGCGCTGTGGGGCACACAGCAGCTGGGCTTTGCGCCGCCGGGCACCAACAAGTTCGACGGCGTGTTCGGCATCTGGTACGGCAAGGGTCCGGGCGTGGACCGCACCTCCGACGTCTTCAAGCACGCCAACAACGCCGGCACCACCCCCTGGGGCGGTGTGATTGCGGTGGCCGGTGACGACCATGTGGCCAAGAGCTCCACGGCCGCGCACCAGAGCGACCACATCTTCAAGGCCTGCGGCCTGCCCGTGTTCTTCCCGGCCTCGGTGCAGGAGATCCTGGACCTCGGTATCCACGCCTTTGCCATGAGCCGCTATGCCGGGGTTTGGGCCGGCATGAAGACCATCCAGGAGATCGTCGAATCCAGTGCGTCCGCCATGATCGACCCGGAGCGGGTGCAGATCCAGTTGCCGACCGACTTCCAGATGCCGCCGGGCGGCCTGCACATCCGCTGGCCCGACCATGCGCTGGAGCAGGAAGACCGCCTCTTCCACCACAAGTGGTACGCAGCCCTGGCCTATATCCGCGCCAACCGCCTGAACCACAACGTCATCGAAGGCCCGCACGACCGTTTCGGCCTGATCGCCAGCGGCAAGGCCTACAACGATACGCGCCAGGCCCTGCTGGACCTGGGGCTGGACGACGCCACCTGCCGCCAGCTGGGCATCCGCCTGCACAAGGTGGCCGTGGTCTGGCCGCTGGAGGCGCAGAGCGCGCGCGACTTCGCCACCGGTCTGCAGGAGATCCTGGTGGTGGAGGAGAAGCGCCAACTGATCGAGTACCAGCTCAAGGAGGAGCTCTACAACTGGCGCGACGATGTGCGCCCCAACATCCTGGGCAAGTTCAACGAGGGCGACCGCGCGGGCGGTGAGTGGTCGCAGGCCAATCCTTCCAGCAACGAGCTACTGCGCGCCAACGCTGACCTGACGCCGGCCATGATCGCGCGTGCCATCGCCGGGCGCCTGAAGAAAAACGGTCTGCTGCCGGCCGGCAGCGATGTCGCGGCCCGTGTCGATGCGCAGCTCGCGGTACTGGACGCCAAGGAGCGCGCCATGCAGGCCCTGGTGCTGGGCGGCCCGGCCGCCGAGCGCATGCCCTGGTTTTGCTCCGGCTGTCCGCACAACACCAGCACGCGCGTGCCCGAGGGTTCGCGCGCCCTGGCCGGCATCGGCTGCCATTTCATGGCGACCTGGATGGACCGCAACACCATAGGCTTCACGCAGATGGGCGGCGAGGGCGTGCCCTGGGTGGGCCAGCAGCCTTTCAGCACGGAAGGCCATGTGTTCGCCAACCTGGGCGACGGCACCTACTTCCACAGCGGCATCCTGGCCGTGCGCCAGAGCATCGCGGCCGGTGTCAACATCACCTACAAGATCCTCTACAACGACGCGGTGGCCATGACGGGCGGCCAGCAGGTCGGTGAACGACCCGAAGGGCACAGCGTGATCCAGATCGCGCAGAGCATGCGGGCCGAGGGCGCGCAGAAGATCACCATCGTCACCGACGAGCCGGAGAAATACGCCGGTGTGCAGGGCTTGCCGGCTGGCATCGCCATCGAGCACCGCGACGAGCTGGACCGCATCCAGCGCGAATTCCGCGAGCTCCAGGGTTGCACGGTCATCATCTACGACCAGACCTGCGCCACCGAGAAGCGTCGCCGCCGCAAGCGCGGCACCCTGGTGACACCCGCCAGACGGGTCGTCATCAACGAGCTGGTCTGCGAGGGCTGTGGCGATTGCGGTGAGCAGAGCAACTGCCTGTCGGTGGAGCCGCTGGAAACCGAGTTCGGCCGCAAGCGCACCATCAACCAGAGCAGCTGCAACCAGGATTTTTCCTGCCTCAAGGGCTTCTGCCCGAGTTTCGTGACGGTCGAAGGTGGGCAACTCAAGAAGAAGACCAAGGGCCAGGCGACCTCGCCGTACGAGCTGGGCGCGCTCCCCGAACCTGTCCTGCCTGCAGCGGCTACGGCCTACGGCATCGTGGTCGCGGGCGTGGGCGGCACCGGCGTCATCACCATCGGACAATTGCTGGGCATGGCCGCGCACATCGAGGGCAAGGGCATCGTCACGCAGGATGCGGCGGGCCTGGCGCAAAAGGGTGGTGCCACCTGGAGCCATGTGCTGATTGCCGACACCGCCAAGGAGATCCGGACCACCCGTGTGGGCATGGCGGCGGCCGACCTGATCCTGGGCTGCGACCCCATCGTCACGGCCAGCAAGGAAAGCACGTTGCGTATGCGCGAGGGGCGCACGCGCGTGGCGCTCAATGGCCATAGCGCACCGACCGCTGCCTTCGTGAAAAACGCCAACTGGCAGAACCCGTCGGATCGTTGCGTGGCCGACATCGCCGCCGCCGTGGGCGCGGCCGGGCTGGGCGTTTTCGATGCCGATGCCGTGGCCACCCGGCTCATGGGCGACTCGATCTACGTCAATCCCATGCTGCTGGGTTACGCCTGGCAAAAGGGCTGGATCCCGCTGGGCCGGGAGGCTCTGCTGCGCGCCATCGAGCTGAATGCCGTCGCGGTGGAGGCGAACAAGGCGGCGTTCGAATGGGGCCGCCATGCCGCTCAGGACTGGGCGCGCGTGCAGCAGCTGTTGACGCCTGTACAGGCCCTCCAGTTCCAGCCGCGAGAGACGGTGGAGAGCCTCGTGGCGCGCCGGGTCGAGTTCCTGACCGGCTATCAGAACGCGGCCTATGCCGAGACTTACCGGGACTTCGTGGCGCGGGTGCAGGCTGCCGAAAGCCGGCTGGGCAAGACCAGCCTGAGCGAAGCTGTGGCGCGCTACCTCTTCAAGCTCATGGCCTACAAGGACGAATACGAGGTGGCGCGCCTGCACAGCGACGCGGCTTTCCTTGAGCGGATCAAGGGCATGTTCGAGGGTGGGTACAAGCTCCACTACCATCTGGCGCCCCCGCTGCTGGCGAAGAAGAATGCCAGGGGCGAACTGATCAAGCAGCCATTCGGTCCTGCCATGGGCACGGCGTTCCGTCTGCTGGCGCGCCTGAAGGGCTTGCGGGGCACGGCCTTCGACCCCCTCGGCCGAACCGGGGAGCGCCGTACCGAGCGTGCCCTGATCGCAGAGTACCGTGCCGGCGTTGAGGAACTGCTGGCCGGCCTGGATGCTGGCAACCATGCGGCGGCCGTCGAGATCGCGCGCCTGCCCGAGCAGATCCGCGGTTATGGCCACGTCAAGGCGCGGCATCTGGCGACGGTACGCCCCCTCTGGGACGAGCGGCTGGCGGCTTGGCGGGCTTCCACAGCCTGATTCCAGGCCCCCTGTTTTTCCGCGCGCAGGCCTAATCCGGACGGCCCCGCGGGGCTTGAAATCGGCCTACCCCGGCCCCGTACAATGGACAGCCGCCTGTTTTGCGGTGCTTGCCGGGCACTGCCCGATGCCGGCATGTCCCGATTTTTGAACCCCTGACGTGGAGTAAGCCGTGTTTATTTCTTCCGCCTTTGCCCAGACCGCCCCTGCCGCCGCAGCCGGTGGCGACATCCAGTCCTCGCTGATGAGCATGCTGCCCATCGTGCTGATGTTCGTGGTGCTGTACTTCATCATGATCCGCCCGCAGATGAAGAAGCAGAAGGAGCATCGCGCCATGGTCGAAGCCCTGGCCAAGGGTGATGAGGTGGTGACGGCCGGCGGCATGCTCGGCCGCGTGAGCAGCCTGAACGAGAACTACGTTGGCGTGGAAATCGCCTCCGGTGTCGAGGTCCAGCTGCAGCGCCAGGCTGTGGTGCAGGTGCTGCCCAAGGGCACGATGAAATAAGCGACCCTCCACCCACGCAGACGCGAGCGAACAATGAACCGTTATCCGGTATGGAAGTACGCGATCATCGTGATCGCGCTGCTGGTGGGGGCGCTGTACACCGCCCCGAATTTCTTCGGCGAGGCGCCGGCCGTCCAGGTCTCGGCAGCCAAGGCGGCCCTCAAGGTGGATCCCGCCACGCAGTCGCGCGTGGAAACCGCGCTGAAGGACGCAGGGCTCGTCGCCGAGGCCATCAGCCTGGAGGCCGGCTCGCTGCGTGTGCGCCTGGACTCCACCGATCAGCAGCTCAAGGCCAAGGACGCCATCCAGCGTGCCCTGGTCAAGGATGCGGCCGACCCGGATTACATCGTGGCGCTCAACCTGCTGCCGCGTACGCCGGGCTGGCTGACGGCGCTGCATGCGGCGCCCATGTACCTGGGCCTGGACCTGCGGGGCGGGGTGCACTTCATGTTGCAGGTCGACATGCAGGCCGCCCTGAGCAAGAAGGCCGAGTCGCTCGCCGGCGATCTGCGCACCGTGCTGCGCGAGAAGAACGTGCGCCATGGGGGCATCAGCCGTAACGGCCTGGCCATCGAACTGCGCCTGCGCGACGCTGCCACACTGGACGCAGCCAGGCGTGTGCTGCTGGACCAGTTTGCCGATCTGCAGGTCACGGAGACGCAGGAAGGCAGCGACTACAAACTGAGCGCCACCATCAAGCCGCAGGCCGCCCGCCTGGTGCAGGAGCAGGCGCTCAAGCAGAACATCACCACCCTGCACAACCGGATCAACGAACTCGGCGTGGCCGAACCGGTGATCCAGCAGCAGGGCCTGGACCGCATCGTCGTGCAGCTGCCCGGCGTGCAGGACACGGCCAAGGCCAAGGACATCCTGGGCCGTACCGCCACGCTGGAAGTGCGCATGGTCGACGAAAGCGTCGAAGGCCGTTCTGCCGAGGCCGGTTCCGGCCCGGTGCCCTTTGGCACCGAGCGTTATCCGGACCGCAACGGCCAGTCCGTGATTGTCAAAAAACAGGTCGTGCTGACGGGCGACAACCTGACCGACGCCCAGCCCGGCTTCGACAGCCAGACCCAGGAGCCGACCGTCAACCTCTCGCTGGACGCCAAGGGTTCGCGCATCTTCAGGGACGTGACGCGCGAGAACGTGGGCAAGCGCATGGCCATCATCCTGTTCGAAAAGGGCAAGGGCGAGGTGGTCACCGCCCCCGTCATCCGCAGCGAAATCGGCGGCGGCCGGGTGCAGATTTCCGGCCGCATGACCTCGATGGAGGCAGCCGATACGGCATTGCTGCTGCGCGCCGGCGCGCTGGCCGCGCCCATGGAGATCATCGAAGAGCGCACCATCGGCCCCAGCCTGGGGGCAGAGAACATCGACAAGGGGTTTGCCAGCGTGACCTGGGGCTTCCTGGCGGTGGCGGCCTTCATGTGCGTCTATTACATGCTGTTCGGTGTGATTTCCAGCGTGGCGCTGGCCGTCAACCTGCTGCTGCTGGTGGCCGTGCTGTCCATGCTGCAGGCCACTCTGACCCTGCCGGGCATGGCGGCCATGGCCCTGGTGCTGGGCATGGCCATCGATGCCAACGTGCTGATCAACGAGCGGGTGCGCGAGGAGCTGCGCAACGGCGCCTCGCCGCAGGCCGCCATCCATACCGGCTACGACCGTGCCTGGGCCACCATCCTGGACTCCAACGTCACCACCCTGATCGCCGGCCTGGCCCTGCTGGCCTTCGGCTCGGGTCCGGTGCGGGGGTTCGCCGTGGTGCACTGCCTGGGCATCCTGACCAGCATGTTCTCGGCGGTTTTCTTCTCCCGCGGCCTGGTGAATTTGTGGTACGGTAGCCGTAAAAAGCTCAGGACCGTCTCGATCGGGACGGTCTGGCGGCCCGACGGGCAAGCCCCGGCCAAAGTGGATTGAGGGAAGCAGAACATGGAGTTCTTTAAGATCCGGCGCGACATTCCGTTCATGCGGCATGCGCTGGTGCTCAATATCGTCTCGTTGCTGACCTTCCTGGCAGCCGTTTTCTTTCTCTTTTCACGGGGCCTGCATCTGTCGGTGGAGTTCACCGGGGGTACGCTGATGGAAGTCAGCTATTCCCAGCCGGCCGATCTGGAGGCCGTGCGCGGCAGCATCGCCAGGCTGGGGTATACCGATGTGCAGGTGCAGAACTTCGGCACCGCCCGCGATGTGCTGATCCGCATGCCGGCGACCAAGGGCGTGAGCTCGGGCCAGCAGAGCGAGCAGGTGCTGGGCACGCTGAAGACGCTGGACGCGAGCGCCACCCTGCGCCGCAGCGAGTTCGTCGGGCCGCAGGTCGGCGACGAGCTCGCCGTGGACGGGTTGATGGCCCTGGCTTTTGTCGTGGGCGGCATCATGATTTATCTGGCGCTGCGCTTCGAATGGAAGTTTGCGGTGGCGGCCATCATTGCCAACCTGCACGACGTCGTCATCATTCTCGGCTTTTTTGCCTTCTTCCAGTGGGAGTTCTCGCTGCCGGTACTGGCGGCCGTGCTGGCCGTGCTGGGCTACTCGGTCAACGAGTCGGTGGTGATCTTCGACCGCATCCGAGAGAATTTCCGACGCCTGCGCAAGCTGGACACGGTGGGCATCATCGACAACGCCATCACCTCCACCATCAGCCGAACCATCATCACGCATGGCAGTACCCAGTTGATGGTGCTGTCCATGCTGCTGTTTGGCGGCCCGACCCTGCACTACTTTGCGTTGGCGCTGACCATCGGCATCCTGTTCGGCATCTATTCCTCGGTCTTCGTGGCGGCGGCCATTGCCATGTGGCTGGGGGTCAAGCGCGAAGACCTGATCAAGGGTGGTGCTCCCAAGCGCGGCGAGACCGACCCCGACGACCCGAACGCGGGTGCCGTCGTCTGAACCAGGGCAGGACCACCATGGCCACCCAACTCTCCTATATGCAGCGCATGCAGCTGGCGGAGAAGGTGCGCCAGCGTTTTCTTGGCGATGCGGAGAAGATCCTGTTCGAGTTGGGCGGGGTGGTCCAGGACCGCCTGACCGCGCTGCTCAATGAAAAGGCCACGACCCGGGACATGCAGAACCGGCGTGACGCCTGGATGCTGTACCAGAAGCAGCGCGGGCCCTGGATCGATGGGACCATGAAAGTCTGGCAGGAGTCGCTCAAGTCGCCGGCCGCCAAGAAGTCCGAGAAGAAGGACGAGCTTTCGCTTGAGGGCGACGGCGGCCTGACCCTGGTGGGGACCGATGCGGTCGAGAACAAGATCCTGGCCTCCCGGCTGGTGCTGGCCGTGGTGGAAAAGATGGGCAGCGATCTCGACGATCTGCGTGTGCGCGTCAAGACGCTGGAAAACCGCGACGACCTCGAGGGGCACGACATCCTTCGGCCCGAAGTCCTGATCCTGTTGATGATCGAGCAGTGGACGACCTGCGGCATGCCGCGCGAGTCCTGGCCGATGGTCAACGACGTGGTGCAGAAGAATCTCATCGAGAAACTGAAGACGGCCTATGCCAACGGCAATGAATTCCTGATCCAGCAGGGCGTCATGCCGACCATCGACCTCAAGGACCGCGTCAAGCGGGCCGCGGTCGGCCGGCGGTCGCCGGCGGCTCCGGGGGCCGCGTCACAGCCTGACGCAATGCAGGACGACTCCCAGTTTCCGCAGGACATGAGTGGCGGCTCCGCTTGGGCACCGCCTTCGGGGGGGGCCTATGGCCAGGCGCAGGCACCTGCCTATCCGGGCCAGCCTGTCTCGGCCCCGGCGCCCTTGGGGGGCGGCATGCCGCAGATGCGCGGCCCTGGCGCCATGCCACCGGGGCAGCCAGGATATCCCGCCCCTGCTGGCATGCCCACGGGCGGTGCACCGGCGCCCGCCTATCCCGGTCAAGCTCCCATGGCTGCCCGTGCAGCCTATCCGGGGCAGCCGGCAGGCATGCCTCCTGGTGCTGCCGGCGGGCCTGTCGGTCGCAGTGCGGGCAATCTGTTTGGTGGCCGCCTGGGCTGGGACGACGCCAGTGGCCCTGTGACGCCGGGGCGGCTCGCACCGGTCCCGCCACCAGGCGCCGGGGGCGGCGCTTCTGCGCCTTCCGCGCTCGGACAGACGCCGGCACAGATGCATCAGGCCCTGGCCGCACAGGGCACGCCTTCCAACTTTGGCGGCGCGCACGAAGAGACGCGCATGATGACGCAGACCACGCCGCTGGCGCGCACGCGCAGCCGCGCCCAGGGCATGTTCGGCCAGCTCAAGCGGTTGCTGGTGGGCCAGGGTGGCGGGGACTTCAGCGTCACGTCCGCGCAACCACCCTCGCCGGCGCTGGCAGCGGCCATGGCCGAGCGGCCGCAGTATGGCGGCGGAGGCGGGGGTACCGGCACCATCTATGAGGACTACAGCCCGGCTGGTGTGGTCAAGGTGGCGGAGAAGCTGCGCGAAAAAACCGACGAGCTCAAGAAAAAGGCCGAGACCAAGAGCGAGAAGGCCACCATCGAGATGGTCGCCCTGATGTTCCAGGCCATCCTGGCCGAAGAGCGCATTCCCACGACGATCCGCGTCTGGTTTGCCCGGTTGCAGATGCCGGTGCTGCGGGTGGCGTTGTCCGATCCGGAATTTTTCGGCTCCATCAACCATCCGGCGCGCCAGCTGATCGACCGCATGGGATCCTGCGTCATGGGTTTTGAAGCGAGCAGCATCACGGGTGGCGCGCTGGAGGCCGAGATCAAGCGCATCGTGCAGGTCATCGAGCAGTATCCGGAAACCGGCAAGCGTGTCTTCCAGATCGTCTACGACGAGTTCCAGAAGTTCCTGGCCAAATTCCTGACCGGCAAGGAAAAAACGCAGAAGGTCGTGAGCGTCGCGCAGCAGGTCGAGCAGAAGGAAACGCTGGCGATCCAGTACACCATCGAGCTGCGCAACATGCTCAAGGACATCCCGGTGCGTGACGAGATCCGCACCTTCCTGTACAAGGTCTGGGCCGAGGTGTTGGCGGTCTCGGCCGTGCGCAAAGGGCCCAAGGATGCCGAGACCGTGGCGCTGAAGAAGGCCGCAGCCGACCTGGTCTGGTCGGCCAGCGCCAAGCCCAATCGCAACGATCGGGCCCGCGTCATCCAGGACCTGCCGCAGCTGCTGCAGCGCCTGCGCTCGGGCATGAGCCTGCTGGGCATGTCCCAGACCGACCAGGACGCGCACATCAAGATCGTCAGCGACACCATGGCCGACGCCTTCATGTCCAAGACCCAGGCCATTCCGCAGGCCCAGATCGACGCCATGACACAACGCCTGGCCAATCTGGAAGACTTCGTGAGCGAGGATGGCCTGGGCGACCTGCCGCTGGACGCTGAAAGCATCGAAATGATGCTGGGCATCGACGCTTCCACCATCGATGTGGTGACCAATGGCGGCTCCAAGCCGACCCCGGCCATGGTGGCCTGGGCGCAGGAACTGCAGCTGGGCTCCTGGTTCACGCTGGACCACAACGGCAAGGTGACCCAGGTGCAGTTCGTCTGGCGCAGCGACCGCAAGCACCTGAACCTGTTTGCTTCCAGCGACGGTCACAGTTACCTGATCCAGGCCGGCCGTCTGGCCGCCTATCTGCAGGCTGGCCTGCTGCTGCCACAGGAAGAGGAAACGCTGACCGTGCGCGCCACGCGCGAGGCCTTGACCCGGCTGGAAGCCAATCCGGAGCGGCTGGTCACTTGATTGAAACAAAAGGCCCCGCACGGGGCCTTTTGTTTCAGCGATCACAGAACCGGCGTTTGCCCGTGTCAGTGCGCGATGCGCTCGGCGCTGTCATCGTAGAGTTCGTCGAGCACGAGCGTGTCGGGCTCCTCGCCGAAGCTCCAGTACACCATCAGGATGATGATTTTCAGATCATCCAGGGCCATCGGTTCGCCCGGTACCGCCATGGCGCGGTCCAGGATGACTTCGCGCATGGGCGGCGGCAGCACACCGGCTGATTCGAGGAAGCTGATGAAGCCCAGGCATTCGGCACCCA
>Ga0209262_10000663_pt1 | contig 14905 bp, 14 predicted proteins | sample Lowcelwee11metaG_FD_187171 | JGI IMG/M metagenome (GOLD analysis project Ga0209262, IMG submission 187171) | Freshwater pond sediment microbial communities from the University of Edinburgh, under environmental carbon perturbations - Low... | ecosystem: Environmental > Aquatic > Freshwater >...
TCCCCCTTATGTTTCGTCAACAGAATTTTTGAGTTTAGATCCTTCCGTGCGTGATTTTGAGCCGAAAATGGCTTTGATTGGTGGAGAGACTGGTTTGGAATTTTATGAGCGGTTAGCCGAGGAAGCTCCCCTGTATTTAAATCCAAAAGCAAAGGTGTTTTTGGAAATAGGAGCTTTGCAGGGAGATGCTATAAAAGATATTTTTAATTCAGAAGTTTGGGCAAATAAAATGTTGCTTCAGGACCTCTCTGGGAAGGACCGTTTCTTTTTCCTTGAAAAGCAATAACTTTTTCCAGTATCCTATCAGCTTTAAACAACCTGAGTTCAGGCTTCAATAGTTGATCCCTTATGTTTGGCTCTCTTACAGAAAAATTGCAGAATTTGTTTTCTAGTCTGTCTGGCAAGAAAACACTGACCGAGGAAAATATTTCTGAGGCAGTGAAAGAAGTTCGTTTAGCTCTTTTAGATGCTGATGTCAATTACTCCGTTGTGAGTAATTTTGTGAAAAGAGTCAAAGAAAAAGCGATTGGAGAGCTCGCATTAAGATCAGTTCAGCCGGGTCAGCAATTTACGAAGATTGTTCATGATGAGTTAATTGCTCTCATGGGTAGCCAGGAAGCTCCTCTTGATTTGAAAGGGAAACTTTCGGTCATTCTTCTTTGCGGTTTACAGGGGTCTGGAAAAACAACTACATGCGCTAAGTTGGCTTCATATATTCAGACCCAGGAAAAACATAAAAAAATTCTTATTGCTGCCTGTGATTTGCAGAGACCAGCAGCTATTGAGCAGCTAAAGACATTAGGTTCCTCAATTCAAGTTCCTGTATTTAGCATTGAGGGAGAAACAGATGCCCTACGTACAGTGAAAAAAGCATTTGAGAAAGCGCAAACTGAAGGGTTTGACGTTTTAATTGTGGATACAGCAGGGCGTTTACATGTCGATGAAGATTTAATGGCAGAGCTCTCAGCAATGCGTAATTTTCTTTCTCCAAGAGAGGTTCTTTTTGTTGCGAATGCGACGACAGGGCAAGATGCGGTGAGAACGGCTGCGGAGTTTGATAAGAGCGTTCAGATTACTGGTACAATCCTTACAATGCTCGATGGGAATGCGCGTGCAGGAGCAGCGATTTCAATTCGGGAAATAACCCAAAAACCGCTCAAGTTTGAAGGGATTGGCGAGAAGATTTCAGATCTTCAACTTTTTAATCCCTGTTCTATGGCTGATCGTATTCTCGGCATGGGCGATGTGATTAATCTCGTTAAGAAGGCGCAACTACATTTCGACGAGAAAGAAAGTGAGAAAATGGAAGAGAAGCTCAGGAAGGCTTCTTTTACTTATAGCGATTATCTCAAACAGATGGGAATGATTAAGAAGATGGGCTCTTTTAAGGGTCTTCTTAAGATGATTCCCGGTTTAGGAGATATTGGTAATTTAGACTTCTCTGAAAAGCAATTTAATCAAATGGAAGCGATCATTCTTTCCATGACTCCAGATGAAAGAGAAGAAAAAGATGAGCTTTCCCATGGTCGACGAAGACGTATTGCGAAGGGCAGCGGAGTAGATGTCGAAGAGGTCAATCGCACCGTGAAAGGATTTAAGCGAGTAAAACAATTATTTAAACAGATGCCAGATATGAAAAGCAAGATGAAGGGCTTTTCTGGTCTGTCAGGATTAAAAGATTTGAAAAATCAAATGAAGGGTAACCAATGGCGTTAATTATACGCATGAGACAACAAGGGGCCAGCAGCCGCCAGTGTTTTCGTATTGTTCTTACAGATTCTCGTTATCCACGAGATGGGAAATATATGGAAAAATTAGGATGGTATAGTCCTTTTTCACCGAATGACAAAAACCATTTTATCGATGTTCCTCGCATCCAGTATTGGCTGGGACTTGGTGCACAGATTAGCGATCGAGTGAAGAATCTCGTGACAAAAGTGGCTCCAGAAGTTGTCAAAGAAATGACAGATAAAAAAGTGCAACGCGTTGCAAAAGCAAGAGAAAAGCGAAAAGCAGCGAAGAGCAAAAAAGCGTAATGGATGGAAGTTGATATTCTCTCTCTTTTTCCAACGTATTTTCGGGGCCCTTTCGACGTCAGTATTTTATTGCGTGCGAAGGAAAATGGGCTCTTAGATATTCGACATGTCGATATACGTGATTTCGCAGAGAATCGGCGGCAGGTAGATGGCCGCCCCTTCGGAGGAGGGCCTGGAATGGTTCTTCGTCCAGATCCTGTAGCGAAGGCGATTCGCAGTGTGAGAAGGCCAAATTCGCGTGTGATTTATTTGTCACCGCAGGGAAGTCTTCTTTCAGCAGAGAAATGCGAGGCTCTCGCTAAAGAAGAACATTTAGTTCTTCTTTGTGGACATTACGAGGGAATCGACGAGAGAGTTGTCGAGATGGAAGTCGATGAGGAAATTAGTATTGGCGATTACGTATTGACCAACGGGTGTATTGCAGCCATCGTTTTAATTGATGCTGTGGCTCGATTCATTCCTGGAGTCATTGGAGATCCTCGCGCAGCGAAAGAAGATTCTTTTCAAGAAGGGATTTTTGATGCGCCGCATTTTACGAAGCCTGAAGAGTTTGAGGGACAAAAAGTTCCCCAAGTACTTCGGGATGGAAACCATGAAGAAATCCGCAAATGGCGGAAAGCAAAAGCCATAGAAAAAACTGGCCGGGTTCGACCTGATTTATTGAGAGAGAAAGGAGTCATACAGTGAGCAAAGCACCTGTAATTCAAGCATTAGAAGAAGAGTACATGAAAAAAGAGGTCCCCTCCTTTAATATCGGGGATACAATTTGCGTAAACACGCGAATCGTTGAGGGAGAAAAAGAACGTTTCCAAGCATTTACTGGCACAGTTGTTGCTAAAAAAGGCAGTGGGATTGCAGAAACATTTACTGTTTATCGTACAGCTTACGGTTCCAGCATGGATCGCGTCTTTTTGTTGCACAGTCCTCGCATCTCCGGTATTGAAGTGATTCGGTCTGGAAAAGTGCGAAGAGCGAAGCTCTATTATTTAAGCGAAAGATCAGGAAAATCAGCGAAATTACGCGAACTATATGTCGCTGCTTCTTCAGATAAGAATGCAGTTAGCAATGAGACGATAGCTCCTGCTGAATAATATAGCGCTTCCACTTCAATGGGTGCCCTTGAGGTGGAACCGGTATATATATCTTTTGATGGGGTCGAATGTTTTTCTATGTATTGGACAAGGACCCCATTTTTCTATTGCTTCAAGATGTTTTGAAGTTCCATATCCCTTGTGTTGTTTAAAACCATAATTGGGCCATTTTTGATCCATTTCCTTCATCAATCGATCACGAAAGACCTTTGCAAGTACAGATGCGGCTGCAATTGAAACGGAAAGAGAGTCTCCTTTAATAATTGTTTGTTTTGGGATTTCAAAAAGAGGGGACAGGTTGCCGTCGATTAAGAGATAATCGGGGGGAGAGGACAACGCATTCACTGCTCTTTGCATAGCTAGAAATGTGGCTTGCAGAATGTTACATCGGTCGATTTCATCAACACTTGCTTCTCCGATTCCAAACTGAATACCAACTGTTTCTGTGATTTGGATAAAAAGGCTTTCTCTTTGTTTTTCTGACAATTGTTTGCTATCATTTAAAGAGAGGAAAACAGCGTCTTTCGGGAGAATACATGCTGCCGCTACAACAGGTCCAGCAAGAGGTCCTCGTCCGGCTTCATCAATCCCGGCAATATTTATGAAGCCTTTTTGTTTCAGCTTATTTTCATAAATGGACATTGTTTGAAAACGAGTTCCCATGATTGCTGTCGATCATAGATAAATAATGGGTTACTTAGCAAGAGCCCATAAAGCGAGAAAGGCAGCAGCTATTTTCGCTCCAATGACAATGATGATTCGATGGAAATGACGATCCATAAAGCTTTTTACTTGTTCTCCCCAAAGAAGCATAGAGCCTCCGATTAAAGAGAACCGAAGGAGTCGAGCAATCATAAACCAAGTGATGAAGGGGCCGAACCCCAGTTGGAAAACACCGGCAGATAGTGTGAGAGCTTTTAAAGGGAAGGGGATCAATGCTCCAATAAAAATAGCCCAGTTTTCGTATGCTTGGAAATGATGCGAAATATTGCTAAAAGAGGCGGTTGAGATTAAATGAGGAACCACGTAGGGTCCAATGAGATCCCATAGAAAATGTCCAAGGAGATAGCCGATGAGTCCGCTTGCAGTAGATGCAACGGAGGCGAGGATTACATAAAGGAGTGTTCGTTTTCTGTTTTGCAGACAGAAAAACATAAGAATTGCATCCAAGGGTAGGAAAAGAGCAATTTCAAGGAAAAAGAGCAAGGCAATCCAAAAGGGGGCCTTTTTTGATTCGGCCTTGGTAACCGCCCAATTATAAAGTTTTGTTGTCTGTTCTTTCATGAGAGTTTTGTGTCTCCGTTCCCCAGTGTAATGGATCTTCATTTTAAGAGATTGTGAAATTTATTACTTAACGAATCTTATACTGACATACTTCGAAATTCGGGTATGTAAGTGTATCAAATCTCTATCGATTATACGATTTCAAGTAACCTAATATTAGGAATATAAGATCTTTTTTCCTTATCGAATTCAAATGCTTAGTCGATGAAGGTATGAAAAATAGACAAGTAAAAAATTTGATTGTTTCGCCTTTTTAAAAAGTAGACCTCTTTCGAAACTCAGGGTTCGTCGATTTTCAGGATTATTTTGGCCGATTTTCCATTTTTTTCGAGGGGGGTAATATACGAAATGTTGATATTACCCCCTCGAAAAAAAATGGAAAATCGGCTCAAAAGAACCAGAAAATCGACAGAACCTGAATTTCGAAAGAGGTCTAGTAAGTCAATCCATTTGGGTGCGATTGGAGTGGAACCGGTATATAGCGCTTCCACCTCAAGGGCACCCATTCAGATTGATTCAAAGCTCTCGGGATTGAATTACTTTTTAAAGGGGCTGTATTAAGTTCAATACTGCCCCTTTAAAAATAATTCAATCGCGAGGCTTTCAATCAATCTCAATGGGTGCCATTGAAGTGGAAGTGCTATATACTCGTTGCTCAGGGACGATGAGAGTTCCTTCTTCCCATAGATTTCGTAGATTTTTTTCTGAAAAAATCTTATTTGTGATACGATTTTTTCCTATGAAACAGAAATACGATCCTCGCGCCATAGAGAAGAAGTGGCAAAAAATCTGGAAAGATAAAAAAACTTTTAAGGCTGAAATCGATCGGTCGAAGCCCAAGTATTATGTTCTTGATATGTTCCCTTATCCATCGGGGGCTGGGCTTCATGTAGGCCATGTGACGGGCTATACAGGGACAGATATTTTAGCTCGTTATAAAAGACAGCGCGGGTTTAATGTGCTTCATCCAATGGGTTGGGATAGTTTTGGTCTTCCTGCGGAGCAATTTGCAATTCGTACAGGGACGCATCCTTCTGTCACGACGAGGGAAAATATTTCTACCTATCGGCGTCAGTTAGAGTCTCTTGGATTTAGCTATGACTGGGATCGAGAGGTTGCAACAAGCGACCCCGTTTATTATAAATGGACGCAATGGCTTTTCACAAAACTCTTTGAAAAAGGACTCGCTTATGAAGCGGAAATCAATGTTAATTTTTGCCCAGCGTTAGGGACGGTTCTTGCTAATGAAGAAGTAGAAGATGGCAAGTCAAAAGAAGGGGGATATCCTGTTGAGCGTCGTCCATTGAAGCAATGGATTCTCAAAATTACGGCGTATGCAGATCGATTACTTGAAGATCTTAACCTTTTAGACTGGCCAGATCACCTGAAAAAATTGCAGTCGAATTGGATTGGTCGTAGCGAGGGTGTTACAATTGTATTCCCTTTGGCGTCTCATGAAGAAACTCTTTCAGTCTTCACAACTTGTCCGGACACTCTTTTTGGCGTGACTTTTTTAGTGATTGCTCCAGAGCATCCCTTGGTTCGAGAGATTACAACTGAAAATCAAAAAGATCTTGTCCAGGCGTATGTACGAAAAACAGCAGAGAAAAGCGATCTAGATCGAACGGATCTTGCGAAAGAAAAAACAGGAGTTTGGACGGGTTCTTATGCATTAAATCCTGTGACAGGTAGGAAAATTGCGATTTGGGTCGCTGACTACGTGTTAGTGGGTTATGGCACCGGTGCTGTGATGGGAGTTCCTGCGCATGATGAGCGTGATTTTGCTTTTGCTAATCTCTATCAACTGCCGATTGTAGCCGTCAAGCAAGCAGATACAGCGGATGCGCAGGAGGCCCTTTTAGCTGGGAAATTATGTTGGACAGGTGATGGTCCTGCGATTCACAGCACGCACGATGGGCTCTTTTTAGATGGGCTCTATACAGAGGCTGCAAAAGAAAGCATGCTTATATGGCTAGAAAAGCATGGGAAAGGAAAAAGAACCGTTAATTACAAACTTCGCGATTGGCTTTTTTCTCGTCAACGTTATTGGGGAGAGCCGATTCCTATTCTTCACTTTGCAGATGGAACCATGCGTCCTCTTTCTCTAGATGAATTACCTCTTGTTCCTCCTGCTTTAGAAGATTATAAGCCCGCAGCATCGGGACAGAGTCCATTAGCAAAAGTCCGAAATTGGGTGGAGATTACAGATCCTAAGACGGGGAAAAAAGCTCTTAGAGAAACAAATACAATGCCTCAGTGGGCAGGTTCTTGCTGGTATTATTTGCGTTTTTGCGATCCTCATAATACAGAACAAGCGTGGAGCTTAGATGCTGAGAAATACTGGATGCCGGTTGACCTTTATGTGGGAGGTGTTGAGCATGCTGTCTTGCATCTTCTCTATGCTCGATTTTGGCACAAAGTGTTATATGATTTAAATCTCGTTCACACAAAAGAGCCTTTCGCGACATTGCGCAATCAAGGTCTTGTAAATGCAAGGTCTTATAAAATTTCTTCTGGTGGATATCTTCCTCCTGAAGAAGTCGAAGAAAAAAATGGGCACTACTATTTTCGTAAAACTGGCGAGGAGTTGATCTCTCAGATCGATAAGATGTCAAAATCTAAACTCAATGGCGTTTCTCCAGATGAAATCATCGAAGAATTTGGGGCTGATGCTTTGCGTCTTTATGAAATGTTTATGGGCCCTTTTGATAAAGAAAAAGTGTGGAGCACTGATGCAGTGACGGGTTGCAGGCGTTTTTTAAACCGTTTCTACGACATGGTATTTAGTGATAAAATAACAGATGTAGAGACTCTCGATGCGTTAAAGCTTACGCATCGCCTCGTTGATTTTGTGACCAAAGATATCGAAGAGCTCCAGTTTAATACAGCGATTGCCCGCATGATGGAATATATCAATGCGTTTATTCCTCTGGCATCATACCCTCGAGGATGTTTGAAGAGCGCTGTACAGATGCTTTATCCTTTTGCTCCGCATATTGCAGAGGAACTTTGGGAGGAACTCGGAGATAAGCGTCCCTTGACATTCGCGTCGATTCCTCCTGTAGATTCGCAATATTTGATTGATGATACAGCAACCTATGTAGTGCAGATCAACGGAAGATTGCGAGGGCGATTTGAGCTCCCGGTCAATAAAACAGAGTCTGAATTGATGGCCCTTGTGCGTGAAAAATCGGAAATAGAGAAATATTTAGAGGGAGAGATTGTGAAGACGATTTTCGTGCCCAATAAATTACTCAATATCGTCTTGAAAAGTTGATGCTTTGGAATGGAGTGCTGTTTGTTTTTCTGTTGCTGATGACTCCTAAGCTCCTCATTGAGCGCATCCGGGGGAAAAAACATCCGCATTTTTTCCAGAGGCTAGGTTTTTTTCTTCCTAAAATACAAAATGTTATTTGGATTCATGCTGTTTCTGTTGGAGAGGTAAAAGCGGCGGTACCTCTCTTTCGAAAAATCAAACAGGAATGGCCAGAAGAACGTGTATTGATCACAACGACAACGGCAACAGGCCAGGAAGAAGCAAAGAGATCTCTTTCTGAAGCAGATGCGATATGCTATCTGCCATTCGACTTTAGTTGGGTTGTTCGGCGTTTTGTCAAACAGATCTGTCCTAAATTACTTCTTCTTATTGAGGGTGATATTTGGCCAAATCTCCTAAAGGTTGTCCAAAAACAGGGAGGGGAAATTGTTCTTGTTAGTGGCAAACTTTCTGCCAAATCGGCTGCGCGACTCTCTTTGATTCCGTCACTTGCTAAACGTCTCTTTGCCCCTTTTAAATTACTCTGTTTGCAAAATGAAGAATATGCAAAGCGCTTTGTCCCTTTTATTTTGGATGCTTCCAAGATCAAGATCACAGGTAATCTTAAATTCGATCTGGAGCCGCAAGCCTTCACGCCTATTTCGATTACATCAAAGCATCCTTTTATCACGATTAGTTGTACACATGCTCGTGAGGAAGAGAGGATTCTTGATTGCTTGGAGGCGGCTTCCTATACGGTTTTCTTGGCCCCTCGTCATCCAGAGAGGTTTTGTGCGGTCGCAGAGCTCTTAAGGCGAAAAAACATCCCCTTTGTCCTTTTAAGCCGTATTCAGGACTATCAGGGGTATGAAAGGGTGATTTTGGTGGATGCGATGGGGAGGCTCTCCGCCTGTTATGCAATCAGCCAACTCGCTATTGTCGGGGGGAGTTTTATTCCTAATATAGGTGGTCATAATATTCTGGAGCCTTGTTTATATGGCTGTCCTGTTCTTTTCGGTCCTTATGCCTTTGCTCAAAGAGAGCTCGTTCAAAAAGTAGTTAGCAATCAGGCAGGAAGACAGGTGACCTTTGAGAGTCTATCTCAAAGCATTGCCGAGATGATAGCTTCCCGAGAATTTTATGCAGAAAAAGCCCTTCTTTTATCGCGAGAATCTAGAGGCTCTACTTTGAATACCTGGCACCAGATTTTACAATGTGTGAAAACAAAAAATATATGTTTATAACCTGAGTATTCGATGATTGCTATTTTCCGCGGAGTGGTTTTTTACGGAGGTTGTTATGGATAAAATTGCGAAGCATTGAAAAAAGATTAGGAATAAATGTTGACTCATGGTAATCTCTTGCTTTCCTTTCGCGGGGTGGAGCAGTGGTTAGCTCGTTGGGCTCATAACCCAAAGGCCGTAGGTTCGAGTCCTACCCCCGCTAATTTGTAATAGTTCTTTGGGCGGTATAGCTCAGTGGTAGAGCAGCGGGATCATAATCCGTTTGTCGCTGGTTCAAATCCGGCTACCGTCATCTTGAATAAGATCATTAATTAAATCTGGTATATTTCAAACAATTTATGGAAACAACAGAGGCTCTTGCGCAACAAATTCAATTTGAAGACTTTTTAAAAGTCGATATTCGTGTAGGAACAATTATCCATGTTGAAGATTTTCCAGAGGCACGAAAACCGGCTTATAAGTTAGAAATAGATTTTGGTTCTCTTGGGAAGAAACGCTCTTCATCGCAGATCACTGGTCATTATTGTAAAGAAAGTCTAATTGGAAAACAGGTTATTGCGGTTGTGAATTTTCCTCCCAAACAAATCGGAAAATTCATGTCTGAAGTGCTGACTTTGGGACTCATGGATGAGATGGGACAAATTGTCCTTCTTGAGCCGACATTGAAAGTTCGTAATGGAGAACGATTATTTTGATTTTGTTTTAAAAACTCACCTTACGCACTCAGGCGACCTTCTGGACTGTTTGAAAGCTGTCGATAAATCAAATTGAGCAAAGTGGGTAGTATTGAATGAAATACAACCCACTTTGCTCGATTTGATTTTCGATGCTTTGAAATAGTCCAGAAGGTCGCCTGAGTGCGTAAGGTGAGTTAAAAAAAATTCCTAGGGAAATATTATGTTTTGGAAAAAACCTTCTGTTGCTCAACTTCTCCCGCCTCCTGTTAAAGTCGCACATGGCGAATATTCAATGATTTTTTCTCTTCATGACGATTCTTCTCGTCCGACACCAGAGCTCTTGCGTTTAAGTTTGAAGGCCATTAACGAGGCGATGACTGTCGATCTAACGTGTATTTCATCTCGTTGCTCTTCTCCTGTATATAGCGAAATCTGGCCGGGCGAGCATTATAAGCTTCTGGCAGGATTGACCCTTGTTTTACAACCACGGAGCATTATAGAAATCGGCACAGCGACAGGATTATCTTCATTGTGTATGAAACAATTTCTCCCCTCAGGAGGGAAGATTACTACTTTTGATATTGTCCCCTGGCAGAACTATCCAAATACGATTCTCAATACAGCGGATTTTTCGGATGGGATCCTCATTCAGCATGTTGCAGACCTCTCTCACCCTTCTGTGGCAGAGGCATATAGAGATCTTCTTAAAGAGGCCGACTTGATTTTTATAGATGCCACACATGACGGGGATCTAGAAAAAAAGATCATGCAAAATTTAGAGCGGATTTTTTTGCAGAAAAAAGTCTATATCCTTTTTGATGATATTCGTGTTTGGACGATGTTAAAAATGTGGAGAGAAGTTCACCATCCTAAAATTGATCTGACTTCATTTGGTCATTGGTCCGGTACAGGGCTTGTTGAAGTAATTCCCCGATAGAGGATGGGTACAGAGGGACCTCTATTGGAGGATCCTTACCTCTGTTGGCTTGGGGACGTTGGGAAATAATGTCTTATACTTTTCTACAATTTGATCGGGGTTTATTTCTCCGAGCCTTTTGGCAATTCCTGTGACTAATTTTACTCGTTTCTCGATAATTCCTTCACGTTTGATCATAAATGCGCCAAAAAATCGATCGTGTATATCTTGTAAAAGAGATCTGTCGTTTAGCTGATTTGCGTGAAGGGCAAGTAAAATTTCATCGATTGTAGCACTTGCATTCCCTCGGTCTTTATTGTCCTTACAGGCTGTTACAATTGTATCGGCTTGCAAGGTTCCTTTGGCATATTCTTTTATATAGAAGTAACAGATCATTAAAAATTGCTGTCTTTCTTCCTTAGTAAAACTTGTCTTGTTGGAGAAATAATTGTTTTGGACAAAATCTAAAATATTTTTGATTGTGTTTTCAAACTCATCTGAGGCATTTGCTTGCGCACGGAATCTTAATCGTAAGGGAAATCTGAATCCAAGGCGATCTTTGGCGATGGCATCCAATAAAGATTGTTTCCATAGATTTACGTTTTTTACTTCTCCTTTTGGGCCTTCTCCAATGCTAGGATCCTCTTTTTTTATCCCGTTAAATAAGGGACCGTCCATGGGCAAGGATAAGCAGTGGAAATGGGTGTAATTGTTTTCTGTTTTGTGAAGCATCTCGCTGCGATTTATTTCTGTTTGATCGAAAAGACCTGCTTTTTGCTCTTTGGATGCTCGTTGGTGGTTGATATAAAGCGTATGTTTCCCTTCTTCTTGTTGTGCGTCAAGGAAGCATAAATATTCGGGGGCGACGATGCGTTTGCCTTCAGGAGAAATGATCGCTGTGCCATGTCGTAAACTGGTCACTGTCTTCCCAGTGGAATATGTATGATGAGATCGTACTTCGGGGATATTGGATTTCCCCATGTTATCGGCACCAGAAAGAATCTCATTTCCTTCAAGTTGTTGTTTTGCAAGGGGAATTCGCGATTTTTTGTGTTGGCTTTTTTTCAATTCTTCATGGGTGTCTTCAATTTTTTCTGCCAATTGGGTGCAATGAGTGATTCCCCTTGTGTTTGGGTCAGCTGCGGTAGCGAATTCTTGATGATAAGCAAGCATGTGATTTTCGGTGAATTTGGCTTTGCAAAGGCGATATAGGATCTGTTTAGCAATTGTTTTGTCAAGCTTATAACAAGGAGAGGAAATGGCTGCTCTTAAATGGGTCAAATAGGTTTTATTCTGCTCTCGGACTCCTGAGAGGGAATTATCTCTAAGAGCACGAATAGCCTGTAGAATTGATGTGTAATAAGCTTTTGCTTCTGGATATTTTGTATCACGAATTAAATTGCAAAGCTTTGAGATGTCTTGGCTTGAGTTGTTTAAGGCATTTTTTTGTGTTTCTAGGGCGATTTTATATTTTTCATCATGCAATGGGTGTGTTGAAAAGAACCGAGTGCGGATCATGTTTAGAAAGATTGAGAAAGTAGAGGGGGCTCGAGTCGTTAATTTTTCGGATGGTGAAAAATTAATTTGCGGCGCGGCGTGTTTGGGGGCAGGGGATGCTGTAATTTGGGATGTTATATCATCAGAGAGGGATGTGCTGCTGTCTGGGCGGGGTGATGTGATTGGGGAGAGATTTTGGACAGAGAAGCTGCGTCCGGGGCTGGGGAGAGTGTTATAAGAGGTGTTCCTTATTCTATAAGAGATGTTCTCTATGCTATAAGGGGTGTGCCCTATGCTGGGATCGGGTGATCTATCGGGTGATCTCGGGGATCCTTGTAGGCTTTGTATTGCCATTATTAATATCTCCTGTTGTGTTATTAATTAATTATAGGTTATTTGTTTATTTAATTGAATTTATTTAAAAATGTTTTGTTTGTTTTTAAATAGAAATATCACCTTCCTGATAAGTATAACTAATTGGTTAGTAATAAGTTGCGATTACAAGAAAGGAGATATTTCAATTAAATGATGACGGTTTTTTATGTACTGTTAATATATTATTTGTCGTTATTTGGTAATAATATACTAAAAAATGAAGTATTAATATATTATTTTTTTACAAATAGTATGAGCTGTTCATTCATTGTTTTTAGGAGTTGGGGGAGTGAGTTTTCCCCTATAAGAAAATTTGCAATTTGCTCTTCTTCAAAATACCCCAAGTTTTTTGAAAAATGGTGAGCAATCTCTCTTTGAACAAGATGACAAAGAGTATTGTTGCATGAATATTCTGTTGTCAGGATCTGGTTGAATTTTTTATAGCCAGCAAGCGTTGCTGGGTTTTGTAACGCAGCAGCAAGCTCTTTTGCGATCTCTTGCCAGGGCTCTCTTTCTTGAAAAAATGTCTCATCGACCCATGGGTTTTCTGTTTTTTCGATCGTATGAAGGTAGGATTTCCCCATGCAGCGAAAGAGAGAAAGAGCGCTTTTATGGGAAGAAAGACGATTTTCAGCAATGGCTATAAGATCTTTGATAAAATAGCGTGCATGAGGAGCTCCGTCATAGAAAAATAGGCGATCCGCGGAGATTGCTTCTGAAAATGATTGGTCTCCTCTGACGGCAATAAATTCTTCGCTTAAAGCAACGAGACGGCGGAAGTCGGCATCCTGGAGTGTATCAGGGCAAAGGATGCGTACTTTTTTTCCCTCTGTTGCAACTTTTGTCCTTTGTATTTTTCCTTCGTAATGCACTTCAACTTCTTGGACGCCATAGTTTTCTTCGAAGAAAAGTTTTCCTTCTTGATTGCGTTGCTCAACATATTTAATGAGCCAACCGATGCTCGGTGTGCAGATATCAATGGTATGGTTATTGTTTATTTGCGAGGCAAGAAGTGCATGAAGATAGATGGCTCCGCCAATTGGGCTCAATAAATAGGCAAGGTATAATTTATGTGAAGCGAGATAAGTTTGGATATCTGCTTCTTGAGGGGTCAATGTGCCAAATAAAGCAATGCGAAGGTCTTTATTTTCGATTTCTTGCCATGTTGGGGGGGATGTTTTTTTTCTGGTAAGGATTCCTTTTTCAAGAAAATGCAAACCCATTGATCTACGTCCGCTTTTCGGATGAAACCAGCTAGATTCGAGAAATCCATATTGACCGATACCGAAAAATCGAGGAAAAGGTTTGTTTTCTTTTTTCTTCCGGAGGATATCTAAGAGGGCTTCTGTATGTGGATAGAAAGTAGGCACTGAAAGAATCAAATCTGATGAGCGTAACGCTTTAATTGCTTCATCAGGTAAGAGAAAAGGGGTATATTCTTTTTCATAATAGATCGGAAAATCGGCACTGCACAAAGAGGCAAATTTTTTATCGATGAAAGCAACCGATTGAATGATGGTATCTGGAAATTTTTCTTTTAAGATTTTTTTGATCTCCAGGTGAGCAATCCAATCTCCCCAGCCATCGGGAATCATCCATGTAAAAAGAGAGATGATAGATCCTTTGGGCGGGGGATATTTTTCATAAAGGGGGAGGAGAAATTTTTCCAATCCTAAACGCTTTAAACTTGGTAAATGGGAAAAATCGGATTTGATGTGGCTATGTGCTGGATTCTCCCGATTGTAAAGGCGTGGCAGGCCTCGAGATATCTTGAGGGGGAATTCTTTCGGAGGAAATGCTTCGAGAAGCTTTTTTTCAAGTTGGAATGATTTTTTTTCTAGAAAAAGGCGTCTGTAATTTTCAACGATTTCTTCAGGGGAGGATTCTTCTTCGATCGCTTTTTGTAAATGCGCTTTGTATGTTCCGTATTCTTCTTCATACAGACCTTCTTCGTGCATCCGTTTTTCTACGTCTTGCAAGAGAGTTTCAAAAAGTTCTGTGTAAAAAGGACTGACGCCCATGTTTCTTTTTTTGTTGTTGAAGCAATGAAATAATTCATTAACAGGCAGATTGTCAATACATTTATTGCATAGATTTTGGGCTAGGGGGGAGGGTTTTTAAAGAAAGAGAGTTCATGCGCTCTATGACGGCTTCGTATTTTCTCGTTGCTTCTTCTGTTTTTTTTCGAAGATCTTCGAGTGCTCCCATTTGAAGGACCAAGGCTTCTAATGATTTTTTTTCTTCGCGCTCTCTCTTGATTGCATCTTCTAGAAGGTTCCCTTGTGTATGCAATCGATCAATTAGTTGTGCGAGAGAAGTATTGGCTTGTGTTTCTTGCTTAGAGATTCCTGAGAAGTGCAGTGCTGCACTTTGCAGTGCAGTAATCGTTGTATGGAGTGTGGTGCTCGTTTCTTGGAGAGAGGCTGTTTGTCTCTCTTGTGTAACTTGGAGAGACTTGATTTGTTCTGATTCAAGCTCTGCTGCCGCAGCAATATCTATGAGTCGAATATCGAGAACATCACATTGTTG
>Ga0209262_10000664_pt1 | contig 14896 bp, 13 predicted proteins | sample Lowcelwee11metaG_FD_187171 | JGI IMG/M metagenome (GOLD analysis project Ga0209262, IMG submission 187171) | Freshwater pond sediment microbial communities from the University of Edinburgh, under environmental carbon perturbations - Low... | ecosystem: Environmental > Aquatic > Freshwater >...
GGCCGCGTCGGGACTCGAATATCATTTTACCGCCGATCAAAGCCAGCAGGATGAACGCCAGCCAATGATCGAACCGGGAAAATGTCTTCTTGAAGCCCAGGCCGGCCAGCCAGCCGATGACCGGCATCAGGGTCTGGAAAAGGCCGAAGGCGAAAGCCAGGCGCAAAGCCTGGCGCAGATCGACCTTCCTGGCTGCGCAGCCGTTGGCCATGGCGACCGCCACGGCGTCCATGGACAGGCCCAATGCGATGAATAAAACTGTCAATATATCCATTTTAACTACTGCGGAAGCACCTCCAGAAGGAACTGGCGTGAAAGCGAGCGGTACGACGCCCGGACCATGATCCGTCCGGCGCGGCGGATCAGGTAAAAATCATAATTGAAATTCCTGAACAAAAAGTCATAATTCATCTGCGTCTGGAACTCCCAGTTCTTGATCAGGGTCACTATGCAATCCAAGTAAGCGCTGGTGAAATTTCCGCCCTTGGTATCGTAGGAAAGCGACACCCAGCCGTTGACGCGGTTTTGTCCTTCTTTCATCCTCAGCACCGCCGACCAGTCCTGGGAGGTGCTGCCCTGGATGAGCCATTTCTCGGTCCGGCGCCGGGTATGGTAGTTGTACAAAAAATCGAGAACGGCGAAACCGGCGATGTTTTGGCTGCATTTGAAAACATAGCCCAGGGAAGTGTATTCATTCAGGCGGTTTTCTTCCAGCAGCTGCTCAGCGCCCAGGGAGAAGGTGAAGGCCGGTCCGTTCTTCAGCTGGATCTTTTCGCTCTGCAGGTTGACGCCCAGGTTCGCTTTGCTCTGGCTGTTCCGCTTGCCGGCCAGCTCCAACTGGTTGACCATGAAGGTGGAGGCCAGGTTCAGCCGCAGCAGGCCGTGGTAAAGCCGGAAAGGGAGGATATTCAGGGTGAAGCGCGGAGTGCCTTGGCTCTGGTTCAGCAGCAGGTCCTTATGGAATGAATAGTCGGCAGCCATGTTGAAGAGCCGGTTGGTATAGGCCAGGGAAAACGACGAGTTGAGCAGGCGGTTGTATGAGTCCTGGCCGTAGAGCAGGCGCGAGCGGGCGTGCTGCAGAGAAAAATTGATGTTTTGCAAAACCTGGTTCTGCAGCAAGATCTCGGCCACGTACTGCTTCTCCTTTTCATAAGAAAGGTTCAGCACGATGTTTCCCAGCACCCGGTTTTGCAGGCTGGAACCCAGGCGCAGCCACAGCTCTTCCTTTTTGGCGATGGTGCGGCTGTATTCGGCCGCCCATTCGCTGGTCCATTGCGGGGTCCACCGGGTCTTGAAAGCCAGCCGGGAGTTGAACAGGTTGTCGGTCAGGAAATTGACGTTCAGGCTGGCTTCGTTCTTCCTGCTCAGGCTGAGCGAGTTCAACGAATTGAAATTCACTTTAAGCGCCGAACCCGTCTCGATTTGGCCCAGGATGTCGTATTGGATATCCAGCATATTGGAGGTCCTGGCCGTCCCGTTCTTGACCGGTTTTTCCAGCAGCAGGTGGCTGTTGACCACCAGCCCCTGCGACGAGTAATACCAGATCTTGTCGATGTAGGTGCCTTGCAGCTGCGTGGTGCCGCCCCCCTGGTCGAGTTTGAATTTCTTGAACGACACCGACTGGACGCCTTCGATGAAAGCGGTGGTCTGGTAGCCGGTCACCCCGTACAAGCCGTTGATGACGATGCGGTGGTTCAAGAAATACACCAGCGATTTTTTTAGCGCTTCAGGGTTCCTGGTGATGATTTTTTTGGCGGCGGCATTCCCGTCAACCGCGGCTTTGGCCTGGCCCGGCAGGTTCCAGGAAAGGATGTGCTCCCGGAAACTGGTGCATTTCAGGCCCAAACTTTCCAGATCGATCTCCAGAGTGTCGGCAGCGTATTTCTGCTTGCCCGCCGCCACCTGGCAATTCCGGCTGGCCAGGGCGATGCGGCCGGACACATCGATCTCCACGGTTTCGGCCAGGATGGTCCACTCCTTGCATCGGATCTGGATGTTTCCCTGGCCGTAGACATAGTTGAAGTCGTAACTGTAGAGAAGGTAATCGCCCTTGATCTCCAGCAGTTCTTTGGCTGGAAGGCGGAAGGCCGAAAGCCCGACCGCCAGCAGAACAAGGAGGGCTTTGTTCATTGAAACCTTAATTTATAGATCTTGCCCGCCGGGTCGCCGCACCAGAAGATCCCTTCGGCATAAGCCAGCCCGGCGGCCTGGGGGGAAGGCGTCTGGTAAACATTGACCGGGACGCCGCTTTCATCGAGACGGAAAAGCTTCGTCTGCGTGGCGTCAATGGTCCACAGGTTGCCGCCATCATGGCTGATGCCGTCGATAGCAAAGCCGGGTTGGGGAGTGGAGCGCTCGATCGTCCCGCTCAAGGGATCGACGACCAGGATGGCGTTGGACATGCGGTCGGACACGTACAGGCGCCCGGCGGCGAACTCCAAACAGCCGAGATTGCCGCGCAGCAGGTTGAGCACGCGGATCTGCGTGCCGGTGACGATGTTCACTTGCGCCAACTGGGAGGAGTTTTTAACGCTCAGCCAGAGGTCTTTCCCGTCGTAGGCGATGCCTGCCACCGGCTGCGGGAAATCCAGCTCCCGGATCAGGGCTCCGGAGCTGTAATTCAGGGCCCGGATCCGTGACAGCGAATCGACCACCCAGAGGGCATCGCCGCTGAAAGTCAGATCGACCGGCGCGATGCCGTCGATCTGCAAGGTGGAAAGGATCTCATAAGCTCGGGTCTCGGCTTCGGGGTCGTTGGGGTTGTCGAAAAGCCGGTCATTGCAGGCGGCCAGGGAAAAAATGCTAAAAACAATAACTGAAACCAGCGCCGAATGTTTGGTTTTCATGGTTGTAATACGGATGAAAAGCCAGGGCCGTGTTCCGGCCGTACTTTTTCTTGGCGAAAACAAAGATATCGATCATGTTTAAAATCCAGACGCCGGCTCCGGCCAAAATGGCGGTGTTGCGCCTCCGGTCATATTTTGCGGTCTGCAGGCGCCATGCCGATGCCGCGACCGCGTCTTTGGCGTCGCGGTAGTTGTGGTAGGCCTTGTTGCCTTGGCCGATATAGACGGCAACCTTGAGCAAGCAGAATATTTCGGCCGAGGCGAAAACCACGGCTTTGACATATTGCTTCTCCGCCAATTGGCCCAGGCCGGGAAACAGGAGTGATTTTTCCAGCGCCTGGCGCAAGCGGTCGGGCTCCGGTTTCAACTCTTCAGCTGCGGGCAGCATCTGTCCGGCCATCAATACAGCCAAGAAAATCAGCGCCTTCTTGCTAAGCAATTTTTCCCTCGCAGAGGTTCTCGTTGACCACGCGCTCGATGCGCACCAGGAGTTTTCTCTTTTTGTAGCCCCGCACCGGCGGGATGCGCACCGACAGGAAATTGCGCGTAACCACCAGCGCATAGTTGGGATTTTCCTCGATCAGGATGCCGGTAAAAACTTTTCCGCGGCAGCGGTCGCGGTAGGCCAGCTTCATCTGGATGCCCAGATCCTTCAGTTCCAAGGCCCGCGCCCTGACCATTTCCATGGGCAGGGGGTCCAGGGCGGCGGCCTTGGTGCCGCGGCGCGGCGAGAAGGGAAACACGTGCAGGTAATTCAACGAAGAGGATTGGATGAATCTCACCGTTTCCTGGAATTCCCTTTCACTTTCACCGGGAAAGCCGACAATGAAATCAGCCCCCAGGTTGGCTTCCGGGAAAAACTTGCGAAAATGGGCCAGAATCCTCAGGTATTCGGCGCTTTTGCCGCCGCGTTTCATGCGGCGGATGACCGCGTCGCTGCCGCTTTGAAATGAAAAATGAAAACTGTCTGCGACCTTGGAAAAACCGCTCAGCTCCTTGACGAAACTATACTTGATGAAGCGCGGATCCAGAGAACTCAGGCGGATGATTTCGATGGAGCGGACATGCTGAATCTCTTCGATTATGCCCAGCAGGGTCTCGCGCGGGAACAGATCGTAGCCGTAGGACGACAGGTTGATGCCGGTCAGCACCACCTCGCGGTATCCCAGCGCCGCGACGTGCCGGACCTTGGCCAAGATATCTTTTTTCGGCAGGCTCTGCGCCTTGCCGCGCAGCGACGGCACGATGCAATACGCGCAGCGGAAATTGCAGCCGTCCTGGATCTTCAAAAAAAACCGCGAGCGGAAAGAAGAATGGAAGATCAGGCGGCTGTCGATGGGAAAATTTTCGCACACAGCCTGGACCAGACGTTTTTTTTCCTGGTTGTCAAAAAAAAAATAGTTCTTGTATTTATGGCTCAGGATGGTTCTGTCCTGGCTGACCGTGCAGCCGGCGATGAACCAGCGGATGCGGGTGTTGCGGTAGGCCTTGCCGATAAAGCGCAGCACGTCCTTTTCGGCTTTTTCGGTGACACTGCAGGTGTTCAATATCCCAAAAGCGGCCCGGGCGGGAGACGGGGTCAACTCATAACCGAGTTTTTCCAGATCAATGATCCACTCCTGGACCTCGGCCTGGTTGCTGCGGCAGCCGAAACTGTCGACGACGAACTTCATCCCCGATCCAGCTTGTCCTTCAGTTCCCGGCTCTTTTCCTGGACGGTTTCCCGCTGTTCGGCCCGGTAGGCCTGCAGTTTTTCCTTCAAGGCCGGATCATGGACGGCCAGCAGGGAGGCGGCGAACAGGGCGGCGTTGGTCCCCCCGGCGGCGCCGATGCCGAAAGTGGCGACCGGCACGCCGGACGGCATCTGGACAATGGCCAGCAGGGAATCGAGGCCGGAAAGCGGAGAAGTCATGGGCACGCCCAGTACCGGCAGCAAGGTGTGGCTGGCCACAACGCCGGGCAGGTGAGCCGCTCCTCCGGCCGCGGCGATGATCACTTCCACGCCCTGCGCTTCAAATTCCCGGACCAGCTGCAGGGTGCGTTCCGGAGTACGGTGGGCCGAGCTGACCTCGACTTGCAGGGGTATCTGCAGCCGGCGCAGCAGGGATATCCCCTTTTCCACCTGGGGAAAATCCGAATCGGAGCCCAGGATATAAGCTATTTTTGCCTTCATTTGCGGTTCAATCCGATATCGCGGCGGAAGATCATGTCGTTAAAAGTAATGAACGAGATGCCGTTATAGATCTTGTCCATGGCTTCCTTCATGGATGGGGCCGTGGCGCAGACATTCAGCACCCGGCCGCCGGAGCTGAGCAGGCCGTCCTTGCCCTGGGCAGTGCCGGCATGAAAAATCTCCACGCCCAGAGACTTGGCCCGCTCCAGGCCCTGGATCCTGTGCCCGCTGGCGTATTTTTGCGGGTAGCCCTTGGCGGCGAGGACCACGCAGCCGGAAACATTTTCCTCCCAATCGGCGACGATGTCGAAAAGGTTTTCGTCGGCCGATCCCTCCAAAATATCGACCAGGTCGCTTTTCAAGCGCATCAGTACCACCTGGGTTTCCGGGTCGCCGAAGCGGGCGTTGAATTCCAGGACCTTGGGGCCATCCCGGGTGATCATCAAACCGGCATAGAGAAGCCCCTTGTATTCCTTGTTCTCGAATTTCAATCCGGAAACCGTAGGTTGGATAATGGTCTTCATGATGCGGTTAAAAAGATCCTTGCTGATCTGCGGCGCCGGGGAAATGGCGCCCATGCCTCCGGTGTTGGGCCCATTGTCGCCTTCCAGGGCTTTTTTGTAATCCATGGAGGTAGCCAGCGGAAAAATGCGCTTGCCATCGCATACGGCCATGAACGTCATCTCCTGGCCCGCAAGAAATTCTTCGATCACCACCCGTTCACCGGATTGGCCGAATTTACCCTCCAGCATGATCTCCTTGATGGCCGCGACGGCCTCATCCCTTTTCCGGCAAATATAAACTCCTTTACCGGCCGCCAGGCCGTCGGCCTTGATCACCAGCGGGAACGGGGCCTTGAGAAAGTATTCCAGCGCTTCATTCGCGGAATTGAATACTTTAAAGCCCGGCGTGGGAATGTTGTTCTTGCGCATGAACTCCTTGGCAAAGGACTTGGAGGTCTCGATCATGGCCGACTTCTGGGTGGGGCCGAAGATCTTCAGGTTGCGGTTGTTGAATTCATCGACGATGCCCAGGGCCAGCGGCTGTTCCGGGCCGACCACGGTCAGGTCGATCTTTTCTTCTTGGGCGAAATCGGCCAGTTCGATGATGCTGGTGGGCTTGATATCGACCAGGTCGGCCAGCTGTTTCATGCCGGGATTGCCCGGGGCGGCGAAGATCTTGTTCACCCGCTTGGACTGGGAAATCTTCCATAACAAGGCATGCTCCCGGCCGCCGGAACCGACGATCAATATTTTCATCTTGACTCCTTAACGAATTCCCACCTGAATTATAGAAAAAAAATCATGTTTGCACAAGAGGCGCCGGGAGCGGCGCCAAGGGCTACTCGGTGGCGAAATAAACCGGGTTTTCGGCCAGGAAGGCGTCGCTGAAAATATCCCGAACCACTTCGCCCTGCAAGCCCTTGGATAAAGGAAACCCGGCGTAATACAGCAGGGTCGGGAACAGATCGGCCAGGCGGACGGTTTCCAGGAACAGGCCTTTTTTCAAAGCCGATTTTTCATACATCAGAAAAGCTCCCGGCGTGCTCATGGGCTTGTAGACAAAAACATCGCGGCGGCCGATGTAATTGACCAGGATGCGCCGCCATATCGACATGGGCGCGATCTCTTGGAAATTCAGCACCACCAGCAATTCATTGTCGCCCATGGAACCAATGATCTTGCCGATGACCGAGTCGTAGTACTCGTAATATTTTTCCAGTATCCAGCCAAATTTCTGGCTGTTTTCCCTGTCGATGAGGTTGCCGAAATTTTCGGGGCGCGCGTAATGGTAAAAATAGGCATTCACGTTCTCCAGGCCGGAGAGATACACGAGCGAGTAGCGGAAATCCCTGGTTTTCAGCTCGGGGATCTGCTTGCGGATGAAATCGTCGTAAAAAAGTGTCCTTTTTAAAATGTCCAGTTTTTTTTCTTTGCTTTCCAGGGCGGCCGAAAAGAACTGTAAAAATGCATTGCTTTTTTTCAGGTTTTTTTCGGAATAAACCGGCCAGGCCGGAGGGGTGAGCATGGTGAAGGTCTTGAAGCCGTTCCGCTCATAGAACTCCTTGATGCGGTCAGCCGGGGCCGCTCCCGGTTTTTTGTAAAAAACGGTCACATCCAGTTTGGCTGAATTGCGGAAAAAAATATATTTTGGAAAAATATCGAATTCCAGAGGCAGGTCGCGGAATTGGAATTTGAAAGCGGAATGCGCGACTGCGGCGGACGGAAGCTCTCCGGTCAACAAGGTGTTGAACAGGGACAGGTCGATATTGGGCTCATGGGTCTTCAAGCGTCCGATTACCCCGTTTTCCTTGATCCAGTTCAGGTTCAGCAGGTTTTGCTCCCGGGAGCTGCCGAGCAGGTAGTTGAGCGACAGTCCTGCCATGACGACGATGTTGATCTGGCGCGGTGGATTAATGGCCGGAGCGGTATATTTGAAAGCGGAGGGGAGCGGAATGACTTTTTGAATGAGCAGGGCATAGGCGGTCAGACCGTCGGCAACGAGCAGCAGCATGAAAAGGGCCTGCAGCCATTTTTTACGCCGGGATTTGCTGAAAGTGAAAACCAGGCCCAGGATCAGCAGCAGGAAATTCAGCAGCAGGATCTTGATGAATTTGTCCCGGGCCGCGGGCTGGAAGAAATCATGGTAGTAATCATAGTTGGCATAGAGCAAAACCGAAACGACCAGCATGGTAAAGGAAAAAAAATAGACCGGTGTCGGAGGATCAAAAAAACCGATGGGATATTTGCGTTCGGAAAAAAATTGCACCACGAAAAAAATCAGAGCGATAAAAACGAACCACAGCGGGCCGTAGAAAGTCAGCAAATTCAAAAAAGCCGGCAGCAGGCCCGCTTTTTCGATCGCCACGCCGGGATTCAACAGCCCGATCAAAAGCAGGATGAAAAAAGTGAAGACACAGGCTGTAAAGGCAAAATTGATGACCAGCTTCAGCGAACGCAGCAAGTTACTTTTCGTACCCTTGAGAAGTGGTGATCAGCATCAGTGTGGTCTGGCCAATTTTGAACTCCGTCTGGTCGGTGATCTCGGTGATGGAAATTTTGTCGTCGTTGATGAACGTGCCGTTGGTGCTGCCCAGGTCGCGCAAAAATATTTTTTCGTTACGTACTTCGATGGCCATGTGCTTGCGGGATACTTCCTTGTCCGGGATGATCAGATCGACCTTGCCCCGGCCGATCAGGACATAGGGTTTGTTCAAATGGTAGATGAAACCGGCCCGGGCACCCTTGATCACGGCCACGGAAATTTTCCGGTCTTCAGGAAGCTTCAGGTTTTCATTGATCCAAAGAGAATCTTCGACTTTCTGCTGGATGATCTTGGCCGTGTCCTTCTTGCTGGAGGAATCCCCTTTGGCTTCCATGACTTCGAAAACCGTTTGGCACCTGGAACACTTGAGCTTGCTTTTGCCCTTGACCTTTTCCTCGGGGATCTCGTACTTGGCCTTGCATTGCGGACATTCGATAATCATGATTTTATTATATCACCATTAAAAAAATTTAGTCAATCGGTATGAAAATTTTATCGCCGATTTTCAATTTCAACTCCTTTGCGGAACCTCCCCTGATTTCCAGGACAAAACGGGCCGGCAGCGCCGACGTGTAGCTGGGGCAGGGATCACTGCGGCAGGGCGGCACGGAGCAGTGCATGTCGACGATCTGCCTGTCGCTGTTCAAATAGATGATGTCCAGCGGGATCAGGGTGTTTTTCATCCAGAAGCTGCGCGTGTCCTCCTCGGCATAGACGAACAGCATGCCGTAATCGGCCCGGATGCGGGTGCGGAACATCAGCCCCGTGATCTGCTTTTCCGGCGTGTCGGCGATCTCTGCGAAAAACGGCTTGTCTTGAATGAAAATCGTGATGAAGCGGTTTTCAGCACCCGGCAGGCCGGAAAAAAACAAAAGAGAAATCAGCAGTTTTTTCATACCAGGGGGACAAAAATGACGCCGATCAGTTCATCGGCGCGAATCATGCCGTCTCGCTTCACATAGCGGACCAGCCGCTGGCTGTCGGCACCCACCGGGGCCACGGCGATCCCGCCTTCGCCGAGCTGGCCGAAAAGCCGTTCCGGGAACTCGGCCGGAGCAGCGGTCACGATGATGCGATCATAGGGCGCGAACTCGGGCCAGCCTTCCTGGCCGCGGCCGATCTTGAAAAACACGTTCTGGTAGTTCAGCCGGCCGAGCAATAGCCCGCTGGCCGCGCGGCTCAATTCCGGGATCACTTCCACCGTGTAGACCCGGGCGGCGGTCTCGGCCAGCACGGCGGCCTGGTAGCCCGAACCGGTGCCGATCTCCAACACCCTTTCTCCTCCGGCCAGACCGAGCAGCTCGGTCATGTAGGCCACGATATACGGCTGGGAGATGGTCTGCCCGCAGCCGATGGGCAGGGGGCCGTCTGCGTAGCTGCTGCCCCGCAGCCCCTCCTCCATGAACAGCTCGCGCGGCACCTTGCCCATGGCGCGCAGAACGGCCTCGTCGCGCAGGCCGCGGGCGCGCAGCTGGCGCTCGACCATGTTCCGGCGCAATTCGACGAAGGGATCGTTCATGCCTAGTAGGATTTGGCGAACAGCACGGTGTGCAACGCGTCCTTGCCGCAGACCGCGCACGTCTTCGCCGCGGGCTCCGGCTTGTCCAGGATCACGCGGATGGTGGCGGCGGCTTCGGATTTGACCTTGGCTTCGCAGTCGGTTCCGCCGCACCAGCCGCAGCGGATGAAGCCGCGGCCGCCGGCCATGGCGTCCTTGAGCTCGGCGAAGGTGCCCGCATCATGGGTGCTCTCGTCGCGGAAGGCCAGGGCCTTGGCATAGAGGTCGCCCTGGATCTTCTCCAGCAGGCGCTTGAGCTCTTCGGCCAGCTTGTCCCAGGGCACGAAGGTCTTCTTGCGGTCCAGGCGGCTGACCAGCACCGCCTGCTGCTTGTCGATGTCCTTGGGGCCGATCTCGACGCGCACCGGCACGCCGCGCATCTCCCAGTCGGCGTATTTCCAGCCCGGGGTGTAGGCGTCGCGGTCGGCGAGAAAGACCCGGATGCCGGCGGCTTTCAGGTCGCTGAAAACCTTCTGCGCCTGCGGCAGGACCGTTTCCCGCCAGTTGCCGGCCGAGATGGGGACGATGACGGCCTGGATGGGCGCCACGCGCGGGGGCAGGATGAGCCCCGAGTCGTCGCCATGGGTCATGACCAGAGCGCCGACCAGCCGGGTGGTCGCCCCCCACGAGGTCTGCCAGGCATACTCCAGCTTCTGCTCCTTGCTTTCGTAGCGGATGTTGAAGGCCTTGGCGAAGTTCTGGCCCAGGTTGTGCGAGGTGCCGGCCTGCAGGGCCTTGCCGTCGGGCATCAGCATCTCGATGGCGTAGGTGCGCACGGCGCCGGCGAATTTCTCGCTGTCGCTCTTGCGGCCGGTGACCACCGGGATGGCCAGGTAGTCCTCGGCCAGCTTGCGGTAGGTGTTCAGCATGCGCAGCGTCTCCTCCTCGGCCTCCTCGGCGGTGGCGTGCACGGTGTGCCCCTCCTGCCACAGGAACTCGGTGGTGCGCAGGAAGAGGCGGGTGACCTTTTCCCAGCGCACGACGTTGGCCCACTGGTTGTAGAGCAGGGGCAGGTCGCGCCACGACTTCACCCACTTGGAATACATCGAGCAGATGATGGCCTCCGAGGTGGGCCGCACGGCCAACCGCTCCTCGAGGACCTCCCCACCGCCGATGGTGACCCAGGCGACCTCCGGGGCGAAGCCCTCGACGTGCTCGGCCTCTTTTTTCAGGAAGGACTCGGGGATGAACAGGGGGAAATAGGCGTTGCGGTGGCCGCTCTCCTTGAACATGCGGTCCAGCTGGTCGCGGATCAGCTCCCATATCTCGTAGCCGTAGGGGCGGATGACCATCATGCCCTTCATCGGCGAATAGTCGGCCAACTCGGCTTTCTTGACCACGTCCACGTACCAGGCGGAAAAATCTATGGATTTTTTGGTAATATCCTTGACAAAATCATTTTCAGCAGCCATGACATCTCCTTTTTAGCTTGTCATTATAGAATAAACCCTCTTTCCTGGCAATAGAAGCCGGCAAGTTCTGCTTTTACTTCTGCCGGTCGGTTTTCGCCGCTTCCTTCTTTGACGGCATGGCGAACAGACCGTCGTTTATGGCCGGGTTGATCTCAATGTTCTCCATGGTCATCCGCACCTGGGTTTTGCCGTTCATCCTGTTTTCCACGGAGAACGGCATCGTCACCCCGTCGACCGGCCTGTAATCGCCGTAAAGGATCTCGTTCAGGGTCGCGGTCTCCCCGTTCTTCAGGGTCATCGCGCTTTTCAGTTCGACGCCGCTGTCGGCGTCCAGATAAAAGTATATTTCCCTGCCGCCGGCCTGGGTCAGTTTCAGCTTGAACACCGGCGTGCCCTCCATGTCTTCCCGGCCCAGCAGTTCGAGCTTGTTCCCTTTTTCCTTGAAAACGACCAGCGGGTTTTCGCAATCGGCCTGCACCGCTAAAATCTCGGCTTGTTCCGGCGCCATTTCCTGGGGCTCTCCGGACAAGAAAGGCATGATCCACCAGCCCACGTGGCCATCGTAAGCCTGAACGATCTTCTTGTCCTGGAAAGTGCTTTCCATTCTCATTTTATCGGGATTTTTCTGCCAAATCTCCATGGGCATGTCCAGGCCCTGGGCGGGGATGACGATCTTGCCGCTCATCTTCAAGGCGGTTATGGCCTTCAGCTTGTCCAGGCCGCCGCGGGACTTGAAGTTCCTGGCCATATTTCATCCAGGGTTTGGCCCTGCAGGTCCCCGATCAGGGGGGCGGGCCACAGGCCGCCCAGAAATAATATTGCCAGCAACCAAACGATGGGTTCCTTCATCCGCAGCCTCCTGATATCAGGAAGCCATTGTAGCACAAAGCGCCCGGATTTTAATACGAACTTTTATACTCAGAGGGTCAACATTCGGTGTTCGCTGTTGAAGAAAAATTACAAGGGAAAAAGTAAAAAGCAAAAAGGGAGAAAGTAAGCAAGAAAATTGCGAATATTTCAGGCGGCGAATTCCAATGATCAAAATTGCAGCCCGGGCAAATCTGTTCAGGTTCAGACTATAACAGAAACCCGCAACCGCGTCAACGCGCTTTGGACGGCGCCCGGTCTTGACCGCTTCGGGAAAAACCCCCGTCATGCCGAAAAAAAGTGCGAAAGATCAGGTCAGAAATTGAAAAAAAGCCCCAGCTTGAGCTGAAAACCCGACAGGTCCAAAACAAAATCCCTGGCCTGCCACCAGGTTCCGTTGAAACCCTCCCAGGCATTCGACGGCCAGAGAAAACGACCGATGCCCCAGGGTTTCACCACGGCATCCTGCTTGATTCCCCAAGTTCCCTCCCAGGAAGAACGATCCGTAGGAACCGTATGCGAGCCGGATCCGGAGACCGAGGAAACCGTTTGATAAGCATAGCCGGCTTCGGCAAACAGTCCGGCCTGACGGAATACGCGCCATTCGATTTTGGCGCCGATTTCCAGGGAGACACCCCGGCCTTTGCCTTTTTCCTCCAAAAGACCGCTCTGGAAATTGGCCAGGTCTCCCCGCATTGAAGAGGTATCGGGCGATTGCATTCTGTAATCCATGAGATAACTACAGCTTCCAAACAGGGCCCCGGCGCTGGCAAAGGCTTCCAATTTTAAATTCGCAGCCAGCCTCCGGCCCAGATGCAGCCCCAGCGCCGGAATATAGCCTCCGGCCTGAAGCCGGTAGCGCAGGTATTCCTTGCTGTAGACCGAAGTACTGCCGTCGAGCTCGAGGATCTCGAAGGCGGTCTTGAAAGCCGAGGTTTGCGAACCGTTAAAACGGTTCAATGCGAACGAAACGCCGAGCCACGGGTTGACGTCGTAACGGAAGCGGATGCCCAGGGGAACGGCATGCTTTAAAAGCCTGGCCTGGCCGCCCGCATTGGTTGTCGTGTAGGATTGGATCAGGTGTTGCCTGACCTGGTAGTTGAATTGGTCATCATCGTAAAATGTGTCGTACAACCGGTCGAAACCCGCCCGCAAATTCAGATCTTCGGGATTCAGGTCCATGACGCCGGAAAAAATCTCGATGCGCCATCTGAGGTCGGGGCGGGCGGGCGGGGGCTGCGGCGGACCCATGTCGCCACGGCTGCGGGTGGGAACGCGGTCGACCTTGACAAAGCGATTCCGTTCGACAACCAAGCTGCGTTCGCTTTCCAGAACCACCCGGCATTCCCAGACATCCGCGTCATCGATATTCATGATCCGGTAGGACCCCGCTTCCAGGCCCACGGAAATTTCCCGGCCGCCGGTTTTTTTCAATTCCACCAGCAGGACATTGTCGCGGTTATGGATATAGATTTTTCCGGCGATCTCTTTGCCGAAGACCAGCACGGCGGAACTCTTCCATATTTCGGTGATCACCACGTCGCCCGTTCCCGACATCTGGATGTGGTAGCTGGGGTGCTGGGGGCCGGCCAGGGTCTTTTCCGTCTGGGTCAGGGTGCCGTCGAAGGCGAACTGGTACGCTTCATTCAAGGTGATGCGCCCGTCCTGATTCATATCAGCCGCCCCGCGCATTCCCGAGATCAGATTGTGGGTGAAAAATGACCGCTTCAGGCGGCTGGATTCCTGGGCGGCTTCGCTGGCCGAGCTGGAGGTCATGAAGGCGTAGCCTTTCATGTCATAGGCGGTATCCAGCAGAAAGGGGGATTTCCTGATCACTCCCTTGGGCAGCGTCATGGCTCCGGAAGCGCAGGAATCGAGAATGGCGATGCGCACGTCGGCTTTGAGCGCCATGACCGCGTCCTTGAATTCGCCGTAGGAAATCCGTTCGCCGCCGAGCAATATGTTTTCTTCATCGGAATGACCCGAATAATAGAAGATCACTTCGACGCGGCGGAAGGTGCTCCGGGAGCGTTCGATATCTCCGTTCAGGGCGGCTATTTCCCTGAAAAAAGTCTCCCGGTCCGGTTCGGGCAGAAAGCGGGTATCCCCGGCCATGACTCCGCCCATGTCCTCCAGCACATTTTTTATGGAGCGGGCGTCTTCGACGGCATAATTCAAGGTCACCCGGCCGGCACCGCCCCGGTTGGCGCCGACGATAAAGGCAAACCTCCGGGTATACAATTCGTTTTGGGGTTCTCCGCGGCCCATTCCGGGACATGCGCACAGCAGGACGAACAGCGCGACAAGGCGGGCGGCAGCCTGTTTCATGAGGGGTCCCCCTTGGAAATGATGACGGAATACTGCTTGATATTTCCCGGCAAATCCAGGTTCTCCTTGCCGGCCCGGGCCGGATCCTTTGCCAATTCGACCGCCTTGGCGAAAACCCGGCCGGCATCGATTTTTTCTTCTGCGGTGACAAAGAAAAATCGCTCGAATCCCGGGGCGTCGTCCAGTTCGAAGGCGTTGGACAACAGCACTTTTTTTTGCCGGACCAAGGCACAGCTTCCATAGGCTTCCGTCGGATAATGCCGGGTCACGCGCCCCTGGCCGTCGATGGAAAGAATCACTCCGAAGGATTCCCGCGCCGCCACATAAGCAAGCTGCAGCAGGTCTCCGGCTCGGCCAAGATCGCCGTTGCGCAAGAGCTCGACATGGGCGTTACGCTTGCGGTGGACCAGCAGCTGCGTATGATCCAAGCTGATGGCAGCCGGCCCCTTGACCAGAATCTTTTCGGGCCGCTCGCTCAGCCAGGCGCCCTTTTCGCCATGCTTTTGCCTGGGCAGAAAGAGGATCAGAAGCATCACGGCCAGGGCCAGGGCCGGAGACAAACGCAGGGCCCATTTGCGAAAAAGGCCGCCCTGGCGGAGCCGTTCCTGCCTGGCGACGGGCTGGACCCTGGCAAACCGGGCCATGATTTCAGAAACCTCTGACGCCG
>Ga0209262_10000665_pt1 | contig 14894 bp, 16 predicted proteins | sample Lowcelwee11metaG_FD_187171 | JGI IMG/M metagenome (GOLD analysis project Ga0209262, IMG submission 187171) | Freshwater pond sediment microbial communities from the University of Edinburgh, under environmental carbon perturbations - Low... | ecosystem: Environmental > Aquatic > Freshwater >...
TGGTCAGAGATCTGATAGAGACTTCAATGGAAGTCGAAACATCTTACTTCGATATTTATCAGAGAACCGAGGGTAACTTCGGTGTTGGGGCTACACCCCTCACTTCGGTGAGCCAAATCACAGCTGAGTATAAGAATATTGTTAATGTTTCAGATGTGAGAATAAAATTGTAGCGTTCGTGGCTTTCGAGGTACATATACGCGCATCTACGTGCGCTTTAGTAAAATAGGTTTCCTAACATATACAACTTTATCTTCTGGTCCAAAAGCACAAAAATGTCGCTCGATACTTGCAAAAGCATATGAAAATTTTCATATTCTACTATCAAAATATCGAAGTGTTGTTTTGAATCGCTTTTCAATCACAGAAGTAGAAGAACTAATTAAACTCATTTCATCAAAATTAGAAAAATCTATTGAAATAAAATTTAAAAGATTGATCGAATCTTATCAAAATGAAATTGAATCAAATCAAAAACAAATAGAATCTTTGATATTTGAACTTGATCAACACAAATAAAATATAATTAAATTTTACATCTAATTACATCACAATCAAAAGATTATAATACAACACAACAACAAAATTATTATTTTATTCCAAAGAATAAAATAATAATAACGATGACTAAATGCAAATATTTGAGTACAACAGATACACCGAGAGGTTTTGTTATACCAGGTAATTCAGCACAATCAGTTACAGAATTTGTTTATGACATTGCTTCAAAAGTAGAATTTCGACTCGATCGACTTCAAGGAAATCTCACAGCTTGTCCAATTCTTACAATTTCAGACGTTTATTCGCGATCAGATTTTGATAAAATGGTTGTAAAGAAAAAAAACAGAGAATCAACTTATTTACCACTCACATTTGAACATCATGATGCAATTGCTTCTTGGGCGACAGGTAAACTCGAAGATAAATATATCGATCCCTTATTAGAAATAATTCATCTATTAAATCCAGACATCAAACAACTTCAAAATTATTTGAAAACAAAAACAAATCATAAATTTGATGTTTTTAGTCCTGTTTTTGATCATTATCCTTCTTTAAATAATATTGGATTGAAACAGGGTATCACTAGGTTGTCTAAATTTAACATAAATAAATTACTCGCATATTACCTATCAAATAACTCTGATTTTTACTCAGGTTTAAGTGATACTATTGATATTGCACCAGGAACATATCCATCACTTGCTTTATTAATAGTAATGATTGTTATTCTGCAATATGATGGAAAACAAGTTAGATTTTTAGCGAATGAAAAAGATCCAAGTTTGAATACAACTGGTGTAGCTGGTTTCTTTGATTTGAAAGGATATAAAGAATTAAATTATGACATCCAATTTACTGTTAAATTAGAGAATAAAGGTTTGATGCCTCCCGCATTAACAGCAAAAGCATTTAAGAAAATTGAATTAACCTTATTTGTAGCAGGATCTGTTGAAAAAAATAAAATACCAGGAATCGGTTTTACGTTTTCATCATTAAAAGGTTCAGAAAACGGAGAGGATTTCGAAAATATCCCTGAAGAATTTATTCCATCTTCTGTAAACGATGTGATTTTTACAATTTCAGAAGTTAATTTGAAGATGGGATGTCCTCATTTCTTAATTGGAAAAAGAAATGAAAAAACTATTGTACCATTTTTCTCTGTGAAAAAAGTAGATTCAGATTTAGCAATGATAATGAGTAAATGTTCTACTGAACAAAAGATGAATGTTGATCTCGATAAACTCAAAGAAATTTCAAGAAAATCATTGTTTGATCCAAAATAATTTTTTATCAAATACCAGTGAATCAAACATATCAAGTGATATGTTTGACAATAATTGTTGGTTAAATTTTAACATTTGAAGTTTAAACTTTAAATGATGAAACTATTAACTTTGATTTTAATTGTATTTTTTGTACATACAAATTCAGAATATTATTCAACTACAATTAATTATGTTATCACTGCACCAAAAATATCAGAATCATTGGTTTCAAAGGTTCATTCAAAAGTTAATGTTTATTATTCTAGATTAACACCTCAAATGAATTTTAACATGACAATTAGATATAAAATATCTAAAGAAAAATACAAGAGATTAGATGAGTTTCATAGTAAACAAATAGGAAATAGACTTGATGTATTTTTAACAACCAAAGAATACGTTCAAGGATCATACAATGGATACGGATTTTTATGTACAATTTGTTCCCCTGATTTTCTTGCTGTGAGATTTGATTTATCAAATAAATTTATTAATAACTATGCTTCTGTTGTTGCACATGAGATAGGTCACTATTTTTGTTTGAATCATTATGGTCCAGGAGAAACAAGTATCATGGCATCAAATAATCCAATGAATGAAAACCTAAAAAACATGAGATTTGTTTCTCGATCTTTAGTTGAATGGAGTAAAATAGATTTTAAGAATCAGAGATGTTTACGATATGTAAATTCAACTTTGATTGTGAATCATTCAGATAGAAAATATAAAAATATTTTATTGATTTTAGGTTTATTAAATTTAATTTTATTGATTTTTGGATATTAAGTTTAATTGTATTTGAGTGGTAAATGAGAATCAAATAATGAGATATTATTTGATTTGTGATGTAAATATATGAATTAACATTGGTAATAATGATTGTAACAAAGTTAGTGGTTTGTTTTCTAATGGTTGATTTCTAATCCTTTGGTTTAAAGGATTAGAGTTGAGAGTGGCGGGTTTTGATCCCGCGACCATCGGCTCATAAGACCGATGCTCTACCAACTGAGCTACACTCTCATTCTTAATCAAATCTACTTTTTTATCAATCATTTTTTTTCATTTTTCATATAATTAACTTAAGCTACAAATAAATGGGAAGCTTTTTCTCACTACATTCCATTCGAACTTCAATCCCTTTATTAACACATTCTATTCGATCTCCACCAAAAAACATTCAAATATCTAATGTTTATCTTATTTTTGCTTGTAATATCAAATACAACAACTTATTCACAAACAAAAGAGAAATAATTTTATATGATATTGATTCAGATTCTATTCTTTCTCTTGTTCCACCATTCAATTATAATAAAATAAACATTACATTTCGATGCACATCAAATAACAAAGAAAAATTAAATTTGTTTCTACATAAATTAATTTTAATGAATTTTCGTCCGTTTCCCAATGATATACCAAAGAGAGAATCAATACCTAAAAATATCAAATTATTATTAGATCAAACAAAACCAAAAATATGTCCATCATGTGCACGTAAAATAAATTCAAACTATGATTGTAGTCATATTCTTGCTTATTCTCATGGTGGTGAAAATTCACTTCAAAACTTAGTTGTTCTTTGTTCAACATGTAATCGATCAAGTAAAAGTCAGCTTATTCCTGAATTTGTTAGTTTTTCAAACTTTGAAGCGATAGATCAGATTAAAATGAAAGATTATATTTTGATGATAAATGAATACAATAAATTATTAGTGGTGTTGGATGAATTTAGAAATAACATTGATAATATCGATTATGTGTATTCAATAGTAAAAAATAAATATATTTCGATATATGATAGGATACAATTTTTAAATTCATTGATCATGTGAGTTTAACAATTTAGATTTTGTTTATTGATTATATTTCTGGAGATAATGTGTATTTGGAAATACAAGTTAATATCTGGAGAGATAATCAATGGTTGATGAAACTCAAATCTCAAATCAATTGGTTATTGGTTGATGAAACTCAAATTTCATTCATTGATGTTCAAATTATTATTCTATACTTCAAATATATTTCATCTTCAAATATATTTGAGAATACAAGTTAAATCAGAAATATTAACAACACAAACAAATCAAGTTGTATCATAATTCTCTACAGAAACTCAAATCTCATTCATTGAATATACAAAATCAAAATTTTACAATAAAATGATAAAACTCAAAATTAATTTTATCATCACATCATCACATCAACATTTTATTCTCTTTTAATTGCAAATGTCCTCTTTACATTTCCTTGTTTTATTAAAACATTGAAAATCTTCAAATCAGCTTGTTCGAATCGAATTATTTTTGAGTTACTCTGATCATCATTAAATATAAAAGTCACATACCAAACATATTTTGTTCGTTTGACGACGTTATTTTCGACGTACGCTTGACCAACCATTTCGTTTCCAAGATCGATTCTAATGTCAATATTTGATTTTTCTGATAACATTGGTGCACTGAATTTTGCACTAATTGTTTCAGAATCCATAAGTTTCTCATCAGATTCCGGAGACACTTGCAATGAAACTTCAGTTGGATATTCTTCTTTTTCATCGATGTACTCAAATTCACTTGATGGGGTTTTAGATGAATGAGAACCAACACTTAATATTTCTTTTGGTGTATATTCGATAGAATTTTCAATAAGATCCACTGATTCTTCATATTTATAAAATTTAATTTTGAATTCATCACTGTTTCCAGAGACACATTCAATATATATTTTACCATCACTCTGATTACAACGATCGATACTTTTTACGAATGATTTCCATTGATCATTAATTAAATTATTTCTATTTAATAATTTATTATATTTATCTTTCACTGAAGACAGATATTTTTGACCTCCAAAATAACAAATAAATTTAATGACATTCTTATTAAATAGACTTACTATTGATCCATCTTCACTCAAAACAGATCGAAAGAATTTTTCATCATAATTCAAAACATCAAAAGAAAACTCAAGTTCGGATGGACTATCAAATGTAAAATAAGATTTCATTCCATTGTTATTTCTTTTACAACATTCGAATATTCGTTCAATCGTAGAAAAATAAGTCTTCATAAATTCTGATAGAACTATGTAGTAACTTATTGTTTTTTCTCCTCTTGTGACATCAAATTTGATTCTATCACACTCATCTATTTGAGCCATAGTTTTGTTGAAATTAAAAATATATTTAGAGATGAAATATTTGATTCTAAAATTTATTCAATTGAATAAATTTTAATTGTATTTGAATTTAGATCAAGAGTGACTCATTCGAATATGATTTTTAGGTTTTTACATTCGTCCGTGTTTTTTGGATCAAACGAGGAACATTCTGAGAGACACAGTATTTTTAATTTTTTCATTTTATTCAAATATTTTCCAGTGAAAAGATAAACACGAACCAAAGTTAGTTTTTCTAATGAATCTATATTTAATTCTGATTCATCAAATGTTGATCCAAAAGTAGCGATGTAAAGTTCTTTTAATTTCTTTGATTTACAAATGTCAACAAAGTTAAAAATCGTACATCCATATATCCTCAAGTTTTGAAGTGAATTTAATAGAAAGAGAAATTTTGCATCAAAAGAAGAAAAAGTAACACTCAATGATTCTAAAGATTTCATAGTTTCAAATACATATCTCCAATTCATAGTTCTATTGAATGAAACCGAAAGAGTTTTTATTGTAGTTACGAATGATAAATAAAATTGATTGAACACAGGGCAATCATCCAATGTTAAAGATTGAAGATTTGTTAGATGTTTCAATGAAACTCCAGTAAAATTATTACAATTAATAATACTCAATAAAAATAGATTATCAAATGCTTTTTCAATTGGAACGTCATAAACCACATGTTGTGAAATCATCGATAATAGAGACTCTTCATCTGATTTTTCTGTATATGCAACATAAAGTTCTTTCAAATGATTGAATTTACTTGATTTGATTGGTTTGTCAGCTGATTCATTCTGAAATCCATAAAAAGCTTCAGCTAATCGAATGTGATTGATATCTGAAGTTCTTCCATAAGGAAATAAAGAATCGAATGTCTCTGATGATCCAAGGACACTAAAAATTTCTATTGCATCTTCTGTTTTTCTAGTTGTATATTCAAAAATCAATCGAAAGCAATTAAAATCAAAAATCTCAGATGATTTGAAATGTTCATAGAAACTCATTTGAGTGACAAGGTACATGTATATTTGATCAATTATGGTGATCAAATATAATTAAAAATTAAAAGTTAAAGTTAAAATATGATAAATACTACTAATTGTAGTATTTATTGATTAACGAATTCAACGAATGAACGCTGTCGAGAGGTTTCGTCAAACCATGATTCTCATTTGTAAAGAACGACCTTCGCCAAAATGAAAGAAATCAATAAAACACAATGGGAATCAAATGGTGATTCGATTTCAAGTTGTGCTCATCAATAACCAAGATTCTGGCCTTGAAAGTTTCTCGCTCTGAACTTGTCAATGTGATTCCATATGAAAACTTTAAAACTCACACTCAAATAAAGGTTTCATTGGTATTGACAAGCTGTGATGTTATCTTATAACATCTGGATATTATCTCTAACTTGTTATTTTAATATTCATTTTTTGCATAAATAAAAATCAAAGATTTGTTTAATTTAACAAATTACTTTTCAATTACTTTTCAATACAAACCCAACAGGGTTTGTATTGTTCTGATTAGTGCTACGTTCGAGATAGTGCGAACACTAACATCGATGGAGGGGAGCACCAAGTCCCTTCAAACGTCCTTTCGAACGTTTGTCAGAGTCATGCGAACACAACTCTGAACCCAATCATATGCCACAATTTCACTTGCAGCGTGGCTAAGTAAAGGGATACAAAGCGGGTAACTCCGACAGAGTTTATATGTTGGATTCTCCATGCAAATAACTTAAAATCCCTTAGTTTTAGTTAGGTACACTTCATTGAATCCTTATTTGATCAAACATGTTTATTAAACAATCAGTTTTTTACCACTAAGAGGCAACATATAATTCTTGTTGAACATTCAAAAGAGCAACACCTCTTAATCTTTTCATTTGCAACACTGTTTGAAGCATCATAACAAAATATATCAAAACATGAGCAAGGAAATAAGACTGAGTTAAATATTTTATTTTATTAAATGTATTGATTGGAGGTTCATCACAACAATATGGTCTTCTCCAAGTATCAAGTTCAATAATAGGTACTTTATGATCAAGTAGCAAGGAATTAAAATCTCTTGTTGTTTCAGTTTCAATGTAATTATGGGTTCTTTGTAGTGGATATGATGCTTTCATTAATAAATTATAATGGTCGATTGGACCAAACATTCTCCAACGAGAATAAAGCCAAAATCGAGGACAAAAGCACACAGTTCGAACTAAGAATGCAAAATCAATAGTATACATCATTTGATATCCATGCTCTGTAGAAACATTTGAAGCGTCCATAATCATAAATCTATATGTGGTGTTTCTCATAGAAACTGTGTTTTCTTTGATTTTCATTCCAATACAATATGATGAGTATTCACTCGTAAGATTATTATTTAATTGAACTGTACATGAACCTTTCATTGGTGCTTCTTTAATAATCGAATAGGCAAGTTCATTTGAGTTTTCATTGAGTGACACACAAACTACTATTCCAAAACAAATCAGAAAAGCAACCAAAATTATATTTAACCAAGCTGGACATGGTGATGTGAGTCTCATTGTAATTTGATTCGAAATATAAAGTAAAACTATAAGGTGAAAAATAAAAATAACTGCAAATGCTGATGAATCACCCGGTGAAATTATATAATAAACAAATGTGAGTAAAAGTTGAATTAAATATAAAATAATTAAATGAACATATGATTTTTTCTTTTCTTCGATTTCTTGTTCTTGTGTCATTTTTGAATGATTGAAAGGTGATTGTAAAGTTTGTTTTGCATTTGGTTGATTTAAAATAGATCTTTATTTGGTTTGTAGTTCGAATTTGGTTTGTAGTTCGAATTTGGTTTGTAGTTTGAATTTGGTTTGTAGTTTGAATTTGGTTTGTAGTTTGAATTTGGTTTGTAGTTTGAATTTGGTTTGTAGTTTGAATTTGGTTTGTAGTTTGAATTTGGTTTGTAGTTTGAATTTGGTTTGTAGTTTGAATTTGGTTTGTAGTTTGAATTTGGTTTGTAGTTCGATTAAATTGGAATCTCATATCATCAATTGATTTTAATTGGAATCTCATATCATCAATTGATTTTAATTAGAATCTCATATCATCAATTGATTTTAATTGGAATCTCATATCACACCTTCATCACTTTCTTTGATTCAAACGATACACTTGAATCAATCAAACACAAAACAAACTTAAATTATTCAAATAATAATCCAAAATAAATCAAAATGGTAAACACATTTCTAACGAATACAGACTACTCAATTTCAGCTGCAAACCTTGATTCACGCAGACTCAACAAACAAGTTACAGAAGCAATACAAATACTAAATAATATTGATAAAATTTTTGTTCTTTCGAATCACTATCAAATATCAATTTCATTTCCATTAAAATCTTGGATCACAACATTGATGCAAACATATCGATTAGATCCAAAAGAAATAATATGGGATGGTAATGGAAAAAAGTTAACTACGGGTTTTATGAATCATCCAGCAGTGAGAATGTGGCTTTTTTCTCGTGAATCATTGCATAATTATATTGTGTTTCATTTGATTGAATGTCGAAACAGAAGAATCAACAGAAAGGAATATGTAGAATGGATATCACCAATTGAGTCTGAGAATCTAAGGGATTTAATTGATTTGATTGTAGATGAAACTAAACCTACATGGACGAGAAATGAAGAAGTTATGAAAAAACATCGTTGTCGATTGTTAATGAAAGAATTTTGTAGAGGTGAAGCGAGACACTATCAGAATAAAAAATCTTGGGTTTTAGAATTTCAAATAATGATAAACGAACAATTAAATCAGAGTTATTCGGGTGATGCACTTGAACATTTAATATATTTGAGGGATACAAGACCACCTTGGACAATATCAAAATTAAATCCTAACCTAAGAAAAACCCTTGAGGAATTCATTGAGTATATTTGGCCTGAAGACAATATGATTCGCTAACTCGAATTGATTTGATTTTAATCTTTAATTTTAATATTCTGTGTTTTCATTGAAATATTTCAATGAAAACAATTAACCAAGAAAATAAATTAAATTTATTTAAGGAATCAAAGTAATTTTACGTTGATAAGCCAAAGGATAGATGACATTCAGAACTGCATCAAGAATGTTAAACAGATCACATTGATGTTCACTATCCATCAAATGAACAACGAGATACAAAAGCCAAATGACAGCTAAAAACCAGAAAAGATCAGAAACATCAATTGCTACTGTTTCACGAAGGAAAGAAACAGCTTTCCATACCATGTTAAACAGAACGATACCAAAAATGGCAGCGAGAAGTAGAATGAACATACGATATTCAGGATAAAACACGATAACATAGAGAGATAGAATGAGAAGAGTTTGGAGAAGAAGAACAGAAGAGAAATTGTTTTCAAATCCATTTGCCAGGGCAATTTGATACAAACTATACAAATATAATGGAAGAGTCAAAGCCCAATTCAAATATCTCAAATGAAGTTCATATTCACACAGTATGTTCAGAGCTGCATAGAGAACCGATCCGATTGCCAATGCAACAGAAACTGCTCCTTGGCCAAGCTGATACTTTTCATTGATCGGTTGAACTACGTTCACCGCAAATAGAATTGGAAACAGAAATGGATGAACGACTGAAGACAATATCATTTTTGCTGTCTCACAGAAAAAAATATCGTTTTGATTTTGTTTTTCGATTCCAAAATTAAAAAGCAAAAATGGAAAATAAAGATTATTTTCCATTTTATATTATGGTGCATCACTAGATATTTAATTCAAAGTCTAATAATTTAAGGATCTAATTATTTCATGTTGATCGATTATCAAATGAAAAGAATAAATCAAAGTATTTCGATATATTCTCCTTTTTACACCTGATTTTGAAATTAAAAAAAGAAAGAGAGACCAACTACATTTTACTTTATGTTGATTAAACAAATCTCGAAGTTGTTTTTGATTAATTTCACATTTTATTTCTCTGAGAAACCCAAAATGTTCAAATAAATCAAATGGATTAATTATAGTTGAAGTCATACATCGAAGTAGTTGATGATTCTTTCTTTCTATCTCTTGTTCTAATTTTTCAATGTAACTTTCCAAATTAATTTCTTCTATTAAATCACTCATTTGAATCTAAATTGTTAAATTAATTATCTTTCAATTATTTTCTTTATAGATTATATACAATAAATGATAATACAAATATCATTTATTGCTCATTCAAATGTCATACAAAGTTAGCGTCACTTCAGAACCAAGTACCATTTCATTTTCATCAGTTAATTTTACAAATGAACAATTAAATCAATTATATTTTGTTACAGATGATATCAGTAAAATACACATTATTAAAAATTCTGAATCAAAAGATGAACCAATAATTGCTGTTTTTAACAATAACATTCGAGATATTGGTGTTAAATTTATTAAATTAGAAAAAATAGATGATTTGATTATCAACATGAAGAAAAAATCCATACGTGTAACAGAACTTGAGGTTGACATTTCAACAACTAATCTGAGTAAATTTATAATTAGATTGATTCTCAGATATCCGAAAATTCAACTGAATTTTACAAACTGTAACGAAGATGGCACAGACATTCTATTGAATTCATGTTTATCAGATGAACTTCGATTTGATAACTGTTATTTTTCTGAGTCAATTCTAAGAAAACTTATGTGTAAATATATAGAAAAAAAGCAAGTACCTTTGAGGATCTTTTTTGTTAATTCAACTAAATTAGCATGGAGATTATCTTTGTTTCTGTCGTGCATCGAAGAAACAAAACAACCAACTGGATTATTTTTTGATTCAACTGAATTATCAATTGAACATGTTTCATCGATTATTAAATTGATTGAATCAAATCTAATCAGTGAACTTTGTTTTTCTGACATTATACTCGATGAAAAAACTTATGATTTGCTCTCGAAAGCCATTTCAAAAACAACAAAACTCAATTATTTGAATCTCAAAAACACTAATTTAAAAAATGAAACAATTCAAACATTTTCAATTGCTGTTGGGATGAACAAATCGATTGAAAAAATAATTCTCGATGACAATCCGTTTTCTGAGGTTCGTTCGTTGTGTTTGTCTTTCATGATTCATCCAAAGATTTGGCACATCTCATGTAGAAATGAAAACATGGAAGTTTATGAATATGATTGGATTCGTCAAACTGTTTACACTAACAAACAAATATTTAATTTTCGATGTAAAGAATCAATATTCGATTGTTTCATCAAAAATAGATTGTGGTGGAATCAGATTGACATGTGTAGAAATATTTTGTTTTCAAAAATAAGAAATGAAAAAATAGTTAGAAAGATTCTTTTGTTTATTTCAATCAATCCAACTGTTGCTAGTGTAGAACATTTGAGTTAAAATTTAGATCGATTCAAATATATTTTATAAAATATATTTGAATATAAATGTTGTATCATTTTGTAATTCTTTATCGAAATAAAATAAGAGAACTTGAAATAATCAAAATAATCAAAATAATCAATTTAACATTCAGATAAATTGTCAATATGACCACTACGAATTAATTCTTGAAATTCACTATTTCCACCAATAAAAGTTAGATTTTTATGTTTCTCACATTTCAAGAAAACATATGGAACTGTTTTTTGACCTGTTTCTCTGATCAATGATTGATGTTTTTGATGATCATCTGTTATTTCATGTAAATCAAACATATCTGGATATTTTGTTTCCAATGTAGTTTTTGATTTTTGACTATGTCCACAATAACTCTTGTAATATAAAATAAATCTCATTTTATATTAGAAAAAATATTTGAATCAAGTTTTGCTTGTGATATTTATATTCAAATATATTTTATAAAATATATTTGAATCGATCTAAATTTTAACTCATGAAACTTCAAATGTAATATAAGATTTATCTAGGTTTTTAACAAGACTAATTGTATTACGAGTTCCAATGCTATCTTTCATTACAAATGCTACAAGCATATCACACTCATTTGCAATACAATTATTTCTTAGGATACCTGCTTTTTTTCCATACAAAGCCCAATTTGCTTCAAAAATCTTTTTTTCAATCAAATGTTCATCTGCATATCTTTCTGACATTTTATCTGTTCCTCGACAACCACCAGATATAATCAATGAAACTTTAAACTTAAGTTTTGATAATATATGATTCATTGCATTTGAAAATGATTCATAATCATCATAGTTTCTTGATCCTACAATCGCTAACTTCATTTTAATTTTATATCACGATATAGTTATTTATTGAATTAGTTTCTCTACTAATTCAATAAATGAAAACTTAAAAATCCCCATTGAAAATTTAAAATGTCGTTGGATCATTCACAATATCAAATTAGATTCTATGATGGAAAAATTACATTTATTTGTAATGGATTATTCGATGATTATTTTAATGGTGCATCTTCATTTTCAAAAACATCTGAGTTTGATCTAAAATCATATTCAATTGGTGATTTTGAACACATCTTCAGTATGATTAAAAAAAATATGAATGAACACATTGTCGAAAGGAAATATGATTCAGATTTAGAATCAAATCGAACAACAGAAACAGCTTCATTTCTACTTCTCAATTATCTTGGATATTCACCAACAAATATTACTTTATTTGATATGAACATGAATTTAGTTACGTACAATGATGAAAATATTTATAAATTGTTATCCGAATATATTATTTTTGTCTTTCCAACATACATTGAAACTTACAAATGGATTATTGGATCAATGTTTCAATCAACAAATTCAAAGATTGATAGAACGAATAAATGGTATGAAACAGTGATTGATTTGGTTCATTATTTATCATCAGTTGAAAATATTCGATTTGAATCAACTTATGATAAATACATCGAGTATTCAGGTGACATTCAAAGATTGATTCATATGTATGAAAAATATGAAATGAGACTTGTCCCAAAACATTTTGCGTTGTTCACTGAAAAACTTAAACTCATTTCATTACTACAAAGAGTCGATGTGATTAGTGATGGTTCGATTTTAAAAAATCTATTTGATATGGAGGTTTCACCTAAGGATATGATAAAAATAATTAGTTTTAAAAAATTAGAAATGAATCCTAGTACAGCAATGGCATTAGCATATAAAAACTTTATTATGAATGGTTATACATCGGAAACATGTAGATTAATATTGATGAACGGAAAGACTGTCAGATGTAACTCAAATCATCTCTCGTTTGAATTTGACACACTAAAATTCAAGTTTGTTTCACAAAATAAAGATGAAAATGAAAATGAAGAAAAATGTAATTGTTCATTTGATATGTTTTGGTATGAAATCAAATATTTGATTTTTTATTAATTAAAATTTTAATGAGTTAGTTTCATATTTAAATTTACTTTGATTAATCAAAGTAAATTTAAGTTATTTATTAGTGTATAGGTTTATATTGATGATAAAAAGTCTGAGAGAAATTTGATAGTTTCACATGAAGGTACGTATCGAAGTAATAATCTTTGTAAATCTGATATGTTTTTCATTGAAAACCAAATATTTTTGTCAGAATCATAAATTCTTCCATTTTCAATGATCAAAGTTCGAAGATCAAAAATCCAAACATAACCAGTAACCCCAATCAAACCAACAAATAAACTTGGTGTTTCGATGATTTCATTTTCATAATCAAATATTTCTAATCCAATTATATCTTGATTTTTAAAGAAAAAATCTAACAATGAAGGTTTATGAAACTTTTTATTTTTACTGTTTTTAATTCGATAATCAAGTGAACAAAAGAAAAAATCATAAGGTTGAAGTTCAAAGTTTTTTTCAGTAAAGTTTGGATACGGTAACACAGTTTCTGTTATTTTTGAACATTTGATTACATCATCATATCCATCATATTGAAGTAAAAAATCATATCTTTGTAAAAAATAATTGTATGATTCTTTTGTTAATAAACGATGATGTTCAGGTAAAAAAATCTTAAAATCATCGATGAAATGAAGAGGATAACTATACAAAGTATAAATATCACCAAAAAAAACAAAGCAATATTCCTTCCAAATTTGTCTATCAATTTTCATTAATTTAAGTGTCTCTGATCTCTTCTGAAATGTGAACAATTCATTTTCAATAAAATCGATATCTTGTTCAGTTTGATCAGCATATAAAATCATAAAATCAAAGAAATTATATAAATACATCTCTTCAAATCGAGAATCATATTTTACATTTTCTTTTAGTAATTCGATATATCGAATTATTTTTTCTTTGGGAATGATCGTATTCCCTGGTTCAATCGATGTATAAAAATTATAAAGGATATTTGTTGAACAAACATAATTTATATCGTCATTTGTGTGAAATAAATTAAAGAAATTATGTGCTGTCATCGGACAAATATTAACAATTGTTGAATGTAAAAGTTTCAATTGGTTCAATGAGAATCGAATCGAATCTCTAACATCAAAATTATGTATTAGATCAATAGCAGATGCAGCGAAATTTAGTAAAAAATCTTTTTTCTTTCGAATCTCTGTAAGAATCAATGCTAATGAAACATTAATTGAATTTTCTGGGATCATAACAGTTATTTGATGTTTTTTTTCTAATTCATCTATTTGTTGAAGAATTTTGATTATTTCCATTTTAATGATGATATTTGAGACTTATTTGGATTTGTTCAATGATTTTGGTTTATGATCATTCAATTATTTGATTTGAAAGTTTGAATCGTAGTTTAATTATTTGATTTGAAAGTTGATATTGTTTGTTATCAAATATATTGTTGAAATATATTTGATTTGAATCGTAGTTTAATTATTTGATTTGAATCGTAGTTTAATTATTTGATTTGAATCGTAGTTTAATTATTTGATTTGAATCGTAGTTTAATTATTTGATTTGAATCGTAGTTTAATTATTTGATTTGAATCGTAGTTTAATTA
>Ga0209262_10000666_pt1 | contig 14845 bp, 12 predicted proteins | sample Lowcelwee11metaG_FD_187171 | JGI IMG/M metagenome (GOLD analysis project Ga0209262, IMG submission 187171) | Freshwater pond sediment microbial communities from the University of Edinburgh, under environmental carbon perturbations - Low... | ecosystem: Environmental > Aquatic > Freshwater >...
GCGGGTACTGATGACGGTAACATTCAACTTACAACAGACGGCGGCAAGACATGGACAAAACTCAATGATGCTGTTCCCGGGCTGCCACCATTGGCTTTTATCTCATCAATCGATGCTGACAATTATAATAAGAATGCTGCCTGGGTAACGGTTGATGCCCATCGGAACGGAGATATGAAGCCATATATTTACCATACCGGTGACCTTGGAAAGACATGGAGCGCACTCGCTACAGACGATGTGAAGGGCTTCTGTCACGTGATCAGGCAGGACCCCGTCAATCCGGATCTGATCTTCCTGGGAACTGAAATGGGTTTGTTTATCAGTACTGACCATGGTAAGGGGTGGGTCAGGTTAAAAAACAAGATACCGCAGACAGGTATTTATGACATGGCTTTACAGTCTGAACAGAATGATCTTGTACTGGCAACACATGGGAGAGGGATAATCATTATTGACGACCTGACGCCACTCAGGAATCTCACCCAGGCTGTCATGAATCAGGAGTTTGCATTTCTGCCTGTCAGGCCATACTATTTTCCGTCAGGGGCTGGTGTTCAGGATTTTCCCGGCGATTCAGAATTTACAGGATCAAATCCGTCATCATCGGCGATCATCTGTTACTACCTTAAGAAAAGGCATGTGTTTGGTGAGATGTATCTTGAGATATATAACTCAGATGGAGAGCTTCTTAAAAAACTTCCTGCCGGTAACCGGAAGGGGATCAACATAGTGAGTGTTGCGACGGTGATGGATCCCCCAAAAGTGCCGAAATCTCCCAACATCCTGGGAGAAGCCGCATTCGGTCCCGCTTACCCTGCCGGGAAATATTCGGTCAGGCTGATAAAGGGAACTGACACTTATACTACTGACCTGATTCTGCATGACAGTCCGGACTGGAAACACCCGGAGGCAGACAGGAAGCTTCAGAGAGAGACCCTCATGAGAGCGTATGCACTTCTTGAGGAGCTTGCTGCAGTTGACCAGAGGATACTGGATACGAGGGATACATTGCAATCAAAGGCATTAACTGCAAAAGGGAAGAGTTTGAAGATGATAAACACACTCATTACTACTTGCAACGAAATGCATGAGAAGATATCGGCCACCCAGGCGGGAGAGGGCGGAATAACAGGGCAGGTGAGGCTTAGAGAGAACATCGCGGAGATATACGGAGCCGTGAACGGTTATCCCGGCAAGCCGGCTGACCTCCAGATAAAGGCACTTGACAATTATGCCCGGCAGGTAAAGAGTTTCGGATCACAGATCGATCTGATGATTAAGAATGATATTCCGAAAGTTATCAAGTAATACAGTACTGATACATCTTGTAAAATAGTTGTTATAGCAGGTTGGCTTACAATCCCACAGAAAAAAATATACTTGACTTCGGACTTCTACTGAAATAACTTTGGAATAAATAACTATGTCAATGAAAAACTGGGCTGGGCTTTACCTGTTATTAATCATCGGACCGCTGTTCATTCTTAACGGATGTGACAATGACGACAATGACGATGATGACAATAATAACCAGACAGTTCTCGTCGTGGGTCAAAGTTACCAGGGAGGTAAAATTGCTTACATACTGCAATCGAACGATCAGGGGTATGATGCAAAGGTTCAGCATGGGTTAATAGTCTCTGCGAGCGACCTGGGAACCCTGATCACATGGTCCAACGGCAGTTTTATTACAACAGGTGCTACAGGTGCAGAAATAGGCACAGGGAATGCAAACACAAACAAAATTGTTTCCAGTCAGGGAACAGGAAACTATGCAGCCAGATTATGTTATGACCTGTTATCGGGTGGCTATAGCGATTGGTATTTACCAAGCTCAGGTGAATTATACCAGTTGTATCTAAATAAGTCTGTGATTGGTATGCCCGATGAAGAGTGGTGGAGCTCAACAGAGTTCAGTCCGGAAGGTGCGACCTCCATTTATTTCGGTAACGGAAGCTCGCTTCCCACCTATAAAGACTTCAATACACGCGTGCGTGCTGTGAGAAGTTTCTGACTGACAAGGGAATATCGGGCTGTAATTTATCTTAAAAAGGGGTAGCAGGGTTATTCGCCCCGCTGAGCGGGGGTCATGATCACTGCCTCTGGGGTGACTCAAACAAAAGCCTGTTGCTCACTGCGTTCGCTTCAGACTTTTCTTTTTCCTTCCGCTTATGCCAGCAAGCTGTCAACGCGTCAGCAAAAAGAAAAGCCTGCCCCGCCGTTAGGCGTGGACAGGCTTTTGTCTGTCGGGGTAGCAGGATTCGAACCTGCGGCCCTCTGGTCCCAAACCAGATGCGCTAACCGGACTGCGCTATACCCCGCTTTGACCTCCGAAGCCCTGGCGAAGGAGGCCTTTCTATGCCGTAGTACCTTCTTACCGGGACAAAGGCGGCAGAAAAGAGAGTGCAAAAATAGAAAGATTTTCGTAATTTCACCCCTTGAGGGGTTTTATTACTGACTCAGAAACCTTTTGGCACCTGAATTGTTATAGGTAAAACATAAAAAAAGTACTATGAAAAAGAGAATGATCACATTTTTGGCCCTTATGGCATTCATTATCGCACCGGCTATGTCACAGAAATCGTTCTATGACTTCACGGTCCAGACTATCGACGGTGAAGATTTCAGCATGGCTGACCTGAAGGGCAAGAAGGTGATGGTAGTGAATACCGCTTCAAAATGCGGTTATACACCACAGTATAAAGACCTTGAACTCCTTCATAAAGCATACAACAAGAATCTTGTTATCATCGGATTCCCCGCAAACAACTTCAGGGAGCAGGAACCGGGTACCAATGAAGAGATAAAGGAGTTCTGCGACAGTAAATACGGCGTCACATTTCCGATGATGGCAAAGATATCCGTAAAGGGCGATGACATGCATCCGCTCTACCAGTGGCTGACAAAAGCATCTGCCAACGGCGTCCTCGATTCAGAGGTGTCATGGAACTTCCAGAAATATCTTATAGACGAGAATGGCAAACTGGTGGGTTACTTAAAGTCTGGCGTCAAGCCTCTCTCAGACGAGGTGGTGAACTGGGTTACCAAGGATATCTTCACTCAGGCAAAATAATATATCTGTTACCTCAATAGCAGCAACGGCCGGACTATACCGGCCGTCTTCTTTTTTACAGCCCCGTCACCGAGCCTCTCCTAAGAACTGCCCGGGAACTTTTACCATTGAAATTTGTTTAGTTTTCAGGATAACACCAGTCAGGATGTGTGGCATGAGGCCATCATTCTGATAACTTTGATACAGACAGAAAGCATTTAATCAGGATAATAAAGTCATGGCAGATCTGAGAACGCATTACATGGGGCTGGAGCTGAAGAATCCCGTCATTGCAGGGGCAAGCAGCCTTACCGCCGATACCGAAAACCTTAAGAAGATGGAAGCTGCCGGCGCCTCAGCGATAGTGTATAAATCACTGTTTGAAGAGCAGGTGCAGCTTGAGAATCTCGAGCTCTTTGAGCTTAAGACTGAGTATGAAGATCGTAATGCCGAGATGGTGACACTGTTCCCCAACTCACGTTCGGTCCCTTCATCGCCTACGGAGTATCTTCTGAAACTCAGGAGGGCGCGCGAGGCGGTTACTATACCCCTGTTCGCGAGTCTTAATGCGGTGAATGACGACACCTGGATTGAATATGCCGTTAAGGTGGCTGAGACAGGTATAAACGGGATAGAACTGAATTTCTATTCACTGCCGGTCGATTCAGGGGTGTTGAGAGATACGATCGAGAGCAAACAGACAGAGACATTACGTAAGGTGAAGGGAGCGGTCAATATCCCCGTCGCGGTCAAATTAAGTCCCTTTTATACAAATCCGCTGCAGTTCATTTCCGCCCTTGACAAGGCAGGGGCAGACGCGATTGTCATCTTTAACAGGCTCCTGCAACCCGATGTGGATATTTATAATGAACGACATACCTTCCCGTATAACCTCAGCAGCAGCGAAGACCTCAGGCTGCCTCTTCGTTTTACGGGTATCCTCTATGGCAATATCAATGCATCTGTATGCTCAACAACCGGCATCTATTCAGGCGGTGATGTGATCAAGATGATACTTGCCGGTGCCGATGCCGTACAGGTCGTCAGCGTCATGTACCGTAACGGTATTGACACTCTCAGGTCAATGACGGAGGAGATTGAAAAATGGATGGATGCCAAAGGCTATGCCGATACCGACAGCTTCCGGGGAAAGCTCTCACTGAAGGACACAAGACTCAAACTGACGTACAAGCGGGCGCAATATCTTGATTTCATGATGAATGCAGGTGACATCCTGAAAAAGTACAGGATTATTCCCTGAGATACCCAAATCTGTTGCTGACTGATCTTTGAAGGTGATTTTTAGTTTATCTTTAAATCGCTAATCACCAATTTTCAACAGATGAGACGGTCACTATTTATTTTACTTGTATTCATCCCGGCAGTCATGAGAGGTCAGGCGATCTTTGATGTTCCGCTGAGCGAAAGGACAACAGGCTATGACATTGCTGCCGTGCTTGATGCGGAAAGCAAAACGGTAACTGGTGATATGACGGCATGGTGGGTGAACAGATCGGCCATTCCGGTTGACCATGCATTGCTTCATCTTTATCTGAATGCCTTCAGCAGCAATAAAAGCTCGTTTGCCTCATCAGGCCGCTGGTCTCCTGCCGGCGACGAGGGCTGGGGTTATGTAAGAATAAACCAGATGAGCGATCAGTACGGCAACGACCTGACAATGACAATGCATCATATTGCCCCCGATGACGGTAACATCAATGACCGGACAGTACTTCAGATAGACCTTCCCCAGCCGGTACAACCAGGCGATACACTCAAACTGAATATCCTCTTTGAATCGAAACTTCCTTCTCCCATTGTGCGAACAGGCTTCAATAAGGACTACTTCTGGGTTGCCCAGTGGTTCCCGAAATTTGGTGTTTATGAAACGGCCGGAATGAGACAGCGGGAGAGTGACGGATGGAACTGCCACCAGTTTCACCCCAACTCCGAGTTTTATTCAAACCATTCCGTCTATAATGTCTCAGTCACAATCCCTTCTGATTATGTAGCAGGATCAGGAGGACAACTTGTGGAAGAGATAGATAACGGTGACGGCACAAGGAAAATAAGGTGGAGGGCAGAAGATATAGTTGATTTTGCCTGGACAGCATGGCCGGGATACAAGGTTGTGAGGGATAAATGGAGAGGAGTGGACATAACGTTCCTCACATCAGAGAAAGGTCTTGAGATAGCTGATAACCAAATCAATGCCGTAAAAAACGGACTCGAATACCTTGATGCCCGTGTGGGACCATATCCGTGGCCTCATCTTACCTTTGTCGATCCTCCCATGGAGGGGGCAGGAGCTGGCGGGATGGAGTACACAACGATATTCACATCTGCCGGCAGCGGCATGATACCCCCGTTCCTGAAAATGGCAGAGATGGTATCGATACACGAGTTCGGCCATGCCTACTTCATGGGGATACTTGCCAGTAATGAGTTCGAAGAGCCATGGCTCGACGAGGGGGTGAACTCATACTGGGAAGAGCGGATACTTGATCACTACTATGGTGGCGGTTACGGTATTATCAGGCTGCCTTTCATAAAGTTCTCAGACGCAGACATGGCAAGAACCAGCTATATCGGCTCCCCCTCAAGACAGGCCGCCACAAATGACCTTCCCTCATGGCTCTATCCCCACGGAACATACGGGATGATGTCATATCAGAAGGCAGCAACATGGCTGCACACTCTCGAAGGGATAATAAGCACTGAAACAATGGATAACGTCTTCCGCGAGTACTACAGGAGATGGGCCTTCAAACATCCGTCGGGAAAGGATTTCATTGAAACGGTAAATGATGTTGTAACAGAAGAACACGGTGAAAAGTTTGGCAATGACATGAACTGGTTCTTTGACCAGGTCCTTTACGGGACAGAGATATGCGATTACAGGGTTTCAGGTGTTACAAGCAGGAAAATCACAGGTTATTCAGGCATTGCTGACGGAGATTCGGTAACATTTACCCGCAGTGACCGTAAGAGTGACACCCTATATCTTGCAAGGGTAGGAATAGAAAGGATCGGCGGAATGATGCTGCCTGTTGAGGTGCTCGTCAGTTTTGATAATGGTGATGAGGTCATTGAAGAGTGGGATGGCAAGGAACGATTCAGGGACTTTGAATACACGGGTACCAGGAAGGTTACCAGGGTCATAATAGATCCCGATAACAAGATCGACCTTGATATCAACAGGATCAATAACTCGTGGACTGATGATCCTCAATTCACGGCATCGGGTCGCATGATGACAAAATTTGTTTTTCTTATGCAGATGATGATCTCATTATTTACAATTTAATCTGAGTGAGATGGATTATATAAGGATATTGAAAAGAGGAGCCGCCGCTGCGGCAACATCATACAGGCTTATAATAATCATGTGGCTGACAGCCCTCATGATGGTATTGCTGGTGGCACTACCGCTGAAGAGGATCCTCAAGGGGGTATTTGACAGGAGTCTCGCCACGGAAAGGATGCTTGACGGATTTGATGCCGGACTGGTCGGGGATATGGGACAGAGCTTCGGGTACCTTTTTGGCGCGGCAACAATCGGAGGATTGTTGCTGATGCTGACAGGCTTTCTTCTGTTTACCTTCTTTGCCGGCGGCCTCTTCACCAGGTTTGCTGCAGCCTACGGAGACCTTAATGTGGCTTCGTTCATGAAGGCCTCTGCCAGGAATTTCTTCCCGTTCCTGATACTGGCACTGCTCATGACACTGATAATTTTTGCATGGACCGCCCTTATCATAGGTGTTCCCGTCGGGATAATGGCAGCGGTGACAGACGGGGCAATGACCGGATCGAATCTGATGAGGATACCTTTCCTTATATGGGCACTCGGAATGCCTTTATGGTTGCTGGTCGCCGATCACTCTCGACGCTGGATGGCAGCGACAGGGTCAGGCAAAGTATTCCGGGCCATGGGAGCAGGCTTCGGCTCGCTCAAACGGAAATTCTTGAGATCATACGGCGCCATGCTGACTGTAATGATTGTCAATTTGCTGTTCTTCGGTGCTGCATTATGGATTGCAGCCTGGTCAGTTCCTGAAAGGGGAGGGATGATCTTTCTCTTCTTCCTGTCTACGCAGTTAATGTTCCTGATAAGATTGTTACTGAAATCATGGCGCTATGCTGTCGTTTCAGAACTTGCCCTTCTCCCGGCTTAATAACCCGGGGCTATATAATAATAAGATGTAAGAATGTAGTCGATATTGGTTCGCAGCCAGTGCCATAGTTCAATATCACTTCTGATCGATTCACTGAACGGTATGGCATCAAGTCCCCTGTACCGAATGTTGACGCTCATCTCCGGATGGAAGTTTCCAGACCCCGCCGGCTGAGCAATAAAGGGGTGGGAGAAGGGCTCCGGCCTGCACCAGGCATAACCGTAATAATCCTCCGTACCCGTTCCGAATGACGAAGGAAAGGTCTCACCGTCAACGTATATCTTTTCGTCTCCTTCACCCCACCATGCATCTACTGTGTTGAATACTGTCACGGCATCACCGGCATAGACACCCCTGCCGCTTATATCAAGGAATGTGAGATCAGTGTGTCTGCCTGTGCCACCCGTATGTTCGGAGCCTGCCGTCTCTATCCCATTATGTTCTGCCCACGATGCCCTGAAATACATTGAGGAGGAGTCCCACATGTACGGAGAAATAGCCACCTGCAATCCGAAGGTCGCAGTATCATTACCTTTATTCAACAATGCCACTTCACAGCCCGATCTGAATGGCATGATAAGGTTGCATGTCATCACTCCTGATGAATCGGTACTGCTGAAACGTGTCTTGTAGGGGTGAACTGAATAGCCTGTGCCGAAAAAAATACCGGCAGGCATGTTGACCGCCTCCTCACTGTCGAATGAGAGTTTTACCCATGTGTCACGAAGAAGGGCTGTGTCACCGGCTGACGTGAGAAGCAGTGAGAGCGAAGCAATAGCCCGGTTCTTTTCATTGAACGATATAATATTTGCTGATCCCGGCGGATAGCTTCCTGACGATGACTTCAGGATTGACTTGTTGCTGCTGACTTCCTCTTTAGCCGTAAGAGAGGAGATGCATTCAGCGATGGCGAGGCTGTCAGCCTTCAGCATCTCTTTCCGGAGTGAGACCACCCTGGTCCCTTTTTCGTAGGACCGGGCACTGACGCTGAAGTAGATTGATGGTGACCGTCTTTCAGGTGTTATTACAATATCGCTGTTTTCGAGTGTTATTTTGCATCTTTCGGAATAAGGGACAGGGAGATAGAGATTGTATCCCTGCCGTTGCGGTTCAGTCAGGGGTGAGACAGCCGCGCTCAGCGGAGACGGAGCCAGGATCCCGCCACCGACAAGTGACGGAGCAGTACCTTCGAGAACAGGCACATCCATACCGTCAATGTATACCCTTATATATGAATTAAGTGCCGCGGAGTTCCCGAAGGTCATCCACCACCGCACTATTGCGCCTGGACCCTCTGAATCAAACATCACAAACTCGCGCCTCGCCGAGTTGTCCTCCTCCCTGATAAAATGGGTGTAGTCATTGTTGGCAAACCACCCGGCGCTGTCGCGATGTATGCTCCTCCTGTCGTATGAGCTCTGCTGTATCAGCCTGTAGCCAGGATATGGGAATCTTGTGATGGATTCAGGGTCACTCATTTCTGAAAGGAGCGACCTGAATGTGACGACCTTCATGTCGCGGCATGACGATAATGTGGCTGTTATCAACATGAGAAGGGTTAATCTCTGAATGAGACAGAGTGCTTTCATCTGACCTGGCTTGAATGAATATCAATCACAATATACAAAAAAACAGAATTCATCATATTTAAAATAATGACTAATAAAAAAGAAATAAATATGAACAAATAAAATATTTGTAAATATTCTAAGAACATGATAAACAGATATATAAATATTAATATGATTGAAATTACTAATAAAAAAGTCAAATAATGAACAATAAAAAGACAAAAATAATGAACAAAAATATAATCCTGATGTTCTACATTCAGAAAACAGTAAACCAATGAACCAAAAATTAAATATCATGAAAAAGCAGACACTTGTATTCGGACTCGTTGCCATCATGGGCATCTTCACAATGACAGGTTGTGAAACAGAAAATGAGGAGACAAAAATGGTCTCTGACATGACAATTGCAGAATATGCAGTATCAGACAAGAATTTTTCAATTCTTGTTGAAGCTCTCTCGAAAGCAGAACTTGTTGATGCACTCAACGGCGAAGGTAGCTTCACTGTTTTTGCACCTACAAATGCAGCCTTTACCTCTCTCTTTGCAGAGCTCGGTATAAGCGGTATTGCAGACCTCTCGAAAGAAGCTCTTACACCTATCCTTCTCTATCATGTGATGGGAGAGGAGAAAAAAGCTTCGATGCTTTCATCAGGTTACTACAGCACCCTCAGCTCTTCTCAGGGCAATTCACTCAACATAAGAGTCAAAGCAGAGATGGGTGTTAAGATCAACGGTGATGCCAATGTGATCATTGCTGATGTGGATGTTAAGAACGGAGTCATACATGCCATTGACAAGGTTCTCCTTCCTCCGACGGTCGTCGATATCGCGCTGGCAAATGAATCTTTCAGCATCCTTGTACAGGCGGTTTTAAAGGCCGATTTGGCGGAGACGCTCAGCGGAGCAGGTCCGTTCACAATATTTGCCCCGACAAATGCAGCGTTCGAGGCACTGTTTGTCCAGCTTGGTGTGACAGGCATCAGCCAGCTGACAGCTGAGCAGCTTACCCCGATACTTCTTTACCATGTTGTAAGCGGTAATGTGAGATCAACACAGCTCTCAAATGGTACAGTCGAGACATTGAACGGAAACATTTCAGTGTCACTCTCTCCCTCGCCAAAGATCAACAGTACTGCATCAATCATTGCAACTGATGTTCAGGGAACAAATGGTGTAGTGCACGTGATAGATAAGGTTCTGGTTCCCTGAGCCTGGTCAATTGCAATCAAGGAGACGCGGTAAATCTGCGTCTCTTTTTTGTATTTTTTCACCATTATTCCCGAAAAGAATAATAGATTATATTTGAATACTCTACAAACGGATGGAACGCTATACTCTCAATGACCTTGAAAAGCTGACAGGCATCAAGACTGCAACCATAAGAATATGGGAGCGTCGCTACCGTCTCATAAAACCGCACCGCACTGAGACAAACCGGAGATGGTATGATGATGAGGACCTGAGACGGATACTCAACATCACCATTCTCTACAGGCATGATGTCAAAATATCGGTAATAGCCGCGATGTCTGGGGCTGAGATCGAAGAGAAGGTCTCTATGTTGCTGAGAGGCAATGCCACACCTGATATTCAGATCGATTCACTTATACTGGGGATGGTTAACCTTGATGAGGCTGCGATTAATGACCAGCTCATGAGGTCGATCATCAACAGGGGATTCGCTGAAACCTTTTCAGGATTGGTTTTTCCTTTCCTCAGGCGCGTAGGCGAGATGTGGATGACAGGGTCAATAGATATCGGTGCGGAACATTTTGTAACCAACCTCTTCCGCCGCAGGCTGATATGTGCTATCGATTCCCTTCCCCCTCCGGCCAATCCTGAGAAAAAGAGAGTGCTCATGTACCTGCCTGAAGGAGAGCTTCACGAGATGGGACTTCTATTTTTCTATTTCGTGATTCGCAAGATGGGGCATGAGGTACTCTACCTGGGGCAATTGACCCCCTTCGATGCGGTGGCAGATATTTATGACAGGTGGCATCCGCAGGTAGTCATAACCGGAGGAATGACAGGGTTACCCTATACCAAGCCTGATGAGTATCTTAAAAGGATCAGCGTCAGGCTGCACGATGTTAAGATACTTGTGTCCGGGGCGCTGGCTACACCGGCAGCAAAACTGAGCCTCCCGAATGTTATTGCTGTCAGGAGCGAGCTGGAACTGGGCAAATATCTTTAGTCGTTGACCGGCGGAAGACCGAAGACGGAAGACCTGCCCAATTCGCAAATCGCACATCGCACATCGCACATGGCAAATCCTCCTGCTCTTTGCTAAGTATAAATACCCCTGCCAAAATAGGCTTTAATCCCGTTCCCCGTCACCCCTTTCCTGACTACTTTTGAGCTTCCCTTAAATGTGAAAACTTTAACAATGGAAGATCTTTATACCAGGCTGATGCAGGACGTCCGTTTCGAGGAGGGACTCAACGCCTGTATGAACTGCGGGATATGCACCGGCATATGCCCTGCAGCCGAGTATTACCATTATGATCCGAGGAACGTGGTTGACCTTGTCCAGACCCGTAATAATGATATAATAAAGGAACTCCTTCGCGGTGAAACAATATGGTACTGCGGACAGTGCATGAGCTGCAAGACGCGCTGCCCGCGCGGCAATACTCCTGGCCTGGTCATCATGGCACTCAGAAAACTTTCACAGGAACTGGGCTATTTTACAGAATCGGAAAAAGGACGCCAGCAGTTCGCCATCAAACGCGTTATCGGAGAAAACATACTCCGCGACGGATATTGCATAGCCTCATATCATGTTGATCCAAAGGCACATCCTGAACAAGGCCCGGCATGGGAGCACTATTATACTTATTTGGAGGACTCACTGGCCCGTCTCGGTGGAGAACTGAACGGCACGGAAGGCCCGACACGCAGAATAAGCAGTGATGTTCTTGAAGAACTGAAAAGCATTTTCAAAGTCACCGGAGGACAGGACCTTTATGAAGCAATAGAGGTGGCCTCAGAAAAGAAAGCTGAGGAGATGGGTCTGGAGTTCAGGAAGGAAGGAACTGACTTTGAATACTTCAGACATGTGGTCACAGCTGACAATGGCAATCACCAGACGGAAGAGGAAGATGTAAGGAGGGAGATCTATGAAGCTCGAAGGTAAGAAACGGGTCTGGGCTGAATACCAGAAGGAGATACCGGACGATCATTTCTTTTATGTGAGGTCATGCATCAGGCAGACATTCTTTGCCGGCTCTGAGCAGACTTTCCTGAAGATTATGCGTGACGATCTGGGGAAGGATGTTTACGAGGACCCGCGGCATACAACATGTACCGGCATAGGCTATCACGGCGATGTCGTTCCGTTTGAAACAATTCAGACCGTTGTTGCACGTCATTTTGCACTGGCCACCGAGGCGGGATATAAGAACATTGCCATATCCTGCGTGACATCTTTTGGAATTTATACAGAGATTCTGGAGACGTGGAAACATTTCCCGGAAACACTTGAGAAAACCCGCGAGAACCTCTTCAGGGCAACGGGCAGAGTATTTGACCTTCCGGTGTCAATTTCACATGCCAGTGATATAATATACAAATTCAGGGATGAGATAGCCCGCAAGGCGAAATATAACCTTGTAGATGTGAGCTCCGGCAAGCCTCTTAAAGCTGTTGAGCACATTGGCTGCCATTATGCGAAGATGTTCCCGAAACATGGTATCGGAGGGGCAGAATTCCCTCACGTGCTTGTCGGAATGATAGAGTCATGGGGCGGCGACGTTATTGATTACCCGGAGAGGCGTCATTGCTGCGGCTTTGGCTTCAGGCAGTATCTTGTACAGGCGAACAGGGGTTATTCGTTATCAGCTTCCCGGAAGAAATTTGAATCACTGGAGCCTTACAGGCCTGACTTTATTGTCGCGAACTGTCCGGGATGTGCCATGTTCATGGATCGCTGGCAGTATACTCTGAAAGAGCTCGACGGAATAACATACGGCAGCAACGAAACCGGAATCCCAACCCTGACCTACGAGGAGATGGCAGGGCTCATTCTGGGTTATGATCCTTGGGAGATGGGAATGCAGTATCATAATGTACAGTCGCTTGGCCTTCTGAAAAAGATGGGTATAAAGGCAGACCCGGCAAAAAGATTTCTTACAAAGGACGGCTCGAGGCTGCCTGAGCCGGCAAACCTCCTGAATTCATGAGTACCGTCACAAAACATGTATTGGTAGCCGGCGGAGGTGTTGCGGGGATGGAAGCTGCAGGTGCCCTCGCGGAGCTGGGTCACAGGGTTACTCTTATTGAAAAGGACCAGAAACCAGGCGGACACCTGAAGCAGTGGCATGCCCTCTTCCCCGACAGGCGTCCGGCTGATGAGGTGAGGAAATACCTCAGCCGCAGAATAGATAACAGGAATATTAAGCTCTTCACAGGCGTCAGTGTTGAGAAAGTAAAAAAACAAGGGCACGACCTGCATATCGAACTGTCTGACGGATCAGCACTGACAGCCGATGCAGCCATTATCGCTACGGGGTTTGATCTCTTTGATGCACGCCGGAAAGAGGAGTACGGTTATGGCATCTATGACAATGTCATTACCTCTGCCGAGCTTGAAGATATGTTCAATGCCGGCAGAATAACAACCGCAGACGGAAGAAAGCCGTCGCGCATAGGGCTTGTTCACTGTGTGGGCTCACGGGACGAGAAGGTTAACAACAACCACTGTTCAAAGGTCTGTTGTGTCACCGCTGTCAAGCAGGCCGTTGAGATAAGGCAGAAACTGCCATCCTGCGAGGTATTCTGCTTTTACATGGATATGAGGATGTATGGTCCGTATTACGAGGAGTTGTACCGCGAGTCACAGGAGGTGCATAATGTAAACTATATCAGGGGGAAGGTATCGGAAGCATCGGCAAACATTAATAACAGGCTGGTTATCAAGGTAGAGGATACCCTGGCCGGGCGGCCGCTCAGGATGGAGCTTGACATGCTGGTGCTGATGGTCGGGATGGAGATGTCACAAGCCGGTACCCGCCTTGCTGAGGCGTCAGCACTGGGCATGGGCATCAACAGGTTCCTGGAAACGGGTGACCACCATTACGGTAACAACCTGGGACATGTCAAAGGACTCTTCTATGCAGGGACATGCACTGCCCCGATGAACATAACCGACACAATTTCGCATGCACGGGCTGCTGTCACTGAAACGGTAAGGTATCTGACCACACGATGAAAGGAAGTACGGGTAATAGATTCGGGTTCACCGTCAACCGCAGCAGGCTGATCGATTATGATGCCTCTGACCGGCTGGTGAGGGATTATGTTACCCTTCGCGAGCCCAGCTTCAGGCTGTGCTTTGCCTGCGGAGGGTGCACCGCCACCTGTACTGCCGGCCAGCATGCCCCCTTCAATCTGAGGAGGATGAACACCTTTATCCGCCGCGGAGAGATTGAACCGTTGCGCGAAGAGGTGACAAGGTGCATGCTGTGCGGCAAATGCCTGCTTGTATGCCCGCGCGGAGTGAATACCCGTAATGTAGTCTCGGTTGCTGCCGAAGCAATAAAAAAACTTGACAGGAATGAGCTCTGATCTTTTCGTCATACCGTTTAACATCGGATTATACTTCATCCTGATATACAGCGTGGTGCGCAGCACCATATGGTTCCGCCAGCTGTCACGCTCCGACAAGCTGCGCCTGCAGAGAGGTTTCTTCGGAATGCCGTTCATGCAGAGCCTGAAGGAGATATTCATGGAGAGCCTCCTCCACAGGAAGGTATTCATGAGAAACCCGGTGCTGGGCTATATGCACATGAGCCTGGCGTTCGGATGGTTTCTGCTGATAGTATTCGGTACGATAGAGGCTGACTTCTTCGGTGAGAAGCACCTGAACCCCCCCTCACACGCCATCTTCTTTCGCTATTTCAACCCTGAGCACGGGGCAGCAGGACTGCCGAAGGTATTCGGGTTCTGGATGGATCTCCTTCTTGCTTTCATCCTCTCGGGTCTTCTCCTGGCTATGATAAAGAGATTTATTCCGGGGCTCATGGGGATGAAGAAAACGACA
>Ga0209262_10000667_pt1 | contig 14771 bp, 15 predicted proteins | sample Lowcelwee11metaG_FD_187171 | JGI IMG/M metagenome (GOLD analysis project Ga0209262, IMG submission 187171) | Freshwater pond sediment microbial communities from the University of Edinburgh, under environmental carbon perturbations - Low... | ecosystem: Environmental > Aquatic > Freshwater >...
GGTCAGGCCGAGCTCGAAACAGCCGCGCACCAGCTCGGCCATCTCGGCTTCGGTGTCTGGGGTCAGCACCACGAACGGGTATTCCACGCGCCAGTCGGTCGCGTCGGTCACGTGCGACACGCGCGACAGGCCGTCGAACTTGATGTTGTCTTTGGCGGTCAGGCGGCGCAGCGCCTTGGTGGCGCGCTGGCGCAGCGCGGCCATGTCTTCAAATGCACGGGCAAAGCTGTCCACCGCCGCACGGGCCGCGGTCAACAGTTGGCCCACCGACTCGTCACGAACCGCATCGTCCTGCGGCGTGCGGCGCTTCTGCACCTCGCCCAGGCGGTGGTGCAAGGCGTCCACCAGCGCGGCGCGGCGCTTCGGGTTGTCAAGCAGGTCGTCTTGCAAATAGGGGTTGCGCTGCACCACCCAGATGTCGCCCAGCACCTCGTACAACATGCGGGCCGAACGGCCGGTGCGGCGCTCACCGCGCAGTTCATCCAGCAAGCCCCAGGCCTTGACGCCCAGCAAGCGCAGCACAATTTCACGATCCGAAAAAGACGTGTAGTTGTACGGAATCTCGCGCAAGCGCGGCGCGTCTTCGGTAGCGGATTCGAGCAGCGAAAGCGGGGTGGGGGCGTTCATTGTGGGCAGCAGGCGGTCAGCAAAAAACGCTGAACCAGCGATGGTACCGCAGCGCAACATACACACACCTGTGCGGCGGGTACTGGCACACTCGCGCAAACCGCCCATTTGCCCCGCCATGCCCCCCCTTTCAGACCCCACCATTTCGGCTCCCGCCACCTGGCCCTACCCGCGCTGGATCGCCCACCGAGGTGCCGGCACGCTGGCCCCGGAAAACACCCTGGCAGCGTTCCGGCTCGGCGCGTCACACGGCTACCGCATGTTTGAGTGCGACGCCAAGCTCAGCGCCGACGGCGTGGTGTTCCTGCTGCACGACGACACGCTGGAACGCACCAGCAACGGCCATGGCCTGGGCGGCGACCAACCCTGGTCGGCGCTGAGCCGGCTCGACGCGGGTGGCTGGCACTCACCCGCCTATGCGGGCGAACCGCTGCCCACACTCGAAGCCGTGGCACGCTTCTGCCTGGCCAGCGGTTTGCTGCTCAACATCGAGATCAAGCCCACGACGGGTCTGGCGCGGGAGACGGGTCGGGTGGTGGCGCAAGAGGCCACCCGCCTGTGGGCGCAGCACCCCGGAGCGATCCCGCCCCTGCTCACCTCGTTCGAACCCGATGCATTGCACGGTGCGCGCGAGACCCAGCCCGGGCTACCGCGCGGCCTGTTGCTCGAAACCTTGTGGAGTGGCTGGCTGGAAGCCGCTATCGAGCTCGGTTGCCAGGCGATGATCTGCGATCAGGACCTGTGGGAGGCCGGCAACGTGGCCAAGGTCCACCAGGCCGGCCTGCGCACCCTGGCCTACACGGTCAACGACGACGCCTCGGTGCAACGGCTGCTGGCGCTGGGCATCGACGGCCTGATCACCGACCGGGTGGATGTCTTTACGCCCGACTGATCAACGGCTGCGCATCCACCAGGCCAGCGTGCCCTGGGCCAGCACCAGCGCGGCGTAGGTGAACATCTTGCCGTCGCGGCCAAACAGGATCAGCCCCCCCAACAACACGAGCACACCCGCCCCCGCCAGCACACCAACTTCGACCGCCGGGCGCCAGCGCACCGGGCGTTTGCCGCGACCGATACGCGGCCCGAGCCACAGCAGGGCGGCCATCACCAGGGCCGGCGCGACGAAGTTGGCCAGATGCCCAAGCAGGGCGAAAAATGTCATGTTGGGCATGCCGGAACGTCAAAGAGCCGGCAATTTTATAATCGCGCCATGTCTGTCTGGGCCCTCGGCATCAACCACCACACCGCTCCGCTCGATTTGCGGGGCCGGTTTGCCTTCGCCCTCGACCAGATCCAGCCCACGCTGAACGGCTACCGCCAGAGTCTGGCGCGCCAGCCAGAGGCCACGCTGCTCTCCACCTGCAACCGCACCGAGCTCTATGGCGCGGGCGATCAGGCCGCCGTGGAGCCCACGCTGGAGTGGCTCGCCCACACCGGCGGCGTGAGCAGCCACGTGCTGCGCGAGCACGCCTACGTGCTGCGCGAAGACCAGGCCGCGCGCCACGCCTTCCGCGTCGCCAGCGGGCTCGACAGCATGGTGCTGGGCGAGGCCCAGATCTTGGGCCAGATGAAAGACGCGGTGCGCGCCGCTGACGAAGCCGGCGCACTGGGCACCACGCTGCACCAGCTGTTTCAGCGCTCGTTCGCGGTCGCCAAGCAGGTGCGCACATCGACCGAGATCGGCGCCCATTCCATCAGCATGACCGCCGCCGCGGTGCGGCTGGCGAGCCAGCTGTTCGAAGACCTGAAAGACATCAAGGTGCTGTTTGTCGGTGCCGGCGAGATGATCGAACTCGCGGCCACGCACTTTGCGGCCAAGACGCCCAAGGCCATGGCGATCGCCAACCGCACCCTGGAACGTGGTGAGAAGCTCGCCGGTCGTTTCGGCGCCGAGGTGATGCGCCTGGCCGACATTCCCGACCGGCTGCACGAGTTCGATGCCGTGGTCAGCTGCACCGCGAGCACCCTGCCCATCATCGGGCTCGGCGCCGTGGAGCGCGCGCTCAAGAAACGCAAGCACCGCCCCATGTTCATGGTGGACCTGGCCGTGCCGCGCGACATCGAGATCGAAGTCAAAGGCCTGAGCGACGTCTACCTCTACACGGTGGACGACCTCGCCACCGTGGTGCAGACCGGCAAAGACAACCGCCAGGCCGCCGTGGCCCAGGCCGAAGCCATCATCGACGCCGGCGTGCTCAGCTTCATGCACTGGCTGGAGCAGCGCGACCCGGCCAACGGCATGGTGCCGCTGATCCAGCAAATCCACGCCCAGGCCGACGCCTGGCGCAGTGCCGAAATGGCGCGCGCCAAAAAGCTGCTGGCCCGGGGCGAACCGGTCGACGCGGTGCTGGAGGCGATGTCGCGCGGGCTGACGCAAAAGATGCTGCACGGCACCCTGGCCGAGTTGCGCGCAGGCGATGCCGACACCCGCGCCGCGACCGCGCAGACCGTCTCGCGCCTCTTCCTGCGCGACGACCCCGTCAAGCCGCCACGGAACTCCTAGCGCCCCGGCCGGCCGCCGCGCGCCGGTCCGTCCCCGCGGGCCAGCCCCCTCGCCGCTCCCGCGGCGCCCTCGAACCCCATTGCCAGCTCCATGAAACCCTTCGTCCGCGACACCCTGATGCGCCAACGCGCCCGGCTCCACGAGCTGGACGCCCTGCTGGCCGCGCCCGACGTGGTGGACAACATGGACCGATTCCGGGCGCTCAGCCGCGAGCACGCCGAGGTGGGCGCTGTGGTCGAAGTGTTCAACCGCTACCTGCAGCGTGAAGCCGATCAAACGTCCGCCACCGATCTGCTGCAAGACGCGGACATGGCCGAGATGGCCGAAGAAGAAATCCAGAGCGCTCGTGCCGACCTGGAGACGCTGGACGCTGAACTGCAGCAACTGCTGCTGCCCAAAGACCCGGACGACGAACGCAACGCCTTCATGGAAGTGCGCGCCGGCACCGGTGGCGACGAGTCGGCCCTGTTCGCCGGTGACCTGGCACGTCTCTACACGCGCTACGCCGAAGCCCAGCGCTGGACGGTCGAGGTGGTGAGCGAGTCGCCGAGCGAACTCGGCGGCTACAAGGAAGTGGTGCTGCGCATCGTGGGCCACGGCGCCTATGGCAAGCTGCGCTTCGAGTCGGGCGGCCACCGCGTGCAGCGCGTACCGGTCACCGAAACGCAAGGCCGCATCCACACCAGCGCCGCCACCGTGGCCGTGATGCCCGAGCCCGACGAGACCGAGGCCATCAAGCTCAACACCAGCGAGCTGCGCATCGACACCTACCGCGCCAGCGGCGCCGGCGGACAACACATCAACAAGACCGATTCGGCTGTGCGCGTGACCCACCTGCCCACCGGCATCACCGCCGAGTGCCAGGACGGCCGCAGCCAGCACAGCAATAAGGCCAAGGCCCTGCAGGTGCTGACCGCGCGCCTGCAGGAAAAAGACCGCAGCGAACGCGCCGCCAAAGAGGCCGCCACCCGCAAGGGCCTGATCGGCAGCGGCGACCGCAGCGACCGCATCCGCACCTACAACTTCCCGCAGGGCCGCCTGACCGACCACCGCATCAACCTCACGCTCTACAAGCTGCTGCAGGTGATGGAGGGCGATCTGGGCGACGTGGTCCACGCTCTGCAGGTGGCGCGCGGCACGGAGTTGCTGGCCGAACTCGAACAGCGGAACAGCCTGTGAACACCGAGCAGAACCTCCGCGACGCTTTGACGGAAGTCCAGCAACAGGGCCTGGACCGGCTCGACGCGCAGATGCTGCTGCTGCTGGCGCTGGGCCGCGACATGAATGACCGCGCCTGGCTGCTGGCGCACGACACCGACCCCCTGCCCGCCGGTGCCGCTGAACGCTTCACCGAGCGGGTGCGCCGCCGCCTGGCTGGCGAGCCGGTCGCCTACCTGGCGGGTGCCAAAGCCTTCTTCGGCCTCCAACTGCAAGTAGACCCGCGCGTGCTCGTGCCCCGGCCGGACACCGAAACCCTGGTGCAGTGGGCGCTGGACCTGCTGGCGCCACCACCCGCCCAGCCCGGCTTCCTGGACCTGGGCACCGGCAGCGGCGCTATCGCGCTGGCGGTGAAATCCCAGCGCCCGGACGTGGCTGTGACCGCCACCGACGCCAGTGCCGATGCCCTGACTGTGGCCCGCACCAACGCGGAACGCCTGGGTCTGGCGGTGGACTTCCATGCGGGCTCCTGGCTGCAGGCGGTGCCCGGCCAGCGCTTCGACGTGATCGCCAGCAACCCGCCCTACATCGCCGAAGGCGACCCGCACCTCGCGGCCCTCGGCCACGAACCCATCAGCGCACTCACCTCGGGCTGCGACGGGCTGGACGACATCCGCGCCCTGATCGCCAGCGCGCCCGCCGCACTGGCCGCGGGCGGCTGGTTGCTGCTGGAGCACGGGCACGAGCAGGCGGCCGCCGTGCGCGCCTTGCTGGTGCAGCAAGGGTTCGGGCAGGTCGCCAGCCGCTGCGACCTTGCGGGCATTGAACGCTGCAGCGGCGGGATCTGGCCGCAGCAGCGATAATCGCCCCTGTTTCCGGGCCACGACAGGCCCGCCCAGATCAGGAGTTATTAGCCATGAGCGACGCCCAAACCCAAATCGACCAGCTGGTCAAATCCAACGACATCGTGCTCTTCATGAAGGGCAACGCCAGTTTCCCCATGTGCGGCTTCTCCGGCCGTGCGATCCAGATCCTGAAAGCCTGTGGCGTCGACACCAAGACCGTGAAAACCGTCAACGTGCTGGACGACGACGGCATCCGCCAGGGCATCAAGGAATACAGCAGCTGGCCCACCATCCCGCAGCTCTACGTCAAGGGCGAGTTCATCGGCGGATCGGACATCATGATGGAAATGTATGAGTCGGGCGAGCTGCAGCAGGTCATCAACGGCCAGGCCTGAAGCCGCCTCGCCGCCCGGCCAAGCCACCTCCGGGTGGCTTTGTGCTTTCTGGCCTGCGCCTTTTGGCACACTGGCGCCCGAAACCTCGTGAAGCGGTGCTTTGTTCCGGCTTTTCCTGCATTGAGCTCTGGCATGTCTTGTGCTTGAATGAAAGCATCGCCGAACCCCACAGGAGAACCCCATGAGCTCACGCAGCCTGGTCGCTTCACCCTCCCTCGGACTGCCCATCGCCCGGATGCGCAGCGTGTTCAGCGCCGACGAGGTCGAGCGCAAGCTGGCCCACCTGCAGGCCAGTGGCAACGAACGCGAATACGAGGGCCTGCGCAACACCTGGCAACGCATGTTGGAACGCGGCCCCCAGCGCTTTGCCGTCAAACCCTCGGGCGTGCCCGACATGGCACCGCTTTATGACCTGCTGCCCAATTTTGGTGAGGTGCTGAACGACGTGAAGCGCCACGTGGCCCTCAGCCAGGACAGCCGCGACAGCCTGGAGGTCACCCCGATCCTGCTGCTCGGCCCGCCCGGCGTGGGCAAAACCCATTTCGCCAAACAGATCGCCGACCTGCTGGGCACCAGCATGAGCCTGGTCCCGATGAGCTCGATGACGGCCGGCTGGCTGCTGTCGGGCTCGTCATCGCAATGGAAAGGCGCCAAGCCCGGCAAGGTGTTCGAGGCGTTGGTGGATGGCCAGTACGCCAACCCGGTGATCGTGGTTGACGAGATCGACAAGGCCGCCGCCGACGCGCAGTACGACCCGCTGGGTGCGCTCTACAGCCTGCTGGAACACGACACGGCACAGAACTTCGTGGACGAGTTCGCCGAAGTGCCGATCGACGCCAGCCAGGTGATCTGGATCACCACCGCCAACGACGAGCGCGCGATACCCGAGCCGATCCTCAACCGCATGAACGTGTTCGAGATCGAAGCGCCGTCCCCCGAGGCGGCGCGCAAGATCGCGGCCCACCTGTACCGCAGCATTCTGGGCGAACACGATTGGGGTCTGCGCTTCGATCCGGAGCCTTCAGACGATGTGCTGGACCAGTTGGCCTGCCTGGCGCCCCGGGAGATGCGCCGGGCCCTTGTCACCGCCTTTGGCAATGCCCGGCTGGACAACCGCTACAGCGTGGCAGCCGACGATCTGCCTAAGGTCGGCGCTGGCAAGACCAGGATCGGGTTCCTGCAGTGATCTGAGCCCTCAAGCGTCCGGGTGGATCCAGTTGCGGGCCGCGGCATACACCGCGTTCGGGTACTCCGCCCGGCCGCGGCTGCCGTTGTAACGGCCCAGCGCCAGGTAGGTGTCGCCACGCTCGCGGTCCAGGTAGTGGCGCAGGATCACGCAGCCAAAGCGCAGGTTGGTCTGCATGTTGAACAGCCGGGATGGGTCGCCGTCGCCGATCAGGCGCGACCAGAACGGCATGATCTGCATGTAGCCGCGTGCGCCGACGCGCGAAATGGCGAATTTGCGGAACGCGCTCTCGACCTGGATCAGTCCCAGCACCATCGTGGTGTCCAGCCCGGCGCGGCGTGTCTCGTACCAGACGGTCTGCAGAAACTCGATGCGGGTCTGGAAATCGGGCTTGCGCTTCTTGAGCCGATCACTCATGGCACCGAGCCAGCGCAGGTGCGACAGCCGCTTGTCGGTGTCCCCGAACTCCGGCACCGGCGGTGCACTGTTGGCGATGGCCGCGCTGAGCACCGAACGCACCGAATCGGCCAGCGGTTCTTCGGCCTGGCGGCCGGCCCAGGCGCTGCCTGGCGCGGCCAGCAGACCGAGACCACCCAACCCCAGTGCCCCGGCGCCGGCCAGCCAGTCGCGGCGCCGCAGCGGCTCCAGGTCGAACCCCGCCACAGGACCGACGCCTGCCTTCATGCAGCGATCCGGCCCTTCAGGAATTCGAACGCCTCGGCGGCGACCACCTTGGTGGCAGCCGCATCGCGGCGGTGCTGGTACTCGATCTGGCCTTCCTTGATGCCACGGTCGCCGATGGTCACGCGGTGTGGCACACCGATCAGTTCCCAGTCGGCAAACATCGCACCCGGGCGCTCGCCACGGTCGTCCAGCAGCACGTCCACGCCCGCGGCCACCAGTTGCTCGTGCAACTGCTCGGCAGCGGCCTTCACTTCGGGGCTGCGGTCCATGCCGATGGGGCAGATCACCACGGTGAACGGAGCGATCGCATCGGGCCAGATGATGCCGCGGTCGTCGTGGTTCTGCTCGATGGCCGCCGCCGGCAGGCGCGTGATGCCGATGCCGTAGCAACCCATCTCGAAATGCGCGGGCTTGCCGTCCTCGCCGAGGAACGTGGCGCACATCGCTTTGCTGTACTTGGTGCCCAGGTAGAACACGTGGCCCACCTCGATGCCGCGTTCGATGGCCAGCGCGCCTTTGCCATCTGGAGAGGCATCGCCCTCCACCACGTTGCGCAGGTCGGCCACCAGATCGGGCTCGGCCAGATCGCGACCCCAGTTCACGCCGGTCATGTGAAAGTCGGGTTCGTTGGCGCCGCAGATCCAGTCGGCCATCCCCGCCACCTCACGGTCCACCACCAGCTTCACCGGCAGCTTCAGACCAATGGGTCCGAGGTAGCCAGGCTTGCAGCCAAAATGCGCCTCGATCTCGGGCACGGTGGCGAAACGGAATCCGGCGTCCAGGCCCGGCACCTTGCCGACCTTGACTTCGTTCATGTCGTGGTCGCCACGCAGCAGCAGCAGCCAGACCTGGCTCTTCACGATCTCGCCGGCTTCATTGAGCGTGTCGGTGGCCAGCACCAGCGACTTCACGGTCGTGCCCAGCGGCACACCCAGCAGTTCGGCCACGTCGGCACAGGTGCTCTTGCCCGGCGTCGGCGTCTTGACCATCGGATTGGCAGCGGTCGCGCGTGGTCCGGCAGGCGCCAGCGCTTCGGCTTTTTCCATGTTGGCCGCGTAGTCGCTGCTTGGGCAATAGACGATGGCGTCTTCGCCGGTGGCCGCAATCACCTGGAACTCTTCGCTCAAGTCGCCACCGATGGCACCGCTGTCGGCCGCCACCGCGCGGTAACGCAGGCCAAAGCGGTCGAAGATGCGGCGGTAGGCCGCGGCCATGACCTGGTAGCTGGCCTTGGCGGCGGCTTCGTCGCGGTCGAAGCTGTAGGCGTCCTTCATGATGAACTCGCGCCCGCGCATCAGGCCAAAACGGGGCCGGCGCTCGTCGCGGAACTTGTTCTGGATCTGGTAAAAGTTTTTCGGCAGCTGCTTGTAGCTGCGCAACTCCTGCCGGGCGATGTCGGTCACCACCTCTTCGCTGGTGGGCTGCACCACGTAGTCGCGGCCGTGCCGGTCCTTGATGCGCAACAGCTCGGGTCCCATCTTGTCAAAGCGGCCCGTTTCCTGCCAGAGTTCGGCCGGTTGAACCACCGGCATGGTGAGCTCCACCGCACCGGCGCGGTTCATCTCTTCGCGCACGATGGCCTCCACTTTCTGGATCACCCGCAGCCCCATGGGCATGTAGCTGTAGATGCCAGCGCCCAGCTTCTTGATCATGCCCGCCCGGGTCATGAGTTGGTGGCTGACCACCTCCGCATCGGCCGGGGCTTCCTTGAGGGTGGATATAAAGAACTGGGAGGCTTTCATGGGTACGGCTGCCGTGTGGCAGTGTGGGTCGTTCAAACGGAATCGGTAGGCGCCGGATCAGCGTCGGCGATGCCCGTCGGGCATCGGGATTTACCCCTCATTGCGGTGCAACAGGTGGGCAATCACTTCGCAAGCCGCAAGGGGCGATGCATAATCCAGACAGTTCAAAAAATTTGGGGTTGATTATGCTTGACAGAGAAGGCTTCAGGCCCAATGTCGGCATCATTCTGCTCAACCAGAGAAACCAGGTGTTCTGGGGCAAGAGGATCCGCTCCCACTCCTGGCAGTTTCCGCAAGGTGGCATCGACCGGGGCGAAACGCCCGAACAGGCGATGTACCGCGAGCTGCACGAAGAAGTGGGTCTTATGCCCGAGCACGTGAGCATCGTTGCCCGCACGCGGGACTGGTTGCGCTACGAAGTGCCGGACCGATTCATCCGCCGCGATGCGCGCGGTCACTACAAAGGTCAGAAACAGATCTGGTACCTGTTGCGTCTGGTCGCACAGGACTGGCATCTCAACCTGCGCGCCACCAGCCACCCGGAGTTCGATGCCTGGCGCTGGCACGACTACTGGGTGCCGCTGGACGTGGTGGTGGAGTTCAAGCGAGGCGTCTACGAAATGGCGCTGACGGAACTGGCGCGGTATCTGCCCAAGAACGACCATCGCAACCGCTATCTGCGGGGTGCGGGTCGCCAGCGGGGAATGGACGATGGGCCCAATCCGATGTATTCAAGTGGTGCACCACCGTGCATGGAGTTGCCCCCGGGAGCGAGTTTCGACCCCGATCCGCAGGGCGATCTGCGGGCGGGCGATTCAAACAACACCGACATGCCACGACCGCTGTAAAGCGCAGCGGTGTCCCGCAGGATCAGTTTTGCGTCAGGACCAGGTTGTCCCGATGAATCATCTCTGATTCCGCAACGTACCCGAGCAAACGCTCAAAGTCACTCGACGACTTGCGGCACAACAGGCGTGCTTCCGAGCTCGCGTAATTGGCCAGGCCACGCGCAATCTCCTGGCCCGTGCCGTCGCGCACCGCGATCACATCACCGCGCGAGAATTCGCCTTCCACGGTCGTCATGCCGATCGGCAGCAAACTCTTGCCTTCGCCCAGGATCTTTTGCACCGCGCCATCGTCGACCCGCACTGCGCCGCGCAGCTGCAAGTGGTCAGCCATCCAGCGCTTGCGCGCCTGGTTCTTGGGTATTCCCGCCACCAGACAGGTGCCAATGGCTTCACCGGCGCACAGACGCAACAGCACCTGCGGTTCACGCCCCCAGGCGATCACGGTGGAAGCACCCGAACCGGCCGCGCGCTTGGCGGCCAGGATCTTGGTGATCATGCCGCCCTTGCCAATGCCGGAACCTGCGCCACCGGCCATGGTTTCGAGTTCGGGATCGCCGGCACGCGCCAGATCGACAAACCGCGCCGTCGGATCGCGCCGAGGGTCGGCCGTGTAGAGGCCTTTTTGGTCGGTGAGGATCACCAGCACATCGGCCTCGACCAGGTTGGCGACCAGCGCTCCCAAGGTGTCGTTGTCACCGAACTTGATTTCGTCGTTGACGACGGTGTCGTTTTCATTGATTACCGGCACCACACCGAGCTGCAACAGGGTCAGCAATGTCGAGCGGGCATTGAGGTAGCGCTCACGGTCGGCCAGATCGGCGTGCGTCAACAACACCTGAGCACTGCCCACGCCGCAGGCACTGAGTTTGCTCTCATACATTTGCACCAAGCCCATTTGCCCCACGGCCGCAGCCGCCTGCAACTCGTTGATCTCCTTCGGGCGCTCGCTCCAGCCCAGGCGTTTCATGCCTTCGGCCACAGCGCCGCTGCTGACCATGATCAGTTCAAGACCTTGCTGCACCAGGGCGGCAAGCTGCTCGCTCCATTGGCCAATCGCCTCTTCGTCCAGGCCCCGGCCTTCGTTGGTGACCAAACTGGAGCCGACCTTGACGACGATGCGACGGGCGGACTTGAAGACACCGGCCTGATCGAGGCTGGGGTTCAAACGGGTTTCAACTGCTGCCATGGGCTCACTTCATCCATTGCGGTGGCGGGGGCGCGGCCTCAAAGACCGCGGGGATCTTCAACAAACCGGGGGTCCACATCCACCGGTGCCTGGTGTGACTGGAACTCCTTGGCCAGGTACTCGTAGACCCCCTGAATCAGGCGCTCACAACCTTCTCGCGTCAGCGCGGAGATTTCGAACACCGGGCCTTTGTATTTGAGACGTTTGACGATGTCCTTGACCAGGGCCTCGCGCTGGTCCATCGGCACCATGTCGAGCTTGTTGAGCACCAGCCAGCGCGGTTTGGCATGCAGTTTGGGATCAAACTTCTTGAGTTCGGCAACGATGGCCTTGGCCTGCACCACCGGGTCGACACCGGCGTCAAACGGCGCCACATCGAGAATGTGCAACAACAAGCGCGTGCGCTGCAAATGGCGCAGGAACTGGTGACCGAGACCCGCACCCTCGGACGCGCCTTCGATCAAACCGGGCACGTCGGCGACCACAAAACTCTTCTCGGGCGCCACACGCACCACCCCCAGGTTGGGGTAGAGCGTGGTGAAAGGGTAGTCGGCAATCTTGGGGCGAGCGTTCGAGATCGCCGCGATCAAGGTCGACTTGCCGGCGTTGGGCATGCCGAGCAGCCCCACATCGGCCAGCACCTTGAGCTCCAGCTTCAGCACCTTGCGCTCACCGGCCCAACCCGGCGTCTTCTGACGCGGCGAGCGGTTGGTCGAGCTCTTGTAGTGCATGTTGCCGAAGCCGCCATCGCCGCCTTTGGCAATCGTGATCACCTCACCGGGCACCAGCAACTCGTGCAGCACCTCGCCGGTTTCGGCGTCCGCGATGATGGTGCCCACCGGCATCTTGAGCACGATGTCGTCGCCCTTGACGCCAAACATGTCCGAACCCTTGCCGTGTTCGCCACGCCCCGCTTCAAAACGGCGCGTGTAGCGGAAATCGACCAGGGTGTTGAGACTGGCATCGGCCACCGCCAGCAGGTGGCCGCCGCGGCCGCCGTCTCCGCCATCGGGACCGCCAAACTCTTTGTACTTCTCATGCCGGAACGACGCGCAGCCGTTGCCGCCATCACCGGCGGCGACTTCGATCGTGGCTTCGTCCACAAATTTCATGATCTGTATTCCTGCGATAAACAAACACAAAAGGCCCGCATGGGCGGGCCTTTTGCAATCAGGACATCACCTGCGCCTGAAGCACCGCCTGGAATCCATCCGGCAGCGTCAGGACATCCCGCTTCAGACGGGCGTGATGCTCACCACGTGACGGTTCAACGCGCCTTTGATGGCGAAATTGACATGACCGTCGGCCGTGGCAAACAGGGTGTGGTCTTTGCCCACGCCCACGTTCACACCGGGGTGAAACTTGGTACCGCGCTGACGCACGATGATGGAACCGGAACTGACCAGTTCACCGCCAAACGCTTTCACGCCGAGCATCTTGGGCTTGGAATCGCGCCCGTTTCGCGTTGAGCCGCCGCCTTTTTTCTGTGCCATGCTGACCTACTCCTCAGGCTGCGATCGACGAGATCTGCAGTTCGGTGAAATTCTGACGGTGACCCTGGCGCTTCTGGTAGTGCTTGCGACGGCGCATCTTGAAGATGTGAACCTTGTCGTGCCTGCCATGTGCCAGAACCGTGACTGTGACCGTTGCGCCGGAAACCAAGGGAGTGCCAATCTTGATCTCGCTGCCGTTGCCGACAGCCAGAACCTGATCAAACACGATCTCTTGACCCACATCCGCAGCAATCTGTTCTACTTTAATTTTTTCGCCAGCAGCAACACGATACTGTTTGCCACCGGTTTTTATGACCGCGTACATATGAACCTCTTGAAAAATTTCCACGAATGGAATCCCGGCAGACGAAATTCCGCCAAGCCAAATATTCTAGCATGAGTGATCAACTCCATCAAGAGCCCTCTGTCCGCGCGGACTCGTAGCAACCTTAGCACCTCAAAGGATCGAAGCTGCTCAGGCGCGGTTTCTATAATCCCTGCCACTATCACCCTGTGCCCAGCTCACTGCTTGCTCATATCTTGACCTACTCTGACATCTCCATGAAGAATCCGCTGGACATCGTCCAGGGAGACATGCAACGGGTCGACCAGGTGATTGGCGAACGCCTGACAACCGAAGTTCCTCTGGTCAGAGAGGTCGCCCAGTACATCATTTCAGCAGGTGGAAAGCGCCTGCGTCCCGCGCTGCTGCTGCTGATCAGCGGCGCCCTGGGCAGTCAGCACCCCCATCGCCACACGCTGGCGGCTGTCGTGGAATTCATCCACACCGCCACCCTGCTGCACGACGACGTGGTGGACGAATCGACCCTGCGGCGAGGTCGCGCAACGGCCAACGAACGCTTTGGCAACGCCCCCAGCGTGCTGGTCGGCGACTTCCTGTACTCGCGCGCCTTCCAGATGATGGTGGACGTCAACGACATGCGCGTGATGCAAGTGCTCTCGGATGCCACCAACGTGATCGCCGAGGGCGAGGTACTGCAACTGGTGAACATGCGTGACGCCTCCCTGGACGAAGCCGCCTACCTGCGCGTCATTCGTTCAAAGACCGCCAAACTCTTCGAAGCCAGTGCGCGACTCGCGCCCATCCTCGCGGGCTCGGACACCCGGATCGAATCGTTGTGCGCCACCTATGGCCAAGCACTGGGCACCGCTTTTCAGGTCATCGACGATGTCCTCGACTACGAAGGCAGCACAGAACAACTGGGCAAAAACCTGGGCGATGATCTGCGCGAAGGCAAGGTCACGCTGCCTATCATCTGCGCCCTGCGCACAGCAAATCCCTCCGAGAAATCGGTACTGCGCAAAGCCATCGAAGAGGGTGACCTCTCCCACTTAGACGATATTTTGACCATCATTGAGCGAAACGGCGCCCTGGAATCCGCACGCCAGAGTGCCATGGTTGAAGCACAGAGAGCCATGGACGCGGTGCGCATGCTGCCCGTCAATGACTACAGTGCAGCTTTGCTACAATTGCCCGCTGGCTTGATGGAGCGACGCTCCTGATCAAAGCAAGTGGCGGCACTTCAGCCGCCAGAAGATAGACCTGACAGGTCCATCGGGGTGTAGCTTAGCCAGGTAGAGCGCTACGTTCGGGACGTAGAGGCCGGAGGTTCGAATCCTCTCACCCCGACCAGATTCGGTATCGACGCCAACATGGTCGCAAAGACCAGCCAAAGGTCGGGACTGACCGTTTCGCATCCTTGATACAACGACCACGGTGCCTGAATCGGCAAATTCAGCACAAGTTGCGTCAATAATGGCCGCCAAGTCATTGATTTACGATAGATTACGGCTCTATGGCGTCTGTTGATACGGTGATCCAGGATACCTCCACCATGGCTCTGCCAGGCTTGGGGCGTGCCCTTGTGTCCGCGGGAAAGCTGGGGCAAAAAGCTGCTGAAGACCTTTACAAGAAGGCACAAAGTGGTCGAACCACGTTCATTGCTGAACTGACCGACTCCGGTGCGGTGTCTGCCTACGATCTGGCCCACACCATGTCGACCGCATTTGCGGCACCGCTGCTGGATCTGGACGCCATTGACGTGCAGCGCCTGCCCAAGGACCTGCTGGACGCAAAGATTTG
>Ga0209262_10000668_pt1 | contig 14761 bp, 15 predicted proteins | sample Lowcelwee11metaG_FD_187171 | JGI IMG/M metagenome (GOLD analysis project Ga0209262, IMG submission 187171) | Freshwater pond sediment microbial communities from the University of Edinburgh, under environmental carbon perturbations - Low... | ecosystem: Environmental > Aquatic > Freshwater >...
GTTCAACGAAATGGTGAGAACCGGGGGGATCGGGCCGGTCATGCTCGGCCGCGACCACCACGACACCGGCGGCACGGACTCGCCCTTCCGGGAGACCGCCAACATCCGCGACGGCAGCAACATCATGGCCGACATGGCCACGCACTGCTTTGCCGGCAACGCCGCCCGCGGCATGAGCCTGGTGGCGCTCCACAACGGCGGCGGCGTGGGCATCGGCAAGGCCATAAACGGCGGCTTCGGGCTGGTGCTGGACGGCAGCGAGCGGGTCGACGCGATCATCCGCCGGGCCATCCCCTGGGACGTCATGGGCGGGGTGGCCCGCCGCGCCTGGGCGCGCAACGAGGCCTCCCTCGAAACCTGCATCCGCTACAACGAGCTGCGCGCCGGCTTGGACCACGTTACGCTCCCCTATCTGGCGGATGAGGCGATGGTGCAGGACTTGGCGGCAAAAGCTTTAGCTGAACTGAAGAGCAAGAAATAGAGGTGGTCGGGTTCTGTAAAGTTTTTATCCCGCATCCTGTATCCCGTATCCAGTATCACTACGCATCGAACTGATCCAAATGAAAAATGAAATAAGGAGTATAAATCGATGCCCATGCCCAGCAAAATCGTCGAATGCGTCCCCAACTTCAGCGAGGGGCGCAACCTGGAGAAGATCGAAAAAATCGTCGGGCCTTTCCGGGGCCGGGAGGGGGTCAAGCTTCTCGACTGCCAGCGGGATGAGGACCACAACCGCTGCGTCGTCACGGTGGTGGGCGAACCCGAATCGCTCAAGGCCGCCGTCCTTGAAGCCATGGGGGCGGCGATCGCGGTGATCGACATGCGTGCCCACAAGGGCCAGCACCCGCGCATGGGCGCCGTGGACGTGGTGCCGTTCATCCCGGTGAAGAATGTTAACATGAAGGAGGCCATCGAGTTGTCGCACCAGGTGGCGCAGGCTGCGGCACAGAAATACAACTTGCCGATTTTCCTCTACGAGGAATCCGCAACGGCCGCCCATCGCCGCAACCTCGCCGACATCCGCAAGGGGCAGTTCGAGGGCATGCCGGAAAAGGTCAAGCAGCCCGAGTGGAAACCGGATTTCGGGCCGGTCGGCATCCACCCGTCAGCCGGTGTGACCGCCGTGGGTGCGCGCATGCCGTTGGTGGCCTACAACGTCAACCTCGGCACCGCCAATCTCGAGATCGCCAACGACATCGCCCGGAAGGTGCGGCATCTCAGCGGCGGCCTGCGCTACTGCAAAGCCATCGGGATCGACTTAAAGGAACGCGGCATCGTCCAGGTCTCCATCAACATGACCGATTACACCAAGACCGCCCTTTACCGGGTGTTCGAGCTGATCCGAATCGAGGCCAGGCGCTGGGGTGTGCCCGTGGTCGGCAGCGAGATCGTAGGCCTGGTGCCCATGGGGGCCCTGATCGACACGGCCGCCTATTACCTGCAGCTCGAGAACTTCAAGACTGAACAGGTGCTCGAATCCAGAATCTATGAATAGATTCTGGTTGCTCAGGTAGCGAGGATTCAGGGTTCGGGGTTCAGGGGAAGGGCGACTGCCGGGGTCTGGTAGCCACTGGCCCGATTCGTCCGTTCGGGAGTAGGCTGAGGATTATGGCGCCGGTCCTCGCGGGTCCTCTGACCCCTGAACCCCGAACCCTGAATCTTGAGCAGTTACGATTCTGAATAGTTGAGGGAAGGAAATGAAGGGAAGCCTCATCATCAAAAACGCCTCCGAGGTCGTTACCTGCAGCGGGTTCAGCGCCAAGAAGGGCGATGAAATGTCCGAGCTCGGCACCATCGCTGATGGCGCCGTGGTCATCGAACAGGGAATAATCTCGCGGGTGGGGGGCACGGCCGAAGTGATGGCGGAGTTGAAAAGCTCGGGCAAGGGCCTTTCCGGCTTTGATACGGTCGACGCGTCCGGCAAGGCCGTGCTGCCAGGGTTCGTCGATTCCCACACCCACCTGGTCTTCGGCGGCTACCGCGCGGACGAGTATGCCTGGCGGCTCAAGGGCGACAGCTACATGGACATCCTGCAGCGCGGCGGCGGCATTCTCAGCACCGTAGCCGCCACGCGCAGCGCCTCGCGCGAGGAGCTGACCGACGCCGGACTGAAAAGACTCGACTCCATGCTCGCCTTCGGGGTCACCACGGTCGAGGGCAAAAGCGGTTACGGCCTGGACCACGAAACCGAGATCAAACAGCTGGAGGTCATGGCCGATCTGAATCGCCTGCACCCGCTGGATGTCGTGCCCACTTTCATGGGGGCCCATGCGGTCCTGCCCGAGCACAAGGGCCGCGAAGACGCCTACATCGATTTCCTGCTGGAAGAGGTGGTGCCTGACGTCGCCTCCCGCCGCTTGGCCGAGTTTTGCGATGTCTTCTGCGAAAAGAACATTTTCTCAATCGCGCAGTCCCGGCGCCTGTTGACAAAAGCCGCCGAATCGGGTTTGAAATCGAAGCTTCACGCCGACGAGATCGTCCGGTTGGGAGGCGCGGAGCTGGCCGCGGAGATCGGTGCGGCGTCGGCCGATCATCTGCTTAACGCCTCCGACGAAGGCCTGCGCGCCATGGCGGCGGCGGGCGTGGTGGCCACCCTGCTCCCGGCCACGGCCTTCAGCCTGCGGGAGCCCTACGCCAGGGGGCGCTTCATGATCGATGCCGGCTGCGCGGTCGCGCTCGCCACCGATTTCAACCCGGGGAGCTGTTTTTCGGAGTCCATTCCACTAGTGGCGGCGCTGGCGGCGCTTTACATGAACCTCTCGCCGGAGGAGATCGTGACCGCGCTCACCCTCAACGGTGCGGCCGCCCTGGGGCGCGCGCAGGTCGTCGGAAGCCTGGATCCCGGCAAACAGGGGGACGTGGTCATTCTGGAAAACCCGTCCTACCGCTTCATCCCCTATCACATCGGCGTGAGCACGGTGGAGAAGGTCATCAAGCGGGGAGTTCTGGTTTTCGACAAATCCAAAAGAGGAGAATGGCGGTGCTGAAGGACCTGAGCCTTGTCGACTATCTCGCCAAAACCGCCTCCGGAGACCCTGTGCCCGGCGGCGGCAGTTCGGCGGCCCTGAACGCCGCGCTGGCGGCGGCCTTGATCGAAATGGTGGCGCAGCTGACCATCGGCCGGAAAAATTTCGAGAGCGTGGATGCCGAGTTGCGGGCGGTGGCTGAAAATGCATCGACCCTGAGGCATAAACTCATTGCGGATATCGACCACGATTCCGATTCGTACGCCCAGGTGCTGAAAGCCTTTAAGATGCCGAAGGGCACGGAGGTGGAAAAGACCGGCCGCACCCGGGCGGTGCAGGACACCTTCAAGCAGGCGGCCCTCGTCCCGTTGGGAGTTGCCCGGGCCGCCGTCTCCTTGATGGATCTCGGCCGCACCGTGATCTCCAAGGGCAACCCCAACGCCGCTTCCGACGGGGCCGCCGGCGTGCTCGCCGCCCGCATGGCCGCCCGCGCGGCGGTCTACAACGTCCGGATCAATCTCGGCTCGATCAAGGACGAGGCATTCACCACCGAGCTGCGCCGGGAAGCCGACCGGCTCGAAGCCGAGGCGGAAGTGAAAGAGAAAGAGGCCCTCTCCCTGGTGAAGATATAATGCGTTTTGACAACTGCTCAGGTGGCGAGGATTCAGGGTTCGGGGTTGAGGAGAGAAGCAGTTGCCGAGGTCTGACCGCTGCCGGCCCCAATCGTCCGTGCGGGAGGAGGCCAAGGATTAAGGCGCCTGTCCTCGCGGGTTTCCTGAACCCCGAACCCTGAGTAGTTAAGTATTTTATATGTGGGAGCGGCTTTCAGCCGCGATCAAGCAGCCTGAAACCATCGCGGCTGAAAGCCGCTCCCACAACCATGACCGATCCCATTTCATACCCATGCAGCTATTCCTTGAACAGCTTTTAAACGGCATCGCGACGGGCTCGATCTACGCCATGGTCACCCTGGGCCTGGCGCTCGTCTACGGGATCATGCGCATCCTGCACGTCGCCCACGCCGCCGTGTACACCATCGGCGCCTACGTGGGGCTTTTGTTCTTCAACCTCACCGGCAGCCTCCTGCTGGCCGTTTTGGGGAGCATGGCCGTCTGCGCCCTGGTGGGGGTTTCGATCGAGCGCTTCGTCTACTTTCCCCTGCTGAAATACCCGCCCTTCGTTCCCCTGATTGCGAGCATCGCGATCCTGCTGTCCGTCGAAGAGCTCTGCCGGCTGATCGCCGGCCCCCAGATCCTGACCTTCCCGGCCGAGCTGCCGTTTCCCGAGTTTCACGTCGCCGGCGTGACGGTGACCTCCACGATCACCGCCGTGTACTGCATCACTGCCGCGGTTCTCGGCCTGCTCTGGGTCATCACGACCAAAACCGAGCTGGGCCTCGCCATGCGGGCGGCCTCCCAGGACATGGCCGTCGCCGATGCGATGGGGATCAACTCCCATTTGATCGTGAGTCTCACCTTTGTCATCGGTTCGGCCATCGCGGCCGTGGCCGGAATCCTGGTGGGCATTTACTTCAACCAGGTCTATCCGACCATGGGCGCCATCCCGGCCTACAAGACGCTCGCCCTCATCGTGGTGGGCGGCCTGGGTTCGGTGCCCGGCGCGGTCGTCGCATCGATGCTGCTCGGGATGGCGGAGACGCTTCTGATCGGCTACGCGAACATCCCCCTGCCCCGGGATGCGCTCGCGTTCATCGCCATGATCGGCGTGCTCATGTGGCGGTCCCAGGGGCTTCTGGGCTCACGATAGCCTGACGATTCGATGAAACGTAAAGGAACTCGCACGTGAGTGGATACCTGATCACGATCGCCACCATCATCGCCATCAACGCTATCGTGGCCTGCGGCCTCAACGTGATCGTGGGCTTCGCGGGACAGATCTCCCTCGGCCACGCCGCCTTCTTCGGGATCGGGGCCTACACCGCAGCGCTGCTCGCCACCCAGGCGGGACTGTCGTTCTGGGCGGCCCTGCCCTGCGTGATCGCCATGAGCGCCTTCATCGGGCTGCTCCTGGGCCTCCCCAGCCTGCGGGTGCGCGAGGACTTTCTGGCCATCACCACCATCGGCATCAACTTCATCGTGGAGGCGGTCTTCAACAACTTCGAGTTCTTCGGCGGAGCGCTGGGGATCGGCGGGATTCCGCGGGTGGCGTTCTTCGACCTCAAGCTCAGGGGCACGGAGTTTCTGTATCTGTGCCTCTTTTTCCTGGTCGGCGTGATGGCCGTCTGCTGGTGGCTCACGCGCTGCTGGGCGGGCCTGGCCTGCTTCGCCCTGCGGGAGGAGGAGGCGGCGGCCGCCAGCGTGGGAATCTCGCCCGTCCGCTTCAAGCTCCTGGCCTTCGTGATCGGCACCGGCATGGCGGGGTTGGGCGGGGCGCTGTATGCCCATTTCATGCGCTTCATCTCGGCCTCCGATTTCGCTTTCCCTCTGTCGGTCTCGCTGCTGAGCATGGTCGTGGTGGGGGGCATCGGGACGCTGTGGGGGCCGATCCTCGGCGCGTTCATCATCGGGGTGCTGCCCGAGGTATTCCGGCCCCTGACCGACTACCGCATCCTTTTCTACACCATGCTGCTCCTGCTGATGATCCGCTTCCAGCCCGGCGGGCTCCTGGGCGAGAACAGCGCGGCGCGCCGAGTGTTCGCAAAAATGTTGCCGGGGAGAAAACCATGAACCGGCCGCTGCTCGAAATCTCCGGGCTGTCCAAGCATTTCGGCGGCCTGCGGGCCGTGGACGGCGTCAGCTTCCAGATCCAGCCCGGTGAAATCCTGGGGCTGCTCGGGCCGAACGGCGCCGGCAAAACAGTCTGCTTCAACCTCGTCTCCGGCGTTTACAGACCCACGGCGGGGCGGATAGTCTTCGACGGGCAGCGCGTTGACGGGCTTGCGCCGCACGTGATCGCGGGCCTCGGCATCGGCCGCACCTTCCAGATCGTCAAGCCGTTTGCCCACCTGACCGTTCTCGAAAACGTCCTTGCGGCCCGCGGCATAGCCCGCTACCGGAGTCTGCCGAAGATCTGGTCAAGCTGGAAGACCCCGGCCGAGCGGCGCGCGGCGTTGAGCCTGCTCGAGCGGGTGGGGCTCTCCGACCTGGCCGAACGCCGGGCCGGGCTCCTTCCCCTGGGAAACCTGCGCCGGCTTGAGATCGCGCGGGCGCTCGCCGTCGGCAGAAAGCTCCTGCTGCTGGACGAGTCGTTTTCCGGCCTGCGCCACGAGGAGATCGCCCAGCTGGAAGCGCTCATTCTGGCCATCCGCGCCGACGGTCTGACGGTGCTCTTGATCGAGCACAACATGCGGGTGGCCATGGCGCTTTGCGACCGGCTGGTGGTGCTGGACCACGGCCGCAAGCTGGCCGAAGGCCGGCCGGCGGAGGTCCGCGCCGACGAGGCCGTGATCGAAGCCTACCTGGGCCGGAAAGGAAGCGCGCATGCTGCTTGAGGTGAGCGATCTGCGCATCTCCTACGGCGACATCCGCGCGGTGTCGGGAGTCAGCTTTGCGCTGGAAAAAGGGGAGCTCGTTTCCATCATCGGCGCCAACGGCGCCGGCAAGACCTCCATCCTCGGCGGCATCATGGGCATGGTGCCGGTGCGCCAGGGCGGCATCCGCTTCAAGGGCCGGGAAATGAGCCGGCTGGCGTCGTTCGAGCGTGCGCGGGCAGGCATGCGGCTCGTCCCGGAGCGCGCGCGGGTATTTCCCCGGCTGAGCGTGCAGGAGAACCTGATGACCGGGGTTTACGGGCTGCGCCGCAAAATCGATGTGGGCCGGCGCATCGCCTGGCTGCACGAGCTGTTCCCGATTCTCAAGGAACGCCGCGGCCAGCCGGCATCCACGCTCTCGGGCGGCGAGCAGCAGCAGCTGGCCATCGCCCGGGCGCTCGTGTCGAACCCGGACCTGCTGCTGGTGGACGAGGTCTCCATGGGGCTCATGCCCAAGCTCGTGGACCAGGTGTTCGAGATGCTCGCCCAGCTCAACCGCGAGCACGGCCTGACCATCCTTCTGGTGGAGCAGAATGCCATGGCTTCCCTCGACATCTCGCACCGGGCCTATGTGCTCGAAACCGGCGCGTGCGTGTTCGAGGGCCGCGCCGGAGACCTGTTGAAAGATCCGAAGCTCAAGACGGCGTACTTGGGTGAATAGAAAGCGTGTTAAGTTTTACGTTTTAAGTTATAAGCTATAAGATAGTTGGTTTTCGATTCATCAGCATCCGGCAAATTAGCTGATTCGATCCATAGACCAAATTGTCTTGCTTAAAATCTAACACTTGAAACTTAAAACTATCAGAAGGAGGCATTATGAAATTCGTTAAAACACTTTTTATTCTTGCAATGATTTTTTTCTTCAGCTTCGGCGCAGCCGATGCTGAAGAAAAAATAAAGATCGGCCTGCTGGCCCCGCTCACCGGGTTCGCCGCGGCAGACGGCGCCAGCGTGAAGAACTCCGTGGACCTGGCCGTGGAAAAGGTGAACAAGGCCGGCGGCCTGCTCGGGAAACAGGTCGAACTGGCAACCTACGACGACCGGGCCGACGCCAAGGAGGCTGTGGCCCTGGCCCAGAAGCTCATTCAACAAGACAAGGTGGTCGGCTTGGTGGCCGGCTCCTACAGCATGCCCACCCGGGCCGTGGCGCCCCTGTTCCAGGATGAGGCCATCCCCCTGGTGGCGGCCTACGCGATCCACCCCGACGTCACCAAGGCCGGCGACTTCAACTACCGCAACGGTTTCCTCGGCGCAGTGGAAGGCCGGGCTGCCGCCTACACGGCCGTCGAGTTGATGAAGGCCAAGAAGATCGCCCTGCTGACGAGCGACAACGACTTCGGCCGCACCCTGGCCGAAGGCTTCAACGAATACCTCTCAAAATTCGCCAAGGGCAAGGCGGAGGTCGTCATCGCCCTGACCTACCCGATGTCCGAGAAGGATTTCAAACCCTACTTGTCGAAGATCAAGGAAGTGAATCCGGACGTGATCTTTTCGAGCGGCTACTACTTCCAGACCGGGCCGGTGCTCAAGCAGGCGCGCGAGCTCGGCATGAAGACCCAGATCATCGGCGAAGAGGGCGCCGACTCGCCCAAGACGCTCGAGATCGCCGGCGATGCGGCGGAGGGCTTCGTCATCGTCACCAACCTCAACCGCGACGACAAACGGCCGTTCGTGCAGGAGTTTTTAAAGGAGTACGAGAGCCGCTTCAAGATTCAACCGGACATGGTCGGCGCTTCGGCCTACGATGCGTTCATGATCCTATGCGACGGCATCAAGCGCGCCAAGAGCACCAGCGGCAAGGCCATGCGGGATGCCATCGCCGCCACCAAGGACTACGACGGCCTGACCGGCGTCATCAAGGGCTTCAACAAGGGCGAGGTGGTGAAGGAGGTCCAGGTGCAGCAGGTGAAAGGCGGGCGCTTCCGCTACCTCGGGGTGATCACCGACCCGGCGCTGATCACGCCGTAATAAACCGTCCCCGCCCCAAGGGGCGGGGATGGTTTATTTACCGGTTTAATAAAGGGCCCTTCCTGGAAAACCCGGAAGGGCCCTTTTTTTTACAGGAGGGAATTTTTCCGCTTCAGTATACCAGGTCTTCCAGGGTCACCTTGGTTTTAAACAGGTTGTACGCCCAGGCCTGGTAGGCCAGAACGATCGGCACGAAGATGACGACGACGACCAGCATGATCGTGAGGGTGAGCTGCGTCGAGGATGCGTTGTGCGCCGTCAGGCTCCAGGCCGGGTTCATGCTCGAGGGGAACATGTTCGGAAACAGCCCGATCACACCGTAGAAGGTGGCGCCCACGATGGTGAGGGCGGAGGCAAACCAGGCCTTGAAAAAGGCCCTCTGCGCCAGAAACACCCGGATGCCGAACAGCGCGACCACGGTGAGCAGGATCACCGCGAAGAGCAGCGGGTGGGCCATATAATTGGCATAGAGATTCGTGCTGAAGTAACTCGCCGCCAGGAAAACAACGGCAACCACCACCTCGACCGGCCAGATCTTGGCTGCGGCCGCTGCCGCCCGAGCCTGAAGCTCGCCGTCGGTTTTGGCTGCCAGCCAGAGGGCGCCGTGCACCAGAAAGAGCAGCACGAAGAGCACCCCGCCGATCAACCCGTAGGGATTGAGCAGCGTGAACAGCGTCCCCTGGTAGACCCCCTTCTGGTCGATAGGGATGCCCTGAAAGATGTTGGCAAAGGCCACGCCGAAAAGCAGCGCCGGGGCTAAGCTGCCGATGAAGATGCAGGCGTCCCAAAGCTTGCGCCAGCCGGGGCTCTCCACCTTGCCGCGGAACTCGAAGGCCACCCCGCGCAGGATCAGGGCGAACAGGATGAGCATGAGCGCCGAGTACAGCGACGAGAACATCACCGCGTAGACGCGCGGGAACGCCGCGAAGGTGACGCCGCCGGCCGACAGCAGCCAGACCTGGTTTCCGTCCCACAGCGGCCCCATGGCGTTCACCATGACGCGCTTGTCCTCCTCGGTTTTCCCAAGGAAGGGCAACAGCGACCCGATGCCGAGATCAAACCCGTCGGTCATGAAATACACCGCCCACAAAAGTCCCCAGAGAAAAAACCATATGGATTCGAGCACCATTTTATATGTCCTCCTTCACGTAAGGAATGTTGATCGTGTGAGCTTCTCAAACGACAGCCGGCCTCAGGCCCTTGCCGGAAGCTGCGGTGGGGCCGGCGACGGCGTCCGGGCCCAGGCGCGCATATTTGCCGATGAGGTAATAACCCACTGCGCCCAGCAAGCCGTAGACCAAAATGAAGGCCACCAAGCTCACGGCGACCTGGGAGGCGGCGATGGGCGACACCGCGTCGGCGGTTTTCATCAGGCCGTAGACGATCCAGGGCTGGCGGCCCACTTCCGCCAGGACCCAGCCGGCCGTGTGCGCCAGGAACGGCAGCGGGATGGAAAACATCATCAGTTTGAGATACCAGCGGTTTTCCAGCAGGCGCTTGCGGATGAAAATCCCGATGACCATCATCACCACGAAGTAAGTCCCCAGGGCAACCATGACCCGGAAGGACAGAAAGGTCAGCAGCACGGGCGGGCGTTCGCTTTTCGGGAACTCCTTCAACCCCTTCACCTTGGCGTTGAAATCCCCGTGGCCCAGGAAGCTCAAAAGGCCCGGGATGGCGCCGATCTCGACGGAGTTGCGCTCGTTCTGCTCATCCGGCACGGCAAACATGTAAACCGGCGCCCGGGACGTGGTGTTCCAGAGCGACTCCATGGCGGCAAGCTTCGCGGGCTGGACCTTGGTCACATGCTTGGCGTGCATGTCGCCTTCGAGGATGACCCAAAAGGAGGCGATCGTGCCCACCACCAGGCCGAGCCGGAAGGAGCGGGTGAAAAAGTCCACATTCTGTTGCTTGAGCAGGTGATAGGCGCTGATGCCCATGACGAAAAAAGCCGCCAGAAGCAGGGCCGCGGGCACCACGTGCAGGATCTGCAGGATGCTGAAGGTGTTGAAGACCACGGCCGCGAAGTCGGTCAGTTCGGCCCTGCCGTTGCGGATGGCATACCCCACCGGCTGCTGCATCCAGCCGTTGGCGGTGAGGATCCAGATCGCGGAGAGGTTGCTTGCCCCGGCCACAAGCCACATCACGACCGCATGCGCCTTGCGCGAAAGCTTCTTCCAGCCGAACACCCAGACGCCGATCAGCGTGGATTCGAGGAAAAAGGCCGCGGTGGCTTCGATGGCCAGCAGCGAGCCGAAGATGTCACCCACGTAAGCCGAGTACCCCGACCAGTTGGTGCCGAACTGGAACTCCAGCGTGATGCCGGTGACGACCCCCACGGCAAAGTTGATCAGGAAAAGCTTGCCCCAGAACTTGGTCATCTTGAGGTAGGTTTCGTTGCCGGTGCGAACGTACTGAGTCTCCATGATCGCGACCAGCACCGACAGCCCCAATGTCAGCGGGACGAAGAAAAAGTGGAAAATCGTGGTCGCGGTGAACTGCAGCCGCGAAAGCAACAAGACGTCCATTTACTAGTCTCCTTTCTTCAAACGGTTGACCCCACGACGCGGCCGGCCGGCCGGCATCGCCTCCAACGTCAATGACGGCATGCAACTGGTTTCCTGGAGCATCCGGGCGAAGGTGGCCTCCTGGAGTGTCTGCCGCAGCTGGTCCTTGGCCTTCGCCCAGATGCAGTGCACCGCGCAGGCGTGGCTGCGGTTGCAGGACGCCGGCCGCATGACGCAGTCGTTCAGGAAGATCTCGCCGATCACCGCCTCGACCACCTCCAGCAACGTCAGCCGCTCGGGGGCGACGACCAGCCGGAACCCGCCCTTGGCGCCCTGGACGATCTCGATCGCACCAGCCCGGGCCAGCTGCTGGGCGATCTTGCCCAGGAACTGGCCCGGGATGTCCATCTTGCGGGCGATCTCCTTGCGGGCGCAGAGCACGCCTGCCCCCTGGGACGCCAGGTACAGCACACAGCGCACCGCATATTCACCCGCCCGCGTCAGTCGCATGATGCCCCCTTGTAACAGTATATATAAGATCCTTTTAATCCTATTTATCGGGGCGACCGAAGGATGTCAAGATTTTTTTCAACTCCTGGCGGGCCTGGTCAGAGCCGCGACGGATCGGCTGGAAAAAAGATCAAGGGGGTTTAAAAAAACAGCCAAAGGCACTAGAATGTTGAAGATCACACCACGGGCTATCCATGCATGCCGCCTCTTACAAATATTTGACCGATGCCGATTGGGCGCAGCGCATCCACGAGCTGGAGCGGATATCCGCCTGCTGCGAGCTCTGCCCGCGGCGCTGCCGCGTGAACCGTTTCGAAGGCGAGCTCGGCTTCTGCGAGGCTCCGGGCGAGCTCGTCATCTCGAGCATCTTCCCCCACCACGGTGAAGAGCCGCCGCTCTCCGGTACCGCAGGCTCCGGCACCGTCTTCTTCACCCACTGCACGCTGAAGTGCGTCTTCTGCCAGAACTACCAGATCTCCCACGCGCAGGAGGGGCGCCCGTTTTCAGTGGAAGAACTGGCGCAAAAGCTGCTAGGGCTCCAGGAACAGAGATGCCACAACATCAACCTGGTCACGGCCACCCATTTCCTGCCATGGGTCGTGCGCGCCTTGCAGAAGGCGTCCAATTCCGGCCTGACGCTCCCGGTGGTCTACAACTGCGGCGGCTACGAGCGGGTCGAAACCATCGACCTGCTCAAGGACATTGTGGACGTCTGGCTGCCGGACATGAAATACGGCCGCAACGAACCGGCGCGCCTCTATTCCGAGGCCCCGGATTACGTCGAGATCAACCGGGCCGCCATCCGCCGCATGTTCCGGCAGGTCGGGCCGCTGCGCTGCGACGAAACCGGCATCGCGTACCGCGGCCTGTGCATCCGCCACCTCTTGCTGCCGAACGACCAGTCGGCCGGCCGCGAAGTCCTGGTTTTTCTGAAAAACGCCTTCGACCCCCAGGACGTCACGGTCAGCCTCATGGCCCAGTACCGACCCCTCTACGGCGCGGACCGGCACGCCTTGATTGGAACGACTGTCGCCCGCCGGGAATACGAGCGCATCAAACAGGAATTCATCGCCGCCGGGTTCGGTGGGTTCTATCAGGAACCGGAGAAGCTCGACACGGCGTTTGTGATTGACTTTACAAAACGAAAAGAAGAGCCGCTGACGGGGAATTAGATCGAACATTTTATGAAGCGCCACGGGCAGGAATGCTTTATATAGACTTGTTGACATGGCTAACATAGCTTGATATAGAAGGCTTACTACTCGCTTCTCATTCTTGGAGACCGATATGATCCGAACCAACATTTCAGACTTAAAGAACCGCTTGAGCCATTACCTGCGTCTCGTGCGGGCAGGTGAAGTGGTTGAGATCCTGGAAAGAAAAGTCCCCTTGGCCCGCATTGAGGCTGTTAGCGTAATGGACGCCAAGAATTCCGGAAACGGCTGGCTGCAGCGCATGGTTGAACTGGGAGTGATTACCGCCCCCAAGTCGAAGTCATCCCGTTCGGTCATCGCCCGGATCGATCACGTGATTTCCGAAGGAGGGAAAAACATCGGCGCACTGGATGCATTGAAGGCGGAACGGGAGGCCGGGAGATGAGGTTTTGGGACTCCTCTGCCGTGATCCCGCTACTGGTCCAGGAAGATCCGTCGAAATACTGTATCCAGGCTTATCGCGCAGACCGCGACGTGCTTGTGTGGACCATGAGTAGAGTCGAAATATTCAGTGCCCTCTGCAGGCGATTGAGAGATGGCGCCCTCGGGCCCGCTTCTTTCGACGCTGCCACGCTTCGCTTGAACACTTTCTTTGAGAGTATGTATGAGGTCGGTGCGATTCAACGAGTAAAGGACAGAGCGATTCGTTTGCTGCGGATCCATCCATTGAGGGCGGCCGATGCTCTTCAGTTAGCGGCAGCCATGGTGGCAACGGAAGAAAAAGTCCAACGTTTACCGTTCATGTGTCTTGACGATCGCTTGACCGCAGCTGCACGATTGGAGGGGTTCGAGGTGAACCCCTAACCACTGGGACAAACAGTGACAAAAAAAGGAAGCTATGAGAACCCTGTTCGCACTTTTCGTGGCCGTTGCATTGATTGGCTGCGCAACCGAGCCCAAGCAACCACCCGACACTAAAACGCCGCCCGCTGCGCAGCAGGCCGCTGCCGGCCCCTATCCCGAGGAGTATGAGCTCAGGATCATCTCGTGGCTCCGAATGAATGCCGATGATCCGGACAATGTTCAGATCCTGTCGATCGGGCCGCCCCAGCTTAAGACGCTTGGGGTGTCAGCCCCCGACCGTGGCCTAATGAAAGGCGACGCGGTCTGGGAGTCCGTCGTGGTCGTCCAGCCGAAGAACCCGCCGAGCCCCCCCGCCTATCGCCACTTTTATTTCAAGGACGGCGTCATCCGGGCGGTCGACCTCAAATAGCGTCTGCCTCCCGACACGGGGCGCATTTCACCGGCTCATTCAGGTGATCAACTAGAGAGACCGGGGAGCATGTGCGATGTTGGAAGCGCTTGTCGATTGCGTTCAAATAACGGCATTATTCAATCTTAATGGATGAAGAGGACTTATGATGCGAAATTTTATTCTGCTGTTGATGTGCTCGGCGCTCTTCCAGAGTCTGACATTGGCTACAGCCAACGCGGGAGAAAGGCAACCGGTGGGATTGGATGTATATGTTCTCGGGCATCATGCCTATGTTGCGGGAGGGGAGAACGGGCTATTCGTGATTGATATCCGCAGGCCGGCGGACCCAAAGCGGGTGGCAACAGTTGATACGCCCGGTGAGGCGAAGGGGGTCTTCGCCGCCGGCAGCTTTGCCTATGTAGCGGCCGGCTCCGCTGGTCTTCAAATCGTTGGTATTCGCAACCCGGCCGATCCAGTGATGGTCGGTTCGGTTGATACACCGGGGGACGCACGCGATGTTTATGTCTTCAGCGATTATGCACTCGTGGCGGATGGGCAATCAGGTCTTCAGATCATCAGCATTCGTGACCCGAAGCGTCCGCGAGTCGTGGCGGCAATCGACACTCCGGGCGAAGCGTGTCATGTCCATGTCGCCGCTAACCACGCCTTTGTGGCAGACGGCATGGCTGGACTTCAGATTATTGACATCCGCAGACCTACCGATCCGAAAATTGTTTCTTCAATCAGCAGCTTGCGCGATGCGCGCTCGGTGCACGTCATATCCAACCATGCATATGTGGCGGATTTTGCCGAGGGCATTTTTGCGATCGACATCAGAAACCCCAGCAGGCCGCAAGTCGTCGGATCTGTGAAAACACCCGGCGAGGCTCAAAGCGTTTACCCCCTGTATA